>Ga0265296_1000773_pt1 | contig 43386 bp, 62 predicted proteins | sample MunlanPumphouse1_FD_189073 | JGI IMG/M metagenome (GOLD analysis project Ga0265296, IMG submission 189073) | Groundwater microbial communities from a municipal landfill in Southern Ontario, Canada - Pumphouse #1 | ecosystem: Environmental > Aquatic > Deep subsurface > Groundwater | place... | reverse complement strand
CGCACGAAGTGCGTCTATCGTTATCCTAATAGGTTGAAAGCCAAAGCATTTAAACTTTTTATTTGCCCGCATCCAATTAGCATACATGAAAGTCAGGGACATAATGACAAAAAAACCGATAACCGTACGACCTACCGACACGCTGGGAAAGGTTGTTCGTATTCTTGCTGACAAAAAAATAAGCGGTTGCCCTGTCGTTGACAGGGGCAAACTAGTCGGCATAGTCACTCAAACTGACATCATACGCACAATGGATGTCTATGAAAAAATAAACAAAGGTGGCGACATGTTCTCGTTGGTGGTGGCTGTTATCAAATCAAGCAAATATGACAACATGAAAGCCCAGCTCAAGAAGATGCTTAACATGAAAGTAAGGGAATTCATGAAGAAAAAGGTAGTTTTCATAGAGGAAGACGCTGATATTTACAAGGCTGCAAAGCTCATCAGTTCCCACGGCGTGGACCGGCTGCCTGTTGTAGAGAAAGGAAAACTAATAGGCATATTGACAAAAGCAGACATAATAAAAGAGCTCGAACGTTTGGAAAAATAACTAAAGGTGTTGCTCGGAGATCGTTCATCGAATAGAGGACTTTGAATAATATATGTTTCATTCAAAGTCCTTATTGTGAACTTTGACAAATTATGGGGTTAATCAAAGTTCTCAATAGCCCAAGCGGCCGGTTTATGTTGACTACTTCCTCTTTCGCTTTCAGTTTATAGTTGACCAACTTAATATTCTGGTACAACAAAGAACTTGTAGTTCTTTGTGTACAGAAAGAACTTTGTTCTTTCTTGTATTATAAAAGTTGGTCAGCATATAGCAAACCAAGGTATAATATCCAGATTCTTTACTTGGTTAGCTATAATTATCCTTAATTTTGTGCCCATTTAAAATTTCTCGGGTCCCTGTGCAAATTCTGCTGGTTCTTCTCGCATTTCCTGGAGCAGTAATAAAAAATTTTGCCGTTGCTGTAAACAAGCATCTTGCCAGTGCCCTTCTCTACTTGTATTGAACAAAAAGAACATTTCATAAATATTTCTCCCAAGGTTTTTCTCTAAGAACGCCGTTTTGGAATGTTGTAAAACTATTGTGCCTAGTGCATGGGTTGGATCCGCCTGTATCAGGGTCGTCTTTTAAATGCCATGTGTATACGACATTAGCAGTGCGGCCCAGGAGCGTAGCGATGTATCTTTGAAAAACAACAGCAACACCGTTGGATATAAATGACCGTTCTTCTGCCGTATTTCTTTCGCCGAATCGTTCAACAACACCAAACGAAAACATTATTTACCGTCTCCCGTAGCTGCCACTTGAGTCCATCTCAGTCTCACGCAGCATCACTATGTCGCCCATTCGTACAGGCCCCATCACGTTGCGGGTAAGTATCTTGCCTTTGTCTCTGCCGTCTATGACGCGGCATTTTACGCTGGTTACCCCTTTGGTCCCAGCCCTACTAAAAACAGCTATTATCTCTGCTGGTGTTGCGTCATCTGGCATAATTATCTACCTGTTAGAGAATTTACTCTTTGAAGTTCTTCTTCGCGTCGCCCAGATCTGTTATAGCCACTGCAGCGCATGAAACTTCCAGGCCAGCTGCCCTTCCAAGTTCATTCTTGCTGCCTACTTTGAAGAGTTTCACTTTTTTCTCGTCACAAAGAGGCCCTAGGTGCATCGCGATTTCCGGAGGATCTATATCCTCTGCTACGACAATAACCTTTGCTATGCCGCGTTCCGCTGCCTTTGTAGCCTCGTTCACGCCCTTGCGTATTTTTCCTGTCTCTCTGGCTATTTCCACAATCTCGAGAATGTCCTCAGTCTTCATATCCGAATCCGACTTTGTCATTGGTCTTCACCTCATTTAGTATTAGTATTTCGTTATATAGCATGTGACATAAATAATCAGACATATTATGATGTCACTGCTACGCACGGAAAACAAAGTTTTCCGGCGCACCAAAAAGCTTTGCTTTTTGCGTGTATGCAGAAGACATTATTTTGTATAAAAACTAATGTCTTCTACTATAGTGGACTAACAAAAGATTAATACATAATGGAGGACTTTGAATAATATATGTTTCATTCAAAGTCCTTATTGTGAACTTTGACAAATTATGGGGTTAATCAAAGTTCTCAATGCTTTTGTTGTCCGCTATGTGCGAACCAAGTTATATATCAGAATGTTGACTTGGTTTGCACTAAGTAAGGTAACTCTAAATGTATTTAAATCTTTGAAGATGAAGGTTTGCTTGAAGTGAAAAAATGGGAAGTCCAAAAAGCAAGTTCCTCAAGGTAAAATGCAAGAAATGCAGAAATGAGCAGATAATATTCAATAAAGCCGCTATCGTAGTGAAATGCCTCGTCTGTGAATCCATACTTGCTGAGCCAACTGGCGGCCTGGCAGAAATCAAGACGAAAATCGAAGAAGTAATGGACTAATTATGTTTTAATGAGCTCGAACATTGCTCTATTTTCCTGCTGAGATATATCATGAATTCCTTGGAAAATGCTTTTCTATTACGTTTTATGTCGTTCAAATTTACTTTGCAGGCGTGTAATTCGCTCATTGCCTGTATTTTTCTCGGTTCAGTGAAAAGTTTTTTTACCAATGACTTAGGCAGAATGTGAGGCAAAAAACGGCTTGTATTATAGCCATACCAAAAAGGTGCCATATATTTTCTATTAATGTTATAAGTGTCCTTTGCGTGCTGCTTTTCATGCTTTAATACGCTGTTAAATTCGGTCAGGTTTTTGCAGAATTCGAATGCGTCGCCGTAAACAATAACATACGTTCTGCGACCTTTTAGCCCAAGACTTGAAAGCAGGGGGCGTAAAGTTCTCATTTTAAAATTTCTGGGATTTTTTCGTCGATAAACAAGTCGGCTAACATATTTATTAATGTTGTCGAGGTTCGATTCATAAACAATTCGCAGGAAATCTTTCCTTAATTCGGGCTTTCTCTTCGCGTTCTGGTATTCATTTTCTGTTATCACTCAACATCCCTATTATTAAGAAAAACCCTACGTATATAAACATTTACACAAACTTTATGAGAAGGTGTACAAATGGTTAAAAAACGTGGAATGCCAAGCATGGGAGAACTTGTTATTTGCAAGATAAGCAAAATCAATCCCAACTCTGCTTTTGCATACCTGGAAGAGTACGGCATCGAGGGCATGATACATATTTCTGAAGTATCGAGCGGTTGGATAAGGGATATAAGGCAGTTCATAAAAACCGGTCAGACCGCTGTTGCCAAGGTTACAAGAATAGAGGAAAATCATGTCTCGCTATCATTGAAACGTGTTGACAAGAAACAGGAAAACAACAAAATAAAGGACTACCGGCTTAACCAGCGTGCTGAGAAGATGCTGCAGATAGCTGCCGAGGCGATGAAAAAGACGTTGGATAAAGCCTACGAGGAAGTCGGCTTCACATTGCAGGAAAACTTTGGCTCATTATATGAAGGCTTCAAAATCTCCCTTACAAACCCACAGCTTCTGAAAGAGCGCGGGATACCGGAAAAATGGATTGAGCAGCTGAAGCTGGTTGCGGAAAAGGCCATAATACAGAAGGAGTTTGAATTCAAGGCAAAATTATATATCAAAACTTATAAGGAAGGCGGCGTAAATATAATCAAGGAAATAGTTACAGGTGCCAGAAAAAGCGGGCTCGATGTGAGGTACATAGCTGCTCCGGAATACCTTGTAAAATTCAAAACCATGAACGCAAAAAAAGGTGAGCGTGAGTTCATTGATAAGCTTGAAAAAATCAAATCCAAGGATGTGGAAACGTCCTTCGAGATGGTAAAGCAATGAAACTAATGAAATGTGATAAATGCGGCTACACGTTGAATGCTGTATGTAAATGCGGGAAAACAAAAAGTGCACATCCGCCAAAATTTTCAGAGCGCTACGGAAAATATCGTCGAATGGCAAAAAAGCAGGATTAATATTCAGAAAACAAAGTAATAATTGAATACAAGGTCTGTAAGAACCTCTGTTCTTTGGGGTTGATACAGACCTTTCTTGCAAGAAAGGGATGTATATGGAGACTCAAATAAAATCTCTTGAAAAGGTCAGATTGAAAAAACCTATCCTGGTAGAAGGGCTGCCGGGCATAGGCAATGTAGGTCGTGTCGCTGCCGGTTACCTGATAAACGAGCTGAAAATGAAGAAATTTGCAGAACTCTATTCACCGCATTTTCTCCCACTCGTCCTGCTGCAAAATGACTCTGTAGCTAACATGCTAAAGTGTGAGTTTTATTACCACAAAGGTCGCAAAAGGGACTTGATTGTACTAACCGGAGACACGCAAAGCATATCGCCCGAAGGTCATTATGAAATCTGCACAAAAATACTCGATTTCGTAAGCAAACTGGGCGCGAAGGAAATAATAACATTGGGTGGTTTCGCCGAAGGCAAGGAAATCATAAACCCGCGTGTAATCGGAGCTGTAAATGATAAAAAACTGCTCAAAAAATATGAAAAACTGGGCGTAGATTTCGGGAAAGAGCATCCTATAGGAACAATAGTTGGCGCCTCCGGGCTTCTGCTGGGTTTAGGAAACCTGTACAATATGGATGGCCTGTGCATCATGGGTGAAACCTTCGGGTTGCCGCTGGTGACAGATCCTAAAGCCGCCGATGCGCTTTTGCACGTGCTTGTAAAACTGCTGGGAATAAAGGTTGATATGTCCAAGCTCGAAAAAACAATAAAAGAAATGGAAGTGCGGATAGAGAAGACGGACAAAATACACAAGAAAATGCTCCAGCAGCTTTCGGAACCGAAGAAGAGCGAGGACATCAAATACATCGGTTGAGCCAAATATACGCTTAAAAAGTTTGTCCATAAATGAATTATCTGCTTATCCGGAGATTCGCTGGATCTTGGATGACATGTTTCAAGAAACAAATTATAGTAAAGGTGTACCAATGGTATTTTACGAAGGACTGACACGTTTTGAAAAAACAAGGATAATATCTGCCCGCGCTCTGCAAATATCCATGGGCGCGCCATTTCTGATAAAAGTAAGCAATACTAGCGATCCTAAAAGCATAGCCCGGCAGGAATTCGAAAAAGATGTGCTGCCAATAACAATAAGACGAGCTCTTCCTAAAAAGCGATGAGTGAGGATAATCAAATAATAATTGAAGATAAGGTTTGTGAGATCCCTTGTTCTTTGGGATTGATACAGACCTTTCTTGCAAGAAAGGGATGTATATGACAAAAGGGAAATTATTGATACCTAGAGAAAAATATCTGTCAGCAGGCGTTCACATAGGCATGACATCGAAAACCGCCGATATGAAGCGTTTCATATACAAGGTGAGGCCCAACGGCCTTGCTGTCCTGAATGTGGGCATGCTGGACAAGAGAATTGAACATGCGGCAAACATGCTTGCGCCGATGAAAAGAATACTTATTGTTTCACGCAAAGAAAACGGCCAGGAACCGGCAAAGAAGTTTGCCGAAGTTATCAGTGCCAGGGCTATAACAAAACGCTTCATGCCTGGATCGCTGACAAACCCGTCCTACAAGGAATTCTTCGAGCCTGAAGTGACTATAGTAGTGGACCCAGCAGCTGACAAGCAGGCAATAAAAGAATCAATACAGATGCGCATCCCGATTATTGGGCTTGCTGATACTTTCAATGATACATCTTTTATTGATGTAGTTCTGCCATGCAACAACAAGGGAAAGAAGTCTGTTGCTCTCATTCTCTGGCTTCTGGCAAAGCTGGTAAGGGAAAAGCGCAACGAGAAATTCGAGGCCACTCCAGAAGATTTCGGCTACGCATAACTCCTTTCTTTTGGAAAGAAAGTAGCTACCAGTCAAAGAAACATATTATAAATTTGGCTTGCTATCGCTCGGTTAAATATCCGGATAATGTTGTTTCAGCTATGCTTCTTCTCTAGATATTGTATCTTTATCACTTCGAACCAATGCGTCGCGCAATGCTCTAAAATGATTATGATAGGGGGTTGCACCATCGTAAACATCTATTTGCTACAAAGCGATTTTATCATCTTTGTACTGCACTCTTAATTCTTCAAATCGCAATCTTCTAACATGACCGTGATTTAATTCTCCGTGATGTTCAGGTCTAAGTTCCATAGAAATAGCCGTGTTTACGATTTATTTAAGCTTACTTTCTTGTATTTCCTGTAAAGCAGGTAAATCATTCCTATTACACCTAAAGCTATCAGCAAATATCCCGTGTAATCTATGGGTACAGCCATAGGTGCAGCTGAAGGCGCCGCGCTCTGAGCTAACATATCTGCTTCCTTTGACACGGTAGATGCTAACGTGCTGTTATTGAACATTCTCAGCAGCCCGACAAATATGAAAACAATTGATAGAGAGAATACGACAACCCATGAATAGAACTGCGGCTTGAAAAGATGTTCGCCCTTGTCCGTGAGCGTATAGTAAACCCACTTGTTTGTGCTGTCCTTCTTTCTGACAAGATCTGATTGCTCCAGCACAGTAAGGTGTTCCGTGATTGTAGTCACATGCTTTCCCGTGATCTTGGATATCTCGCTGGCTGTGTAAGGCCGTTTAGTTAGAAGTTTCATTATGTCCTGCCTTGCGTCAGCGCTCAGCGCCTTTATTGTATTCCTGTCAAGAATCTCGCTCATGCTAACCCTATCTAAATGAAACCTTTTTTAGGCTTTTGATTTCCTCGGGTTTTGCTCCTTTGTCACAAATGTACAGCATGAAAAGCCCGACAACAAAAATTTGGCATAAGTATTATTTTACTTTCTTTTTTTCTTCAGCTGCATGTAAACGTCTGTCCTTATGCTGTTGGAAAATAGAATAGAGAACGCCACGCCAACAAGCAGTATTAGCCCTGTAACCACGAAAAGTGGCGCATTTGACAGGAAAACATGCATGAAATTGCCGGTACTCATTGCCGAAATTACGCTCATGAACCCAACAATGAAAATCGGTATAGCGAATATCAGCATTATTATGGTAGAAAGAATTGCTGATACTATTAAAGTGATTACCACATCAACTATATTCTTTCTGAAGAGATTGTAGGAATTTGTCAGCGACTTTGAAATGCCACTGCCTCCCACGGCTATCTCCTGCGGGACAAAAAACAGTATAAGACCAACAATAATACTAAATACAATTCCGATGAATGGCACCATAGAAACAACACCTGATATGACACCTATCACTATCATAGCGCCAAGGAATCTGAGATATCTGGACTTGGCGTAGTTTGCGCTGTTTCCAAGCGACTTCTGGTTAGCGTAGTTATGTGTAAAGAGAAGTGCAGCATACATGTAAACCAAAAGGGCTACAGCAATTCCGACAGCAAGCCACACAAAAAATTGCATCATATTAAGCAGGCTTATGGAGAGAGGAGCACCATTGTAGGCAAAAAGTAGCGGCAACAACACTATGGAAAGTGAGATAATAAGGAACAGTGTAAATACGCCAACACGCTTGAGGTTGGTTGAGTATTTCCAAGCCCTTTCCAAAGCACTGCCGAAATTTACCATATTATCACTTTTTCTTTGAAAAGAATATAAATGCACTTATCATGCAAAACAACCCAGCACCAAATGTAATAAAGGCAAATAGCCAGCCAAGAATCATCCCTGCACTTAGCGGGCCAGGGCCAGTACCAGCAGCGCTAAACGTTGCGAGAAGCGCCGAGGTATAGCCCATCATGAGTATCATGAGCAATCCTACCACAAAGAAGAAAACACCCATCAGAAAGAATGTGACACCAATTATCCTGTTCATCCGCTTCTCATGCATGAATAAACTTGTGCAAGCGCGTTTTTATAGTTATACAATTTGCTTTGAGTAAATGAAGTAAAGTAACCAAAACGAAAAGCGAACTAGTGCCTCTACATTTAGTAAGAAGTTATCATGCAGCAGCTACACAGCATTCAATGGTTTGCCAGCGTTTATTTTTTTACTTGTCACCGAACCAAACGTAGTTGCGACTGATTCAACAATAATCTTGCAAGGCGTTGGCAGCTTATATGCTGCTTTCTTCAGCGCAGTCTTTGCCACTATGATGTTGCCCTTGTTAACGCGCACTTCAATGATCTTCTGGCCCTTGAAAACCCGTGCTGCAGTGCCTATGGGCTTGCCAAAGCTCTGCCTCATGCCGGACTGGAATCTGTCCGCGCCCGCGCCTGTTGCCATGGCGTTTTCCCTGAGTACCTGATGAGGATAAACGCGTATTTTGAGGAAAAACGTACTGCCTCTTGCAATACTTTTTTCTATAGTTTGAACAGTTACAACTCTTGCTGCCTCGAGGGCGTTGTGTCGTATCTGAACCGGGCGCTGGGCTATTAAAAAAAGCGATGTATCATAATCGGCCTTTGTACCAAGTTCAAACTCGGTAATCTTTGGCTTGGGCACACCCTTCACATATCCCTTCTTGGGCACTCGTGTACTTTGACGGGTGTTCGGGCGCTGGTGTTTTCTATAACATCTTCCTGGTCTTAATCCCATAAAATCACTTTCCTTACTTAATTGGTAATATTTAAATATGCAATTAGTTCTTCCGGGTTAATGGATCTAGAAGCCAAAGTTTTTGTGATGGATATGGTGCTCTTTGCAAAGCCCAGGTTTCTCTACTTATTTACTTCACATTCCCAGCAAACCTGAACAATATAGGAGTTATTATTATCGTGAGCAGAACTGCTGCTATAACTATTGTATAAATCTGCTGGGTCAATACACCAGCAGCAAGCGCAACCTGTGCAATTATTATAGAATATTCGCCACGCGGTATCATCCCAATGCCTATCATAAGCTGCTCTTTTTTTCCGAAATTATAGAGTTTGCCGAAAAAGCCGCAGCCGACCAGTTTGGCAAATGATACAGCAATAACAAGGATCACTATAATACCTATATAGCTAACCAGTGCGCCCAAATCGAGTATAAGCGCGGAGTAGGCAAAAAACAGTGGTATGAAAAAACCGAATCCTATTGTCTTTATCTTTGGTGCTATTACATTCTCCGCTAGGTGGGACCTGTTCATCGCCATTCCAACTAGGAACGCGCCTATAACCCCTGCTATACCAACACGCTCACTAACAAACGCAACAATGAACACAATGACCAGCGGTATCGAAAGCATTATCTGGTCGTCCCTTGCCTTGCTGAACATATGCAGGAATCCTGTCATGAATCTGGAGCCGACAGTAAGTATCAAAAAGAAGAATCCCAGCACAGCAAAGAACAAAGCTGCAATCTTCCAGATTTCCACGACCCCATAGGTAAAGTAGGTTGTAAGAAGCGACAAGGCAAGAACAGCAACCACATCATCGGCAGATGTCACAGCTGTAAGTTTCTGATAGACTGTTGAGCGGAATTCGCCAATATCAATTAGTGAACGAAGGGAAATAGCAGTGCTCGTTGAAATCATGGCTGCACCGAGAACCATGCCTATTTCCATGTTGTTAAAAACGCCATATCCTATCATAAAGCCGGCAACAAAAGAAATCAGCGCACCCGCTACAGCCAGAAAGCTTCCCCTGTAAATGTCCTTTTTGAACTCATCAAACCTTGTGTTCAGGCCTATGAGGAACAGCAAAAAGAGTATGCCAAAGCTCGCTATCTGTGACAAAAATACGTTAGGATGCACGAGCCCAAGCAAAGGTCCCACGGTTATGCCAGCTATGACCTCTCCTACGAGCGACGAGAACTTTAGCCGTTCAGCTATCTCGCCAAATATCTTCGCCGTAATGAGTATTATTGCTATGTCGAGCAGTACCTGTACTTCTAGCGCCATTCAATCACTGTTCCTATATATGATAGTCATCGCTTAAAGATTTCATAACAAGAAAGCGTAATTTCAGAGTAATGTAATAGTTAAGAGCGCTGGGAGGGCTGCTGGGAGCTAAGAAACAAGATACCTGTTTCACTTAATTTAATGCGAAACTTTAAATACTTAACTCAATATGTTATATAACCTCAATAGTTATATAGTATGGCGAGAATATGGAACCAAGAGAAAAGCACGCCACACTGGCAAAATCCAATGGCGTCAGAATTGACATAAAACAGGCAATAAGTGGCAAAAAAATAAAAGACTTTGCCATAAATATCTCCGTGCTAGTAGGCAACAAAAGAAAAGATGTATTTCGTGTTGACACGGCTCATGGATACCTCCATACCCAAGAGTTTTGGGTCTCGAATGAGCCCATTAAATTGCAAGATAAAAGAAAGAAAGATTATAAAGGGGATTTTGGAGCATGGAAAGACAGAGTATTGAAGAATTACGAAAAATACATAAAATTGTACAAAAACAGACTGAATAAATGATTGGGTGATTTGGATGAAAAAGAAAAAAGATATGGGAATAAGATTATTAGATATGTTTGTACGTATGCAAAGTGAATATCCAGATATATCACCAGATAGAGTACTAATCATAGAAATAAAATTACTCAAATATATAGTAACACCAGCAAGAACAGAAATTATGGAAGCTATACAAGAAAACAGACCAAATTCTGTTGGTGAACTGGTTAAATTAGTTAATAGACCGCAAGAATCTGTTTCTAGAGACTTGACAATACTAAACAATTATGGCGTATTGGATTTTGTAAAGAAAGGAAATGTAAGAAAACCTATAATAGAAAAAGATATAATTGCTGTTCAATGTTAAAGCGCTGGGAGGGAGATTTGAACTCCCGCTCCCGTTTCCAGGAACAAGCTAACTGGTTTTTCCGCCTTCATGAAAGGCCGTTCCAGGCTTGCGCATTTACCAAGTTCTGCCATCCCAGCATTCAGAAACTGTTAACCCTAGCACTTTTAAAAAGATTGTTCTTGAAGACATATTCATGAAAGCGGAAGCTTCCTCTTCGTACGGAAAGCAAAGCTTTCCAGCGACTCAGGAAACCTTTGGTTTCCTCGAGTTGGTCAAGCTTTCTGTTGGGATTAGGAGAAAGGTTGAATGAAAGACATAGCAAAATTCATTTTCGAGGTTGGAACATTGAAGAGGATAAAGCGTGGGTGGCTCAAATCAGAAGGTGTCGGCAATCCGGAAAGCGTGGCTGAGCACGTATACAGAAACGCAACAGTTGGCTATATCCTGGCGAAACTCGATGGAGCTGATGCGGACAAAGTAATGAAAATGTGCATGTTTCATGATATACCAGAAGTTCGCATAGGTGACCTGGACAAAGTCGCCCAGAGATACATAGACAAAAATGAGGCAGAGCTTCAGGCTATGATAGACCAGACAGAAAACCTGCCTGACAATATAAAAAATGAAGTACGATCCCTGTTTATAGAATTCAACGAAAAGAAAACAAAGGAAGCAATCATAGCACGTGATGCGGACATCCTTGAGCTTTTGTTCCAGGCCAAAGAATATGCTGATGTCGGCTATACAGGTACGGAATACTGGCTCGAAAAAAATTCCAAATTACTGAAAACCGAATCGGCAAAAAAACTTTTTGAAGAGTTAATGAAGCAGAATGCATTTGCCTGGTCAAAGGGTCTTGAGAATTTGAAGTGATTAAAATTTCTCCGCGTCCTCGACAAGCATGTCAGGTATGTCGCCCTTGAGGACTTTATACTTGAGCCTGCACTTGTTGCATATGAGCTTGTTCTGCTTTTTGTCATAGTCCACGCCGTCGCGACATTTGGGGCACGCAAGCACATCGAGAAGTTTTTGTGGAAGCATAATAGAAGTTTGAGAAAAAAAGTATTAAAATCAGTGACGGAAAGTCCTTTCACCTGTAAATACCAATGCTATATCATGTTCATTCGCAGCGTCTATTGATTCTTGGTCTCGTGTTGACCCGCCCGTTTCAGCAACAGCTCTTATCTGCTTTGTAGCGCCTATTGCATCCATTGAATCCCTGAAAGGAAAGAGTGCTTCTGAAGCTAGAACCGCTCCATTAAGACTATAATCATGAGTTATATTTCTTACATCGCTAACTCCATCAGCCTTAGCCCTTTTCATAAGTTCGGAACTTCAATCTATAGCGTAATTAACAGCACGCACTCTATCTTGTTGCCCTGTTCCTGGACTTATCAAAACTCCGTCTTTGAAAATAGCAACCGCATTTGACCTTAATACATAAGCCGCGTGCCAAGCATATCGCAAGTCTCTTAGTTCTTGAGATGTTGGGTGCCTTTTAGTGACGACACCAAGACCGGTTATTACTTCATCGCCCCGCGTTATTTGTGGAGTTAAAAGATCTTCATCAGTCCTTATTCTGCTAAGGAATCTGTCTTCGAAAGAAAGCATGCCATCAGCATCTGGAAGAGTTTTAATTACAGGTGATGCTGTATCACCTACATACCTGGGTATTTTGTCAAATCCATCATATTCAAGTGCTCGTAAATCGCCTCTTTTTGCAAGCTCATCTAAGGCACCTATTTCGTAGCCTGGCGCAGCTACGGCTTCTATAAAATATTTTGCTGTTTTACCATCAGGATTTTTCTCCACGAGAAGCTGTGCGAGTTCTTTGGTGATAGGTCTGCTAAATCCAACAACGCTTCCGAAAGCAGCTATCCAGTCAACCCACCATGATTTTAAGAAAGCACTAACAACATCAGCACTTTGTGCCGCGCCGCCGCATGGGTTTTCATGTTTCATAACTGCACATGCTGGTCCGTCGCAATATTTTAAAAATTCAGTTGCCCAAACAGCGTCTTCAACGTTTGTAAGCGAAAATCCTTGTTTTCCAGTTTTCACCTCTCTTACACGAAAATTATATTTGTCATTTACAAGAAGCCTGAAAAGTTGATGAGGATTTGTCCCATATCTCTCGGTTATTCCTGCTGTGGTGTAATCAATATCTCTAGATGAACCATCTTCATAAGTAATCGTTAACTTTACACCTACTGGCTTATTTCCAGTAAGAGCTGTTCTGTACATGTCTTTGAGTGCCATTAGAAATCACTTATTTTTTCTGCGCAACTTCTACCTCTGATCTGTAAGCCTCAAATTCATCCAATGTTTCAAACCTGTTCTTGTGAGCGATCCGCCATACGTCATCCCTGAAAACAGCGCCAGCAGAAGCAACAATCAGGCTGGGATCAGAGAAGTCGAAAAGGCTCTGAGCTATTTCCTCTGGTGTCTCGCCTGTGAGGGGAACTCTAATAAGAGATCCAAGAAACTCCATGTCATCATACAGGCTCAATGAAACTGCCTGGCCATCAGCACTTCTGTAAGTCGGCAGCCCGATGCCATTACGTTCCATAATAATGTCACGGTAATAAAATCCATGCGCAATTACACCGATATCATCGTCACAAACAGGTTCTGTTCTGGTTGCAGTTGAAAAAAGATAAGAGCACGAAGACGGGTCAGAAATTGTTGGGCTGACAACCAGCGCAACCCTCGGCGTGCTCATCGAGTCCGGTTCATAACCCCATGAGTGCATTATAGATCTTGATGTCATTTCAGGGTACCTGCAGGAAAAGTCGTGCTCAAAATTCAAAACCGGCTTTCCTCTCTTCATTCCCTTGTCTGTCTGGGCGCCATTTGTAACAGCAAGAATTCCATCAGGCCTAATAAGCATAGTATTGTAGAAAATCAAGTCAGCGTCGGGCTTTTCCCAATCAGCTGGGTCAATCGGCGCCAGCCAAAGCCTGTCTCCCTGTGGAACAAATTTTCTTTTCTTGTTGGGCAGGGAGCGCATCTGAACAAGGTAGCCAGCAGCCGGGTTTCCAGAAGGAGTAACGTATGCGACCGGCATTCTCCCGTGATAAACCATACAATTTTATTGCCAGGGATGTATAAAAAACTTTTAATGAAAATTGCCGTAATTTTTCTGATATTTTATAGAATCACATCTTGGGATAAATCTTCCTGTCCATCACAACACTGTCCGTCTTCGCAGCAATTCCCCGTCTCTTTGTCATTTCCTCTGACGTCATGGCAGCTTTGGAAAGCGCAACGAGCTCGCCTTTGAGGGTAAGAATAGCAACGAGCTCGCCCGGTGCAATGTCCTTGCTCACTTTTGATATGCCAACGCTGTAAAGAGGCGAACCGCTGGCTATGGAAAAAACAGAAGAGTCCTTGATTATTATCTTTGGCAAATGCTCAACAGCCGCTTCCACAGGAAGTATGTAGTTACGTATGTCTTCTTTTTTGTTTTCTTTCCATGCAACATAGGCATCGGCCAAATCTTCCATCCTTACAAGATTCTCTTCGGTAAATCGTCCCACACTTGTGCGGCGCAGCTCAGTCATGTTAGCGCCGCCTATCAATTTGCCGATCTGATGACACACTACACGCACATAGGTACCTGCCTGGCAGCTCATCCGAAAGAGAACGTCTCGGCCGTCAATTTCAATTATGTCAAAAGAATAGACATAACGCTCGCGTTCGTGTCTTGCAACTGCTGACCTGACCGGCGGCATCTGTTTTATCTTACCTATGAATTTCTTCGTCGCCGCCAGGAGCTCGTTCTTACTCACGTCTTTGTGCAGCCTCATGACGCCAACATATTCTTTATCAAGACCTTGCAGAGCAGGCATGACCTTGGTTGCACTGTCAAGACACAGAGGTAATACGCCGCTTACCGATGGGTCCAGCGTCCCACAGTGTCCAGTCTTACCCGCACCCAAAATCTTTTTTACGGTAGAAGCAACATCACGTGAAGTAGGTCCGGGCCATTTGTCCAGCAGAATGAAGCCGCTCTTCAGCAATTCATCAACCGGTCGTGCGCCAGGATACCTACCATAATTCGTCGGCATGTCGTTGCTCTTTATGATGAAGTCCATGATTAGATTTGGTCAGAAAGATTATTAAGGAAAATGTATTTCTTCCTGTCTTAGTTTAAGCCATTCATTTAATGGTTTGTATGGTACTCCCATTATAGCTTTATCTACTACTTTGAATTCGAGTGGTAATCCATATTCAAAAATAAGAAATCTCTTAACAGCTTCGTCTCTCGCCTGAAAACCATTTCTACGATGTTCTACCAAAAACAAATCTCTCGCAGCATCTTCAACATAATGTCTTAGTTTAACCAACTCAATAAGTGTCAAATCCAGTCCAAAGCAATATCTTAATGTACGTCTAGCATATCCAAAGTCTCTTTGCACTAAGTCTTCTGGTTTTTTTCCTTCTAGATAACACAAAGGCATTTAGAAACTTTATACGAAGTGCTTAAAAATAGCCAAAATTTATAATATGTTCTTTTTCCACCAGGATTAAGCGAACGCCAGTGAACCAAAATTATAATATGTTTCTTTGACTGCAAACTACTTTCTTTTTCCGCCAGCGCTTTTTTCAAAAAGGGTTATTACATGTAGATCTTCATGACCTTCCTGATTATTATAACAAGCGGCACCGAGCAGATAATGTACCAGCCCAGCCAGCCGAACGTGCTTCCAAGAAACGGCAGCACGAACGGAAGCGTTGCCACAATCTGTGCAACCTTTACGTTGCTGTTCTCCAAAGATATCTTGTAATTATATTTTCCTATTTCGGTTTGGCACGGGATTTGACAGCTGGTATCTCCTATGCTGACGGTGTTATCTATTTTCTGCACTGCATATGTGTTTTCATCGAGAACAACACTACCGGCTCCGTCTTTAATTACAACCATTTTGTCGCTGTAAAAAGTGGCGAGGGACGGCAGAAGGAGCATAACCACAATAAGCGAAACAATCATAGGCTTCATGGTCATCTTCATCATTCTGTTGTTCTCGGTAAGCAGGTCGCTCATCAGTCTTTTCGAACGTCCGGTGTCGCCAGCCTTCTGCGCGTCCTTCATTTCCTTGCTTATGTCCTTTGTCTTTTGTTTTATCTGCTTGGCTTCATTCTGGTTTATGAGTATCTTGTAAAAGATGTTTATGACGATAAGTATAATTATGGAAAATATCAGGACCGCTAAAGCGGGTGTATAAACAAGTAGAAAACTGAACAGAAATTCCAGCACTTTATTCGCCAACCTTTGTCATTTCAATTTTCTTAATTCTGTAGCCTTCGCCTATTGAATGTTTTTTGCCGCAGACATTGCACTTGTATCGAAAATCAACCTTTCTCGTTGGTTTTTCGCGACCCTTGGGATTCTCCTTAGGAAATGAACCATAACCCTTCAGCTTTCTCAAAAACCTTCTTTGACTCCTTGTGTCCTGGCGTCGTGGCTTTCTCTTTGCTTCCTCCACAGTGTGCTCCGTGTGCTTCTTGCAAAAAGGGCAGTATCTTTTCTGAACCTTTGGTATTTTCATAATTAACACGCTACACTTTGATAGGCTTATTCGAATAGATTTTAACTGATTATTGCACTCTGTAATGATTTTTCCAGTTACTTTCTCTTAAGGGCTAAAGCTTAAAAGGTTGTAGCTACTTTTCAACCTTCTCTATTATGCCTTCTTTCAAAAGAAGCTCGTCCAGCGGTGCCGGAATGCTGACAATATCGCTCTCGTTGAGCTTGTAGCTCTTCATGTCAGGCCCCACAAACTGGGGTGTTGCCTTCTTGACCAGGTACATGGGCTTTTCTTCCTCTTTTCTGTTCAGCTCGGAGAAAAACGTCTCCCTGTACTGCTTGAGAATGTCCGTAAGTTTGTAAAATAGTTTTTCCTCGTCCTTTGACATATTCTCCGCTGGAAGTCCTGTTCTGACCGTGTCAAGAACAGCAGACACTATCTTGCCTTCCCGGAGCTCAAAGAACCGCTTTATAGTGGTCTTGATATTCTCCACTTCAATCATGTCCGTGCTTGTCTTTTCCGTTATTTTTTCCTTGCGGCGAAGATAATCCTTGAGCTGGACTGCAATGTCATCTGGCAGTTTCTGTAGTTTTTTGCTTTGCCTTTCAACCCTCTCGAGGTCGCGTATCTTATCGAAAGTGAGCATAAGTTCAATTAAATTACAAAAACATTAAAAGCCCTTCAGAAGATTACGATTCTGTCAATCGAAACCTATAAAAGGGGTTCGTGGATTTAAGGGTTTCTGCTCCATCATAGGGCATGAGCCCAGAAATCCACGAGCGAGTAAAGGTATTCGCATTGGTAAGGGATATACCCTACCACATAGGCGTAGACAACGAGCCTGACCTGAGCTGTGGCACAAAAAATGCCGTGTTGGCATATCATTTTTCTATAATGGGGCTGAAAACTCGTTGCGTAATGTGTGAATTCCGCTGGGAGGATATGGAGCTTCCTAATCATATTCTCGAACTTCCACACGACGACCCGGAAAAACACGAGTATCTCGAGGTGCTCATTCCAGAAACCGCGCAGTGGGTAGTCGTAGACCCCACATGGGACAGCAACATCCACCATCCTTCCTTCCGAATCAACGAATGGGACGGAATAACCAGCACACCAATAGCAGTGCCTGTCCTGAAAACTTATTCCCCTGAAGAGAGCCAATTACTTAATGTGAGTTATGATGCTGAGGCAGAACACGACGAAAAAAACAAGGAATTTCTTTTTGCCATGAACCAGTGGATAAATGAGCAGCGAAAACTCCGCATCGCCGTAACCAATCAGTGAACCTTGCCTTTATGCAGCGCCAGAGAACGCATCGTAGGAAATTCCTTTCCGCAAAGGCATGAGAACCCGCGCATTTTTCGTTTTTTTGTGTAGGTACTGCGCTTCATTTTTCTGAAGGGATATGCGACAGGATTGCTAACCTTCTTTGAGTTGAGGAACTTGCAGTGGTCATCCGGTGTGCAGATGCCAAACGATTTATAGAACTGGTCGTTAAAGCAGTTCGCAGGCGTTCTCAGGTTAGTTTGGCTCCACCTTATTTGGCCTAGAAGTATGTTTGTAGGCAATGGTTGTTTGTTTTTCTGGTTCCATTCGAAAACCTTTGCTTCTATTTCCTGCGCTGGCCAGTTCATCATCCTCAAAAAATTGGTCAGTGTAAAGATACTGCGCTTTCTTCCGTCCTGCAAACCAGCAAGTATGTTCTTTATGCACGGTGGAAAAAGCTCCTCTGGGACCTTGTTTTCCCAGACGATCTTTTTTACCTCTTTCTTGGGCTCTTCCTTTTTCCTGAGAGCATTCCAGTCCATGGCATCCGTAAGTAGGTCCGCGGCATCATCACCTGCCTCGAAGAAGTCCGGGTGCTTTTTTGAAAGAACATTGCCGAACTCCGCATCCTTTGGTGAAAAGCCCTTCAGACCAGAAGGTTTAATTGGCACAGAAACAAGCCAAGTTTTCTCATTTAACGAGTAGGGTGCGCGGAACATATGGCGGTTCCCCCACATCTTTTCTATTTCCACGAAGTAGAACGGATTGAGTTTGCTCGGTGACTCGCCAAGGATTTCTATGAGCTGCTTTGCGCCCTTTGTCCTTACGAGTTCCTTTAGGAGACGGCCTCTTATTTTTTTCCTGATAAATGAAGCTATTATCCTAGGCACTTCCGGATACATTTTTGTAAGCGACTTGTAGTCAATCTCCTTTGGAAACATGCTCCAGGGAAGGCATATGTGAAAGCCGCGCCTGCCGGAGAATTTTATTCCAGGATTTTTTATGCCATACTTTCTGAGCAACCGGATTATCATATCTGCCGCGAGCTTCGATTCGTCCAGTCCGAGCTTTGAGTCTATGTCAAGTATAATATCCCATCCGCTGCGCAGCTTCTCGTAGTTCTCGTTCGTTATAGCCATGGGATTTGTCCAGTGTTCAACAGAAATGTGAAAAGAAGTAACTCCCTTTCTTATCATCTGCACGACATCCGAAGGGTACTGTAAAATGTTCGGGCGCTGGTCATAGCGGCCGTCCCAAAAAGCGCCGGCAACCTCCCTGCCTTTTGCGCTATTGAGAAGCTCGCTGATTACATGCTCGTTTGAATAGTAATCCATAAGATGCTGGCGGTTCATAATTAGAATAAAACAAGAATCCTTTAAAAATAGTGAAATTTACTGGGAGCTACTTTACGAACGATAATGAGTCACAAAAATAATATGTTCTTTTGACTGCAAGCTACTTTTCTTCCCAAGATGTTGCAAAGCAGAGCTTTGCGACACACATCGAAGCTTTGCTTCGATGATGAAAGGAGCTTACTTTACCAGCAGCTTTGCCTTGTCTAAGTTGTATTTCCAGTCCTTTGGCAGCTTGCCCGTGCGCGCATAATATTTGCCAAGGCGTCTTATCTTTGATTCAAGCAGTTCCACACCATGGGTTGCTTTTGCATCGTGATGATTCTGGTTAAGGTGCTTGTGAAGATTTACAGCTCTTTCAATGAGATTATAAATGTCATCCGGTACTTCCTTCTTTACTTCCTTTTCCGTTATTTTAGAAACGCGCATATTAAGGCTGCGCACATCTGGCACGCCATACTGGTCGCGTAGAATGATGCCAATCTCTGCGTCCGTCTTGTTGTCCTTTGCCAGTTTAACTATAAGTTTTTCTATTTCCGCGGGTTCGTGCATCAGCCACGCCGGCCTTCTCTTCTCGGGCTTATGTGAGCCTGATTTTCCATGTTTTCTTGAGTGCATTCGTGCCATAATTATCACCTAATTAAGTGGAATGATGTGAGGTTGACGAAAATTTACTTGCTCGTCCTGACTTCGCCCTTAGTTTGTATCTGCCTCTACTTTCTACATTCAATAATGCTTTAATAACTTTGTCGCTGCCCTGGTAATGTCTTTTATACGAGTCCAGAACAGCTTTCCATGCCTTTTCCATTATGACGAAGTGTGTCGATTCAAAGACCTCGTGCAGTAGGTAAAGGTCTACCGCTTTGTCCTCTTCCCTCTTTGAAATAAAACCCAATCCAAAGTCAATAAAGTAGAGGGAAAATATAGATCCGTCTTTCTTCGGTGTCCACTTAATTATCATGTTACTAGTCGTAAGGTCGCCGTGAATTATGTCATAGCTGTGAAGCAGGGCAACATTTCTTCCTATTTCCTTGCAAATACTCGTGCAGTTTTTATCGAGGACATCCTTCACTTTCTGTCCATCAATAAATTCCATTTTCAATGAAGTCTTGTCTTCCTCGAGAATTTGCGGTGTAAGGACCCCAGCACGCCTTGCTTCCCTAAGCAGTCTCGCTTCCAGTGCAGTGCGTCTTTTGCGCAGCTTGTCGTCCAGTTCAGCAAGCCGGTAGCCTTTTTTGATTCGTTCCTTTACTACCACACCGCCTTCTCTGCTCAGTTCGGCCTCAGCGCCTTTTGCTATTAGTGACATAAATATCAAAGGAATTATTTGTAGATATCACTCTTTTTAGATTTGTAAGGTGTATCTGTTTTATACGGATTTGAAAATAAGTATGGATGGATTGCTTCGCTTTCTGCTTTCGCGGCACTTTTTGAATAAGATTCGCCGTCTGCAGCCTCTATTTCAGGCTTCCATTGCGTAAATTTCTTTGCCGTACTTGCTACAACTTTTTTAACTATCCCAGAAACATCAGATTTTGTTCCAAATCCTGTCTGAAATCTCCAGATCACGTCTTTTGTTTTCAATGATATGGCATAGAAAAACGTGTCAAATGAGCCAATATACAACACATCATTGACTATGAGAGGGGATGCCGCTACTACTCCACCCGTAGAAATCTTCCACGATTCTCCTTCGCCCAATGGCACTGCATATATATTATTATCAAAACATCCGAAGTATATCGTATTTTTATGTATGCATATAGGCGAATCTACTTCTCCGTTCGTGCGCATTTTCCATATTAATCGCCCATCGCTAGCATTCAAAGAATAAACATTTTTATCATAAGAACCGATTAATACAGCACCGTTAACAATTCTTGGAGACGTGCCCGTATAAGAGCCTGTTACATATTGCCATATCATTCTTCCATCCTTTATATCTAACGCATACACATGGTCATTCCATGTGCCAAAATAAACGATGCCGTTTTCTAACGTAATATTTTCTGGATCCGCAGAATCAAACTTATTAAAATACCAAACCTCTTCGTACATTTCGTTCGATACAGCTGGTGAACTACCACCTACACCTCCTGTGTAAAATTTCCATTGTAACCTACCATCTTTGGCCGACAACGAGTAAAAATGCTTATCATAAGAATGGAATAATACGGAATCGTTTACAATGGCCGGACTGGATGTTATTCTACCACCTGTTAGAGTTCTCCACAGGAGTTTGCCATTTTTGTCTATAGCATAAAAATATTGACTATCTCCACCACCAACATAAATGACCCCATTAACAACACGTGGAGAGCCATAATATGCACCAGTTATACCAAGTCTGAATCTCCATAAAAGAGTGCCATCCTTCACATTTAATGCGTATAGAAAGCCGTCGTCTGAGCATATGTATACTGCATTATCAATAACACAAGGAGAAGACGCCACGACATCTCCTGTAAGAAATTTCCATATAAGATAACCAGTATTCTTGTCAACCGCATACACCCGCTTGTCGCAAGCACCAAAAATTATAAGATTTTTGAAACACACAGCAGATGAAGCTACGCCGCCCCCTATAGGTATTTTCCAACTTTCAACTTCTTTATTTTCTAATGTAACTTCTTTTTTACTTTCTGCCAAATATTCTCGACTTTCTATATAATAATTTGTATCGGGCATATTCCCATATTACTAATAGAAAGAATTAAACCTTTAAAATCAAAGATATATTTCATCATCATTTCAATCTTCCATGTTCTGAAGTTCCTCAACAAAACCATCAGAGCCCATTTCCTGTCTGCCGCCAGCATAAGGAAGCATTCCTTCTATGCGTTTTCTGAATTTCTCATCCTTCTTTGCCCTTCCAACCATCTTGTCAATGAGGAATGGGAATTTCTTTCCCAGTTTTTGCAGTCTGTAATTGGCCTTTATTTCCGGTTCGATTTCCTCCCATAATTGTTCATCATATTTCTTCAGGAATTTTTCGCTGAAATCCCCTGCTGCTAACGCTTCGATTGTAACATTTGCCGCGTGCTTGCCAGATATCATGGCAGTGCCAACACCCTCGCCACTTAGCGGGTCTATTAGTGATGCCGCGTCGCCCAAAAGCAAAAATCCGTTTCCATAACATTTTCTATGGTAGCTGGCAAGAGGAAGATTCCAGCCCTTAATGTCCTCCAGCGCGACAGCGTTTTTGAAGCGGTCTTTGAAAAGAGGGTTTTCCTGTATTTCCTTTAGCTGTGCTGCCTTGAGGTTAATCTTCTTGTCATTCATATCCTTTACAATCATACCAAGTCCGACATTTGCTTTTCCATCTTCAAGAGGGAAAATCCAGAAGTAGCCAGGCAAGAGGCTTTTTACAAGATGTATTTCTATCCTGTCTGTCATCCCCGTGACGCCACTATAATATTGGCGTGTACCAACTATGAAATGGTCCGGTGGATTCTTATTAAGGCCGAACTTCTGCGCTATAATGCTATTGGCGCCGTCAGCTGCCAGAACAATAGTTGCTCGGTATTCCTTTTCCTTGCCATCCTCTGTCCCTTTGATGCCCTTTACAAAACCGTCTTCAACTATAACATCCGTGACTGTAAAGATCTTGAAGTCAACAAATTCTTTCACGCAATTATGAAGATACTCATCGAACACAATTCTTCTATGGCAAAAACCAGGAGCTGGCTTGTCCCTGGTTGTTATATCTACGTCAACCAACGTACCATTAGGGCTGCTTAGTGTAATGCCATAAACAACATGGCCAGGCAGTTTTCTATAACCTTCCTCTATGCCTAGTTCGCGCATAATTGCAGCAGCTTTCCGTCCTTGGGCATCACCGCATATTTTATCCCTGGGAAAACCGTCCTTATCAATTAAAAGTACTTTTTTGCCTGCTTTACCCAGGTACATGGCTGCCGTAGCTCCAGCAGGTCCAGAACCAATTACAATAACATCGTAATCCATAGCCTCTTTTTGGCAATAACGTTTAAAAAGCATTTACTAGACATCAATAAGAATAATGATCATTATAAGAATAACATGGACCTAAGACGTGTGTGGCTCTTGCTAAAAATAAAACATCTGATGATAGCAGCACTGTTAATACTAACTGCTTACGGTATCTATCGTTATGGTACCAGTAACCTGCTGCCCATAGCGGCCATTACCTTGACAGCAGCTATACTCGACATCGCAATAAGCTTTGTGAAAGAAAAAAAGTTTTTGGCTCCTGAAAGCGCGATAATATCCGGGCTTATTATTAGCCTGATTATCCAGGGTGATCTGCCCCTTCTAATGGGACTTGCGGCAATAGCAATTCTGTCAAAGCACTTGATACGTATAAAAGGCAAACACATATTTAATCCGGCGAACTTTGCGCTATTTGTAGGGTTATTTCTGCCTGTCTCAGAAAGTTGGTGGGGGGCATCTAACGTCCTGCTGGCAGGCATACTTGGCCTGGTTATAGTATTCAAGCTGAAGCGTTTTCATCTCGCCTTGCCTTTTCTGGCTGTTCACGCCGCGATCATGTTTGCCCTTTATTCCGGCCAGCTGGCTTCGCACATCGCTTCCGGCTCGCTTGTTTTCTTCGCATTCTACATGCTCATCGAGCTCGTGACGTCGCCGTCTAAAATGAAAGGCAGGATAGCCTTCGGGGTTTTGGCTGGGATATTTGCGACGCTGCTGTACGTTGCCTGGCTGCCTGCCATGCTCGTCGGGGCGCTGTTCTTTGCTGATTTATTCGTACCTCTACTCAACAGGCAGGGTGACTCCAAGCCTAAGCCGCAGCAATTGCATAACGAGTCTACAACTAATCCTAATTGGTAGACGATTTCTATACTTTATATACGTTTAATACACAGTATACAATGTATGCAAAACAATGAAGAGAGCACTATACGCATTAAAAAATATAATAAAGAGCGGATGAAAAAAATCGGGGAAATGGGAAATTCTTATGACGACATTATAGAAAAATTGCTCGAGTTTTACGAATCTAAAAACAAGAAAAAAACAGGTGAAAAATAATGGTACGTTTAGATAGAATAACAATGCAGGGATTCAAGTCCTTCGCCAACCGGATAACCATACCTTTTCCGGGAGGTTACAATTGCATATGCGGACCTAACGGATCCGGAAAATCAAATATAATAGACGCATTGCTGTTTGTTTTGGGAACGACATCAGCGAGAAGCATTCGTGCCCTTAAGCTGCAAAACCTGCTTTTCAACGGTGCCAGGGATAAAAAACCCGCCGATTTCTGTGAAGTTTCCATTTATCTCGACAACACTGACAATAAAATACCCGGCGATGAAAAAGAAGTTAAAATAACTCGTCGTGTAACAAGAAGCGGCATATCCATCTACAAGTTGAACGGTCGCACTGTAACGCGTTCAAAGATATTAGACATTCTTTCCTACGCAAACCTCGCAGCTGAAGGCTACAACATAATAATGCAGGGCGACGTCACCAAGATAATCGAAATGTCCCCCAACGAGAGAAAAGGAATAATCGATGAGGTATCAGGAATAAGCGAGTTTGATGAAAAGAAAGAAAAGGCAACGCGAGAGCTTGAGAAGGTCGAGACCCGCGTCCGTGAAAATATGATAGTTGTTGCTGAAAAACAAAAACTGGTCAGCCGCTTGAAGCAGGAAAAAGAAAACGCAGAAAAATACCACACCATAGAGATCGAGCTGAGAAAATCGAAAGCCTCTCTCCTGAAGAAAAAACTGAAAGATGTCGTGCAAAAACATAACGCCTTTGACAAAGAGGTTGAGGAGAACACATCAAAATTCGACAATATGACAAAAGAGATGACAAAAGTGGATGATGAGCTGGAAAAAAAGGAAAAAGGCGTGCTGAAGAAAGGCGACGAGCTGATACAAAAATCCAGAAACTATGATATACTCAGGAACATAGACCGCATAAATAATGAAATACTGAGAAAAAGGGACCGTATAAGTTTCAATGAAAGGGAACTGGAACGTGTCAGGGGTGCTGTTGACAACCGATTAGTGCGGGAGATTCTAAATTTGAAACACCCAGGTGTATACGGAACAATATCAAACCTGGTGGATGTTCCCAAAAAATATTCAATAGCTCTGGAGGTTTCCATAGGCCGCCACAAGGATGATATCGTTGTAGATACCGACGACACCGCTGCCTATTGCATAAAATATCTTAAGGAGAAAAGATTAGGGCGTGCGCGCTTCATTCCGCTTAACAAGATAATTAACAGACCGCGAAAGAGATATGATGGTAAAATGATAGGCTATGCGATAGATCTGATAAAGTTCGGCAAACAATTCCTGCCGGCCTTCGAATATGTATTGAGCAGCACGCTTGTGGTCGAAGACATAGATGCTGCCAGAAAAATAAGGAACTTTCGTGTAGCGACTTTGGACGGCGATCTTGTAGAAACATCCGGCGTGATGATAGGTGGTTTCTATAAAAAATCGCGACAAGCATCAGGCGGTCATGACCTGATGGGTGAAAATGAAAAACTCGAACAGGAAATAGAAGACATGGAGAATGAACTTGCAGGTCTCAAGATCCAGGAGCAGCAGGAATCTGTAGAAGTTGTAAAGCTTCAGACATCAAAAACTCAGGAAGAGAAGGACTTGGAAACGTTCAGGAAAAGGCGAAAAGAATTGTATGAGGAGAGAATGGTGCTCCAGAGTGTAATAGGCCGGGCAAAGATAGAAAAGGCAAAGCTTGAGGCATCGATGGACAACCTGAAGGCAGAGTTTGAGGATTACAAGGATGTGGAAAAATTCTTCGATCAGTCGCAGGAAGAACTGCAAGAGCGTGTTCGACGCTGCCTGATAGAAATAAACCAGATAGGTCCCATCAACATGAAAGCCATAGATGAATACCAGACTCTGAATGTAGAATTCGAGGAGCTCAAAAAGAAACTTGACGGGCTTCTGGAAGAAAAGGAGGCTGTACTTAACATAGTTACGGAAGTGGAAAAGAGGCGCTATGAAAAATTCATGGAGACCTTTACAGAGATAAGCGTGAACTTTTTGAAAATTTACAAGGACATGACAAACGGCGACGGACTGCTAAGGCTGGAAATAGATGGAAACATAGACTCTGGCCTAATCATAGAGGCAAATCCAAGCGGTAAAAAAATACTCAACCTTGACAGCATGTCAGGCGGCGAGAAGACACTCACGTCCTTGGCATTCCTATTTGCCGTGATGCAGCACTACTCAGCGCCTTTCTATGTTCTGGATGAAATAGATGCCGCTTTGGACAAGGCCAACACAAGAAAAATTGACAATCTTATTAAGAAGTACTCAAGCACAGTCCAGTTCATAATCATAACGCACAACGATCTTACAATAGCAGAAGCCGAGAAGGTCTTCGGCGTTTCCATGGAAGGCGGCATATCTAAAGTCTTCGGGATAGAAATGCCAGGTCAGAGAGGATGAATATGACTATAAAATGGGATAAAGACTTTGCAGAAAAATATTACGAAGCGGATTTGGTTGAAAAAAAATATATATTAGGACCTATCGTTAAAAAAATTGTACAGAAAACGAAAGGTAAGAATTTGATAGATTTAGGATGTGGGTCTGGTTATTATTGTAGACCATTCGCTAAATTAAGAAAATGTGTTATTGGTGTTGATAAAAATGAAGAGCAACTAAATATAGCGATATCAATTGAAAAAAAGCAAAAACTAGGAATAAAATATGTTAAAGCGGACATCACAAACCTGAAGTCGATAAAATCCAGTAGTCAGGACATCGCTTTACTTAGTTTTGTTTTAATTGAAACTCCATCTACGAAAGTTGTAAAAAAAATGTTCAAAGAGGTGTACAGAGTTCTTCGAAAGGGCGGAATCCTTGTTGTAGGAAACATGCATCCACATAGTATAAACGTAAAAAGCCCAGTTAGGTATTTTAATTTAAAAAATAAATATTCATATTTCAATAACGGCGCTGTTGGTACTTCAATAGCATTTTTAACAAATGGAAAGAAGCTTGTTTTTGATAAGGACTATCATTATACATTAGAATTTATCGTGAATAGCTTAATCGAAAATAAATTTACAATAACATACGTAAAAGAAGCTGCTCACAGGGAAAAACTCCCAACGCATATAATTATAGTTGCAAAAAAGGTGTCTAAATGAAAGTAATTTTATACATGGCGATGACCGTGAACGGTATGATTGCAAAAGAGAACGACGAAACGCCTTGGTCAAATGCCGAGTGGAAAAATTACGCCAAGAAAGTGAAAGAATGTGGTGCCTTGATAGTTGGCAGAAGAACTTATGAAATAATGAAAAAAAGTAACGAGCTAAAGAAAATAGGAAACCCATTTACAGTAGTTGTAACAAGTGTGGAAAAAGAAGATAACAAATCTTTTGTTTTTGTTAGATCCCCGAAAGATGCTTTGGAAATCATGAAAAAGAAAAGGTTTCATAAAGTTCTTTTAGGTGGCGGGTCGATGATAAATGCAAGCTTCATGAAAGCTGGGTTGGTAGATGAAATCTATCTTGATGTCGAACCTGTTGTATTCGGAAGAGGCATAAAATTATTTTCCGAAGAGGACTTCGAGGCGAAACTAAAATTAATTGGAACTAAAAAGATATCCAAGAATGAAATCCAGTTGCACTACAAAGTAATCGGGCGTTAGTATGAAAAAAACAAATAAAGAACAAAAAAAAGATCTCGGCGGCGTAGTCGAGGAGGAAAATGTAAAGTTTGACGAAGGTGAGCCCCTTCAGTCAGAACAACCAAATCTGAAACAAACTGACGCTGAAAGCGTCGTTCAATCCGGCATAGTAGACGAGAATAAAGTCATCCAGACGATTATACTCGGCAGTGACTGGCAGGAAGTCCTCACTACGCTTGTGGTTGAGGAAGGCATGGACCCGCTATTTGTTGACCTTGTAAAATTAGCAGATGTATTCAGAAGCTACCTTGAGCACCTGAAGAAATTCGACTTCCGTATACCAGCGCGTTTCATACTTGTCGCTGCCATCCTCCTGCGCATGAAGGCTGAGCTGCTGCTGGATGAGGAGGAAGAGAAGGAGATAAAGAAAATGGAGTCAACTCCGCTCAACATAGATGTTCCGCTACTGCTGGCGCCCATGACAAGAAAGACAACGCGCAAGGTCACGCTAACTGAACTGGTGACTGCGCTCAACAAGGCATTCGAATTTCAAGAGAGGAAAGAAGGCAAGAAGATCAGGATGCGGCGTGCCATAGAAAGGTTGATAGAGCCGGAAGAAGATATAGAAATCAGGATAAAGGAAATATACGAGGAGATAACCCAGGCCAAGACAATAAAATTTTCCCAGCTGGTGCCGACATGGAAGAAGATGGAAATAGTTCAGACCTTCCTGCCATTGTTGCACCTGGCCACAAGGGATTTGATAATATGCGAACAGGAAGAGATGTTCAAGGAGATATTCATAAGGTTGAGATTAGATGACAAACCAACAGAAACTGGCGTTGCTTGAGGCAATACTGTTCACAACAACAGATCCGCTGACATTTGAGCAGTTGCAGAAGCTGACTAAAAGCAGAAAAGATGAAATGGAGAAATTGCTAGCCGAGCTAAACCAGCGTTATTCTAACGAAAATAGCGGGATAAAAATATCAGATATGGGCGGCTACAAGCTGATAGTAAAAAATGAATACATACAAAACGTAGCTGACCTCACACCCCATGCTGACATGTCACGTGGCCTGCTACGGGTGCTCTCTGTGATCGCTTACCATGAGCCCATCAAGCAGTCTGACATCGTGAAGGTAATCGGCAACCGCACCTATGATTATGTAAAAGAGCTCTCTGAAAAAGGTCTGATAAATGTCGAGAAGAAATCACGCACACGAATTTTGACGACAACAGACAAGTTCGAGGAATACTTTGAGACGAAGAAGAACGAGCTCAAAAAGAACCTGGATGAAGTCAAGGGAGAACTGAAAGAAGTTAATGAAAATAAAGAGTCGGACGCATAGGTTATTTAGTACCAAGCCGGGAAAAAATCAAGTTTCACTTCATCAACAATGACAACAAAATCCGTCTTCTTTATGCTGTCGGAAAATTTGTTTCTTATGTTATGCATTAGGTCATAAAAGTCCTGCAAATTTTCAGTTTCAATCTCCAGTTCCACTTCCCACGGACCTACGGATTCTATTACATGCACCACATTCGGCAGTTCCAGGCAATACTTAACTATATCATTAACAGATTGTGTTTTTCCTCTTGTATGCAGGCAAAGCTTGAAAAAATTATATCCTATTTTTCTTATATCAAGAAAAGTAACATAGCCCTGAATAATTCCCATTTGCTCCATTTTTTTTATCCTGCTCTGCACCGTTTTCACATTCATCCTAAATTTCTTTGCGACTTCTGTATAGCTGAATCTTGCGTTGTTTGAAATAAATCTTAGAATGTTTACGTCGTTCTTTTTCAGTTTTATTTTTCCCTTGCCCATGAAATCCTCGACTTTTTTCGAGTGAAAAGATTTTTTATTAAGCAGGTAGGTTCTCTGGGATGTTCTGCCTTCTGTTAGGAAAACCACGTCATAGTTATTAACATACTGTCCAAATCTTTCGAAAAAATCATTGCGCAACTTGTTGAATTGTTGCACATTCTCTACGTAGGCGCCCAGCATCATATCCCAGTTGCCTTCACATTTTGCAACCCAGCTTATTCTTTTGTCATTCAATAGAAATTTGTAAATGCTTTCATCTGTCTGTTCCGTATAGCCGGACATCTGAAGATATATTTTTCCCAGAAACAGACCAAGCTTGGCCAGAGACGGCTGAAGAACGAATTTCTTAATTACTCCATCTTCAATAAGCCTAGCTACACGATACTGCACATTGTTCTTGCCCACGCCTATTCGTTTTCCGATCTTGGCAAAACTGGCTCGTGCATCCGTATCCAGCTCCATCAGTATTTTCCTGTCTATCAAATCAAGCTTGTAAACCATATATTAGTCATTATACCGTTTTCCTATTTAAATGTACGTATTTGACTAAATTTTCACGGATAAGTTTTATCAATATAGACAACTATATAGTAGTAACGTAAATTAGGGTGTGAAATATGACTGTAGCAAGAGGCATTTTAATTGGTGGTGCGGCTCTCTTGATAGGTGCAGCTGCCTACTGTGCATTCAGGCCAGATGTAATAGTAGAGAGAAGAGCTGGTTACACTAGGATAACGGACATCAGACAAACAAGAGAAGAGGTAATTGTGAACCTTCTTGGCGGCGGTTCTGGAAGAACGCGCGAATATGAGGATTTCGACGGTGATGGAAATGTAGATCGCGTAACAACAACCACCTGTACAACAGTTATTCCAAGGGAACCAGACCCAGCATACACCGATTGTCGAAAAAACACATCTAATGTTTTTGAATACCGAGACGCCAAGCGGGCGCAAGAATTGCAAAGGGATTTTAACGAACTGCTGAGAGAATATGGAAAATAAAACGAGGTGATAAAAATGGCAGAAGGAGACAACTATCTAAATGCAGTAGAAATGATAGAACTGGTAAGAAGCTTGCCTAATAACAGAGCAAGAGCTAGGGGAGCTTTGTACCTAGCACGATTTGGCATAAGACGCTCAAGAGAAGCGTACGAAGCCGGAGTAAGCATGATGAGAGAATTTTGCCGGCCAAATCAGTATGCTTTGATAGATTCTGTAATAAGAAATCCTGTTGGGGATGTTGGTGGCCTACGTCAGCTTGGCATTTAGGTGGTAAAATATGTCACATGTTGTTAAAGATGAATGGCAAGAGCTTCTGGACATTGCATACGGAAGGCTTGACGAGCCCACAAGACATGGCTCACAGAGCGGTAGCTGTAGCATGCAGGACGTAACGGTCAGGGGAAGACCTACATATCACTATTTTAGCGAATTTCAGGAATGGCCTTCTGTACAGAGCTCAAGAATGCCATTTGCATTCTACGCAGTATTCATGTTTGACCGTGGAATTAGCCACGCCATGCATGAGGAGGATATTTTAGATATAACAGGCCTGAGAAAACCATTTGTAAGAATTCCTGAGTTTGTTTCTTTGTACTTCAGTACACGATTTGGTGTACCAGAAGGTAAATTTTCGCTAAGCTACGATATTAGGAGCAGCTCACTGACTTATCATAGAAAAGGATCCAAAAATGAAAATATGCCTGTTTCTCCTGAAGAAAGCGAATGATTCTATATCTTCCCTATTATTCTCTTGACGTCTTCGAAGACCTCGTCTGGCTTTCTGTTTCCGTCAACAAAATACGTGTCCGGGAAGTATTTCTTCAGCGAGATAAGGTTCTGTCTTATCTGTACAAGCTTGTGTTCTTCCTCGAAAAGCTCAACATGATGGCGCCCCTTTTTCATTCGTTCCATGCATATCTTCGGGTTCGTATCAATAACTATAGTCATGTGGGGCTTGAGGAAGTGCGCATTGAGCTGCTTTAGCACATCCATGGAAGTATTAAGCGAGCCGTAAACAAGCGAGGATAGTATGTAGCGGTCGCATACTACGACCTTGTTCTTCTTCAGGGCTGGTTCTATTTCCGTAGTAAGGTGGTGTGCCCTGTCTGCGGTAAAAAGCATCTGTAGCACCAGCGGGTTCGTTTTCCATTCATCGCGCAGGGCAGCCTTAATTATACCGCCTATAAGACCGTCTGTAGGTTCCTTAGTAAGTACAGCATCCTTGCCTTTGCTCAAAAAATAGTTTCTAAGAAGCGCGGCCTGTGTGGTAAGTCCAGAGCCGTCGAGTCCTTCAAAAACATAGAGCTTTCCTGTCATAAAAATCACTTAACTATTGTTGTTTCAGTATATAGCTGACCAACTTAATATTTAGATACAAGCAAGAGCTTTGCTCTTGCTGTACAGAAAGAACAAAGTTCTTTCTCGTATTACACAAGTTGGTCACATATAGTAAACCAATTTATGATATCCAAACTATTTAATTGGTTTGCTATAAATCCTTTTAAAATAGATTTTTTAATTGCCAGGTGTTAAAATGATAGCAATCGTTATTCCAGCCTACAATGAGGAAAAAACCGTCGCCGCAATCGTGAAAAAAGCGATAAAATACGGCAAGGTTATCGTTGTTGACGACGCGTCCAAGGACAAAACCGTAGCAGAAGCGAAGAAAGCAGGCGCCATGGTAGTTGTCCACAAGGCAAATAGTGGCCTAGGCTCTGCACTTAGAACCGGCTTCGAAAAAGCCCTCCAGCTGCATGCTGATATAATCATAACACTCGACGCTGACGGCCAGCACAGGCCTGAGGAAATACCGCGTTTTGTCGAAATGATAGAAGCAGGCTATGACTTTGTGCTTGGAACCCGCGACCTTTCAAAGTACCCCTTTGTAAAAAGATTTGGAAACTTTTTCCTGCAATTTTTTACTAATCTGATATCAGGAACAAATCTAAGGGATACAGAAAGCGGTTTCCGGGCCTTTAAGGGTGAAGCTCTTAAGAAATTTTACCTTCGTGCCGAGCGCTATGAGATTGCCGTGGAGATAATTTTCGAAGTCGGCAGGAACAGATTGAAATATGCAAATATCTACGTTGACTCGCCAATCTACAGAAAAGGCGTATCATTCTGGGATGGTATAAACAACTTCCGTTATCTGATGCGAAGGCGTAAAAGGCATCTTAGAAGCTATTTTGAGGACTTCCTGTTTGTAATGAAAAACATGTCCCGCAGCCTGCTGGCAAAATTCTAGAAAATGCTCGATCTTACGCCAGTGAGTTTTTTTGTGACTCTGTCCAGCATCGCGTTCATTTCTCTTTCTCTGCTAATAACGACCGGTCTGTCGGGTATTTTTGAAGGGCTTTTCTGCCAACGCCGTAAAACCGTGCCGCTGCATCCAGGTTGCCTCATATTTACCAATATCCATATCACGAAGGTTATTGTATGCCTGCCTAAGAGATCTTCTCATTTGTTCATCCATATTAATCACTTATTTCCTTTCGAAATAACATATTTAAGCTTACGTTGCTTCATGTTAGTTATGGCCGAGAAAGAAAAGACCTACATGCCACAGTCAACAGCAGGCATAATGCGTTACATGGACGTGGAAGACCACATAAAAATAAGACCTTCACACGTAATAGCAATCAGTGTAGTGTTCGGCGCTGCCATAATACTTCTCAAGTTGTTCGCGTGATTAAGGTTAAGAAGATTTAATCTATACGATTTCTATGAATTACGTAAAGAAGACTTGGAGTAATCTGCCATTATGGTCGAAAGTAACGCTCAGCGCTACACTTGCATGGGGATTAATGGTTAATGGAGGTAATGCACTAGTAGCCAAGCGTGAATTAGACAAAGGCTACACCCCACAAGAAGCAGATGAGCAGATAAGAAGCAGATTTGGCCAGCTATATCCCAGATGGTACGACCAAACTACCTATGCAACGGGTACGTTGGGGAGAAAAGTTGTGTACGCGGCTTTCGATTGATTCTTCTCTTATTTAAAATTTCCCTGATTAGTAAAAACATGAATATACTCGTTACTGGTGGCGCGGGCTTCATAGGACGCCATCTTGTAAGCAGGCTTGTTTCAAAGGGTCATAATGTTACTGTCTACGACAACTTCTCCACATCAAAAAAAGATCCCATAGACAAAGTAAAAATAATCGAAGGTGACGTGCGTGACGCGGATGATGTTCAGCGGGCAGTGAGAGGGGTGGAAGCTGTTTTCCATCTGGCTGCCATAACTGAAGCGAGGGCAACAGATGACGATCTGGTGTACAATACTAATTTTATTGGCTCGAAGAATATCTTTGAGGCGGCAAAAGCTGCTGGTGCAAAAGTCGTTTTCACTTCGTCAGCAGCAGTCTACGGCGAGTCAAAGATTACAAAAGAATCAGATGAGTGTCATCCACTGAGCCAGTATGGAAAAAGCAAGCTGCGTGCCGAGAAGATATGTCCTGAAGGTTCTTTCATAGCCCGGCTATTCAACGCCTATGGGCCTGGAGGCCACAGCGTGATAAACAAATTCTGCAAACTAATACCAAAATACGATGATGTAACTATATTCGGGCACGGCAACCAGACAAGAGATTTCATCTACATTGATGATGTAGTAAGCGCACTTATGCTCGGTCTTGAGGCAAGCGGCACATATAACATTGGCACTGGAAAAGAAACCTCCGTAATGGAAATAGTTGACATAATTCACAGCATGACAAAAAGCAAGCCAAACATCAAGTTCGGCCCTGCTGTGCCAGGAGAGATAACGCGCAGCAAGGCAGACATAACAAACATACAGAAAACTACATGGTTCCCGAAAACAGAGCTGCCTGACGGCATTGAACTTGTTCTAAAAAGCCAGGGCTTCGATTTCTCCGTTATTGAACATTTGAAATAGACTAAATAGTTAAATGTAATTCTGTAATGGCACGTGCTATTTTCTTTATTGTCCACGCGTAATCGCGTTCGTCTCTTTCTCTGTATCCAGAAAATGTTTCACCGTCAGGGTAAACACCAGCTTCATACATCAACTTTCTGGAACTAAAACCCTGTTGTAAACCCCTCCTAATATGAATAGTTGCCCCGTTGGGTTCAAGCATCTCTAATTCGTGGCATAGTGTTGTGAATATTTCCAAAACTTGCCGATCTTTAATGTATTCGTATAGCTTTTCTTCGTCCATAATCTCACTCAGAATTCTTCAACATAGTCATTGTAGTGCCTGGCCAGCGTCGCAGCTACAAGTATTATCAGGAAACCGAATGTTATCGCCTGAAATTCTATCGCTAACATGAAAGAAGTATAACCAAAAGAAATTAAAGATGATTACCTGTGCTTGAAAAATTGTATCTGCCTCTCGCGCTTCAGCGCATCCTTTTTCGTGCGAAACTTGCCACAAACCACAAGTCCTTTGTGTAAAGAATCCATTGGTACCCGCGCTTTACGATGACCATTCTAATAATTATTCCCATAAAATAATAAACTTATGCAAACAAGAAAGAAACTCACGCCAGAGCAGCGCCGCGTCTTAATAGAAAAGGGCACAGAAGCGCCTTTCACAGGAAAACTCCTGAAAAACAGGGAAAAAGGTACATACACGTGTGCAGGCTGCGGTTCGCAACTGTTCAGCAGCGAGACTAAGTTTGACTCAGGCACCGGATGGCCGAGTTTCTACGACGTCGCGAAAGGAAACGTAAAGCTTATTGAGGATAACAGTCATGGCATGCACCGGACAGAAGTTGTCTGTGCAAAGTGCGGCGGCCATCTGGGTCATCTTTTCAATGACGGGCCCCATGGAAAGCGGTATTGCATAAACTCCTGTTCGCTGGGCTTCAGGAAAAAATGATGATTTAATTGTTTCTGCATTAATGGTTTGTATGGAAAACCTGACAAGCATAGAATTTCTTGAAAAAATAAAATCCGGTCAGAAGGAATTCAACGACATCTATATGCAATATGCTGATCTTAGCGTCCATGAAATCAGGGATATTACCATCAGAAATTCAAAATTTTTCTTTGTGACAATGAGAAATTGCACTTTTCGGAATGTCACTTTTGAGGGTTGTGAGTTTTTCTTTGCTTCTTTCAATCAAAGCGAATTTGTGCGCATAAAATTTATTAACTGTAAAATTGAGTACTCTGGGTTATCAGAATCGCTATTTGTAGACTCTGAAATGAGGGATGTCAAATTGTCATGGACCGGGTTGGTAAATAGCAGTACCTCTGATATGAAGATGATTAATTGTACTGAATTCAAAGTTTTCAGAAGTGTCGAAGATTTGAGTCCTGCTGATATAGAAAAGGGTTTTGCAAATCTTCAACCTATGTTACAACACTTGGATTTTGACATGCGACAAAAAGTGCTTAAAATACTGGAAACCAGTTCCATAAGGTACAATACTAATTTTTCTCCCAATATGATGCATGATGAAAACAAATATGATAAAAAATCGGGTTCCTACGAATCAGGCAAAAAAGGCTACAACATGTTTGACTCGCTGATAGACAGCGCTGTAGCCGCTTATGGAACAAAACCCGCCTACAAAACAGGGAAAAGTGCGTATGAGGCAAAGAGTGAATATAAAAAATAGTGACCTGGCAAAGACTGCGTCAATAAGAAGGGTTATCTAACTACAATTTTCTCTTAGCTTCCTGTCCTTTCTGCCACAGGAATTTCCAATAATTCATAAAACCTCTTGCAATCTCGGGATTTCTAATCACTATCACGGAAGGTGTCGATTTTGACAGCAGGAATATCCTGACGCTGTCCTTCCAGATAGCAACTTCGATATTTCCTTTTCCGGCTTTAATGTATCGCACCTTAGCCCGTTTCGTGTGAGGCTTGCTCGCCAACTTATGGGAAGAAAATACGCCTGCAAATTTTGTTTTCGGCCATTTTGTTCGGGTCGCCTTCTTCCACCATTCTTTGCCCAGAACCTTATCGAAGCCGCCTTCATAGCCAAAGCTGTAAATAGTATCGCCGCTCTTCTGTGTCTTTCCGAACGCTTCCACAACACCCTTGATTCCTTCCTTTCCTCGATAAACTTTTACTGCAAACTTTCCTTTCGGTATTTTTAGTGTCATACAAAGCATTACATTGCAAAAAAACATAAAGACATGCCTAATCAATATAAGTAGTGACCTGCCATATCATATCCAGAAAAGGAGAGTGACCAACAAGGTCAAACAATTCCTGCCAATTTCTTCGCCTCGTAAACCTGTTTCGGATTGAGATAAACATGCTCGCCGTAGCTTGTCGGCTTCCTCACAATGAAGCCTTCCCTGATCAAATCCTGAGTAACTCTTGCAATATCATTTCTTGCATGAAGAGGAAATCCTTTCGGTATATTGAGAACTTTGATTAACCCTATAATTTTTCAAAGTTCACAATAAGGACTTTGAATGAAATGTGTATTATTCAAAGTCCTCTATTGTCAAGAGCCGTATGCTTTCCGCCTATCCATCTGTGCATCAGCAATCTAAGCTAATAGCATTATTTCCTTTGGCAGTGTAATCATATTCTCATTGATTTTTTCTGCTGAACCCGAAATAATGATTCCCATGTAAGCAGAAACGCTTTCCATGGTTTGTTTAACCTGCCTTGAAGGTTTATCTCCCCAGCCGCTTTCTATAACAACAAGGCCGTTAGGTGTTTTAGCTATAAAATCAGCTCCGCCCTTCTTGTAGTCGTAATAAAGACCGCTTATAATCCTGCTCTGAAGGACATTTATCCGCCACAGAGTATTGGCAACAGAAGTTTCCAGTAGCGGTCCCAACGTCTCGCTTGTTTTATCCAGCTTTCCTATTCTCCACATAAGAGCTGCCTGTAAAACAGGTGTAGCAAAATAATATTTCCAAGCAGCGTTTGCTATCTTTTCAGGCCCGCCATATGGTTTGACGGGGAAGAGAACGCCGGCCTTTTCTAAACCTTCAAACAGCCTAAAAACAGACGTTTCTGATATGTCACTGAAGTTAGCAGCAATAGATTTTATGCTGACACCACCGCCCTTATTGCATGCTATAGACGAGAGAATTGAAAATGCCTTCGAAATAGTTTTCTTGCCTACATCTGAAAATAACGGCAAATCTTCTTCTATAACTCTCCTCAGAATATCCAACGTCTTTTCGTAAAGAACGCTTTCGTCAACCTCGCTTATAGTAAACGGAAAGCCTCGAAGCAGCATATATTGCTCTATATCAGACTGTAAAGATGGTATTTTGGAAAGATACTGCGTTCTGGTTTCTTTAATTACACCTACCAATTTGCTGTAAGCTTCGTTTGCAGAGTGTGTGAGAAATAATGCATTTTGCAGATTATCAGCCGTGTGTGCTGGAGGATATATAATGTTTTTTGTTTTCGCCGACTTGAACAAAACATACTCCATGAATCTTAGCGGGAACAGCCATTCTGTCTTGGCCCTTCTAACTAGATCTGTTGTCATCCCAAATGCTATGGCAGAGGATCCAGAAACTAGAATCATAACATTTTTTGAGCGATCATAAACAGTTTTGATTACTAATGACCAGCTCTTGTCATAGTGCGCCTCATCAATTAGCAGAATAAGCTTGCCTTTGTATGTTTCTAAAGGCCCGCCAAGAAACTTGTTTTCGTATACACTCAGAACTTCTTGTAGCCCGACACCAAACTCTACTAGGCGATCGCAGGATAGGTAGAGGAATTTTGTATTTTTGGCATTCTGAAAGCGCTCAAATATCTGGAAAAGCAGTGTTGTTTTTCCAACACCACGCAACCCTGGAATTATGATAAGTCTGCTCTCAACACCTTCGGGCTTTACGAAATTTGACACGGCCTTGAACAACCGATAGTAAATGGGTCTATACAGAAACTTGCCGCCTGTAGCAGGGTCTGTTGTGTAGTTCTTCGCCAACTCAGACGCTACAGCCAATTGAGTGTTTAGATAACCAACTATGTTGTCTTGTACTTCAATCATATTACTAAATATAGGCATAAAAGTACTTAAAGTTCATTTCAAAAATTGTAATGAAATATAGCTATTTCATTTTATAGAATAAAATGATTAATATTTAGCGCTAGAAGAAATGATGAACTATACATCACTATTCTGATAGTTTAATATACTAAAATAATAGTTATATACTGATAAAATAGATATTTAAACTTATCTTTTCATTAGTTATAAGGTGAATTTGCATGGAAGACAGAAACAAACAGACGTTCAAAGAACGTCAATCGGTTACAGCATTCATAGAAGTATTTGGAAGCTCGCCACTAATAAAGGTTTTAGACTTCCTTATGACTTACAGGGAATTTGACTACTCATTAACAGATATAGCAAAAGAAAGCGGTGTGGGTTGGAACACCTTGCACTCATTTTTCTTCAAGCTGGTAGAAAAAGGAATAGTAAAAGAAACGAGACAAGTAGGTCGCGCGAAGCTCTACAAGCTGAATACAGACAGTCAGATAGCCAAGAATTTGATAGAAATAAACAACCTAGTTACAAGCAAAGCTGTTGATGAGGAATTGAAGCGGCAGGAATTGGGAGCAAAATAGATTTGGTTACATTTGTTACTATTTATAAGTAATAGCTTTATATAATTGAAACATAAGTGATGTTATGAGTCAAAAATTCGACATGAAAAGATACTTTGAACTTATGAGTACCGCAAAAATTGCACAAATAAATGGAGATATGGAGACGCATACAACCCTCAAAAGGCAAGCCATGGATTGCCTTCCGGAAGATCCCGTAGAGCAGAATGATTTGGTCTACGAATTAATGACGGAATTAGGGTTTACGCAAATTAGTGCACGAAGTCATAAAATACCATTTGAAAGCTTAGCAAATTGTATTTCTGTTGTCGAGTATGCAAGAATTATTGAACAATATCAAGAAGAAGGCAATTATTCTTTAGCAGCTTCTCTTGCTTTAGCAAGAGGTGATGGCAAAACGTATAGTGATATGATGAATCTTTTCAGACACCAAGAATTCCAAATTAATTATGATAATCCAGTAGTTAGTCAAACGCTTGGAAAACCGTGTGGAAAAGATTCTGCTGAACAGAAAGACTCATCCGGAAGACCACGACTGGTATATTCAAAGTAATATCCTGTTCGATTGGTGCCTAAATAGTAAAAGACGGGCTAACGTTCTTCGCTAACCTGTCGTAAGTATAATAGTGACCTGCCATAACTTGCGGGCGCATTACAGGTTACTCATTTTTGAACTAATTGGAATGGAAGCGTCAGTAGCGTCACAAACTCTTTTATCTGCTTCATCCAATTATAAAATATGAAGATACTGTTTCCATCATTTGCACCGCCTGAGAAATGGAGAAACTCAAGCCAGAGCAAGAAGCTTGAAGGCGAAGAATGGAAGCAATTACGGCAGAAGATTCTTTCACGCGATAACTTTACATGCGCTTACTGTGGCTACAGGTCTGACAAATACCAAATTGTAGACCACATAGACGGCGATCCCGAGAATAACTCTGATATCAACTTTCAAATAGTCTGCCAGATGTGCAATCTCGTAAAACACTCTGGCCAGGGCTGTGTTATCCAAGGCATTGTTGATCTCTATCAAGAAGCAAAATATGGTCAAAGCGACATAATCAGAATAACAAGAGAGATGCGCGATAAAGGGTCAACAGACGTAGAGGTCATAGCTTTTTTGGGCCTGAAAAATAAGGTTCCTTTCAAGATGGATAGAGAGTATCTCAAAAGACTGTTTGGATTTGTGACTTCTAGAACTGGTGGAGCAGGTGATATGTATAACAACTGGGTTCGCTATCATCAGAGATTTTTAAAATTACCATAAAATACGTCTATTTATTCTATGTATATATAGTATAAACATAAGATTTAAATACTTTATGAATAGTATAATTCTATTAAATAAACAATGTATAAGTGATATAAATGGACATAGAAAAGAGCCGGGAGATATTGCGAATACTTAGAGTATTTAATCCATGGTGGGAAGCCGGTAAAATAGAGAACGTAGAGCCATTTAAGCGGCTGGATTTCTATGCAATCAAAAAGCGTCTGGATGACACAGAGATAGTTACGCTTGTCGGGGCCAGACAGGTAGGCAAAACAACCATGATGGAGCAGATTGTCGAGCATCTCTTGGCTGTGGAAGGTCCTAAGAAAATATTTTTTATCAGGGCCGATAACGCAGGACTAAACGCTGTATCCAAATCACCCATAGAAGATTCATTACAGGTCTATCAGGAATATGTTTTGAAAGAAGAAATTAGCAGCATAAAGTACAGGATTTTTGTCCTGATAGACGAGGTGCAGAAAGTAGAAAACTGGACGCAGAGCGTAAAAAGCTGGTACGACATAAACAAAAAAATCAAGTTCATTATTTCAGGCTCGTCAAGTGCGAAGATAATTATGGACAGCACAAAGCCCTTCGTTGGCAGGGCCATAAATCAAATTCTTGTGCCGTTCAAGTTTGTAGAGGCGGCTAGGTATGATAAATTCGCCGCCGGAAAAGAGCACCAGTATATCAACTCGATTAAAAAAACACTGAAAGATAGCTTGGTAGAAGTGCTGAAGAAAAAAGATATTTCAGAGGCTGATATAGCTGGCTTATACTCAAAATTCCAGGACGCTTACAAGCAGCTTGCTCTTGAAGAATCGTATTTCAGGGCTCTTCTGACTAATTACATAATCAAGGGCGGATATCCGAGAATAGTAAAAGAACCGGATTTCAAGAAATGCATAGAAAGCCTGACAACAAACTACAGGGACGTAATTAATTCTGATATAAAACAAACACATTCCATACGAAAGCCACAGCTAATGGAAGCCATACTTGTTTACTTGGCCAGGAATACGTCCTGGATGCTGAGCATGGAAACAATTGCCAGAGATCTTGAGGAAAACTCTGCCATAATAAAGGAATACATAGGTTTCTTGCGTGATACATTCATAATCTCTGTTTCCGAGAATTTTCGTCATGGTAAGAGCAAACTGGTAAAGAAGAAAATCAAGAAATTCTACATAAACGACGCTGGCCTGAGAAATGTCATAAACAACTCATTTGTTGAATCTGTCGTCCAGGACGGGAATGAATTGGGTAAATTAGTGGAAACTATTGTATTCAATCATTGCCTAAGACTGAAATTTAATCTAACCAGCAAAGCCAGGCCAGACATGTTTTACTGGAGAGAAAACGGCGACGAAATAGACATAATATTAGACTGCATGGAACATGTGCTTCCGATAGAAGTAAAGTATAGGAACAGGATAGACAAGCCGGATGTCAAAGCAATACGCAAATTTGTAGAAAACGGACGGGCTCCTTTTGGCTTCGTTGTCACAGTAGACAAACTAGAGAAAGACGGAAAATTAATTTATGTCCCGCTTTGGCTGTTTCTTTTGATGGTGTAAACATGAAGATGAGCTAGTGACTTCCACTAGCCCGTCTTGTGAGTATAAGTGACCTGCCATAGCCTGTCTTTTGTAAGCCCTTCTTTTTCAAACCCATGAATTTCTTTGAACCCAAGGGCATTTCTTTTGAAAAGAAAGGGGCTTTGCAACATTTATCTAAGCGCTTATTATGGCATTTGCCTGCTTGCACCCGTACGTGCGGTGCCGTTTCATCTTACTGCGACTGAAGTCGCGTTTAGGCATCAAAAAGCAAAACAGCACAAACGGACTGGCACCAAAAGCGCCGCCCGGTCTTGTGCTCTTTTACTCTCAGCCTAGTAAGTTCGTTTCTGTTCACCAACACAAGGTTAAGCGTTGCTTAACTTGTGTAGGAAGAATTTTGTTCTTCCTTACAATAGACTCTCGCCCATGAATTGTGGCAAAGTGGCTTTTACGCCGTTTCGCCCATCTTCCATACTTCTACAAACCAAAGCATAGCTTCGGTCAGGGGTGGACAGAGCTTCCTCAGAGCTAGTCAACGATCACTGGAATCTCCAAGACTGCTGCCTTAGCCCCGGTAGTTGCTGACAGGTCACTTAAGATATTAACAACAGCTGGATTAATAAAGGTTATTGAATAGTCCAGAAAAAGCCTAATTATTTACTTTCGGTACGCAAGGTCTCTGCCCGGTTTTCCAATAACGGAGCAGACCGCGCCTAAAGGATCGCCGTTTGCCATTAATTTATTGTAGTCAAACCGTTCCTCTATCTGAGCCCTGGTATAGCCTTGTGATAATCTGCCTCTCGCAATTATATAATCAGTTACGTTTACGCCTGCGGCAACAAATGCAGCAGCGCCGATTATACCCGCTACTTTTCGCCCAATGTTTCGTGGCATAGTCTTCCTATAACCGAAGTCTTCTTAACCCTTTTTCCCGAAGATGCTCTCTGACAGCAGCCCGGCAGCCGCTATCCACAGTCCTATGGCGTACACCTGCAACGTTTCTATGAATGGATTGAAAATCAGGAGCCCGGCAAAGCACAAAAGTGCCAGAAAGATAGAAAGTGCGCCCGACGGCTTTGATCTTTTCTTAATCCCTGAGAGCAGTATTGTAAGGAATGTCAGGATAAAGAAGGCTGCTGAAACATACCAGTGAACCGGGCCTGAGGAAGGGAATATGCCTACGCCGGCAACTGCCACTGCCGCGAAAAAGAAGACCGGTTTCAGGTAATTGTACCTTTTACCAAGATGTAGTATAAATGGCACGATCAAAATAGCAGCTATTACCAGGGACGCATTGAATACAATAGCATAGTTACTCACGCCCAAGTCGCTTATGTAGTTCTCAAACAGTGTGAAGTCTTTTGCCAGGAACGATAAGACTGTTATGACAGCAAGCGGCAGCAGGCCGCTGACTACACACAGAGCAGAATAGTATTTCATAGTTGCTCAACACCGCTTCTCCGACCTTGATTGCGGCTAGCCTTGCGATTTTGAAAGTAAGCAAGCTCCCTGCCGATTTTTGATGCATATTTCATGTCAGAAGGCATGCATTCACTTACCCGCTGCTCTATCTCCCTTTGGCTAAGCCCGTCCCGAAGCAGTCTGGTTGTAAAAACATAGCCACCATAGGTATCACCAGCTAATTTGGTCAAAACTAGTCCTGCCGCACCAAATCCAATCATTAATGAATAGTTCATATTAACTGGATGCAACTAAAAATTCTTAAGCAATTAGAAGTAGGCCGGAGGGAGGTGCCAAAGCCGAAATTTCAAAAAAAACGG
>Ga0265296_1000772_pt1 | contig 43398 bp, 46 predicted proteins | sample MunlanPumphouse1_FD_189073 | JGI IMG/M metagenome (GOLD analysis project Ga0265296, IMG submission 189073) | Groundwater microbial communities from a municipal landfill in Southern Ontario, Canada - Pumphouse #1 | ecosystem: Environmental > Aquatic > Deep subsurface > Groundwater | place... | reverse complement strand
CGACCGACCGGGGCACGACCGACGTTACGCGATTGATGCGGAAAAAATTGTATCTTTGGGTTGGCAACCGAATTATACCCGCGATAAATTTGAGCAGGGTTTGAAAGAAACCGTGGATTGGTATTTGGCGAATAAAGAATGGGTGGAAAAATTGCAGAAAAGAAAAGAAGAGTTGAATCCGCATATTAAATAAAAATTTATGGCAAAAGAATTTAAAATTTTTGAATTAAAAAAAGTTGATACGCCGAAATTTGTGATGAGTCCAGTGGAGTTGAAAGATTATATTGATTTTGAAGTTAAGCGCGTTTATTTTGTTACCAAACCCCAAGCTCCGACCGGGGCGCATTGCCATAAAGTTGAAGAAGAATTTTTTATTTTGGTTCAAGGAAGTTGCACGGCAGTGATTGATAAGGGCCAAGGGCTCGAAGAAATTCCGCTCACCGGCCCGACTAGCGCGATGAGAGTTCCGAATTTTGTTTGGCATCATTTTAAAGATTTTTCTCCGGACGCGGTGCTTTTGGCGCTTTCATCGACAAATTATAATCCGGATAGGAGCGATTATATTGAGGATTATGAAGAGTTTAAAAAAGTCAGCCCCCATTATCAGGGCAGAGGAAATTAAAATTTAATTATAAAATATATGGCCGTGGAGAAACCAAATTTTGAAACTGCTCGGGAGGAATTAGTCGCCAAATTCGAAGAGGAAAGAAAGCGCGCGGAACGGGCTAGAAGTTTACTGGGAATGGTAGAAAAAGGAGGACAGAGGGCAGTAGAGGCAGAGCGTCTTTTGTGGGATATGGGTTTGGGTGGGTTTGTCTCAGAGTGGAAAAAAAATAGAAAGAAAAATAAATAGATGAGGGATTTTTAAAAGCGGCCAAAAGGCCGTTTTTTGATTCTTGACATTTGCTGTCGTCCGTGATAAAAAATACAGAGGAGTGGTTGACCGTCTTTGTTCCGCTTGAGGCGGAAGGAGGTCGTCATGGAAAGTGATCGTTCGCGTGATGAGGTTCTCCGGGAGGTGAACCGGGTCTTCGACAAGGAAGGTTTGCCGCGCTGGACCGAACTCCGACGCATCGGGAAACACAGGAAAGGAGAGTTCGAAATCACCGGTGTCCGGAACGTGATGCGCGACGTGCGGCGCTACTACGTGATCGTCACCTTCGAGGTGATTCGTCCCGACGGAACGGCCGGCGAGTACGGAGTACGGTTTAGTCGGCCGGCGGCTGCGGTTCTCGCCGTGGTCAACGGGCTCGTGATCCTCGTGAAGCAGCATCGTCTGCCACTCGGTAAGTGGACGACGGAGTTGCCGCGCGGATGGATTCCTCCCGAAGCCGCGTCCGATCATCGCGCAACAGTGCGCGCCGTGCTTACCGGGGAAATCGGCGAGGAATGGACGGCAAGTTTGACGCCGTTCGAACCCCACCTTGTCGGTGAAATGCCGGATGACACCGGCTACCACGCGCTCGTTGTTCCCGTCTACTACCTTGAGGCGAGCACTAACTTGCCGCTACCCAAGCGGTGTGGTGTGCATCAGCCCAGGGCAAAGGCCTGGGCGGAGGTGCATCGCCTTGAAGATGTGGGCGTGATCAACGACGTACATACCCTTGCCGTTCTACGGAAGGTAGAGCGGCATCTCGCGGAGAGAAGCACGACGCTCGGTTGAAGACCGAGAATCGAAACGCGCTGGTCCTGATCCGTTTTAGACGGGTGATCGGCACCTGACCCAAAAGGAAGGGTGCAAGATGGACGAAGTTCTGGTGAAAGGGATTCTGGAAGTGCTGGGGAAGATGAAGGCCGGGGAGGTCGTGCCCATTCCCGGCCGAGGCGGTTGGAAGATGGAGGTGACCGCTTGCGGCGGCAACGAGTTCGACTTCACCCACCACAACCCGGCGGGCGACGGGAGGAACAAGTTCTACCTCTACACCACGGTCGGCAACAAGTTCGGCGCCGGCAAGACCAAGCAGGAGCCGTCGCTCGGCGTGCCGTGTCGCAACTGCGGCGCGGAAGTCGATGGGGCGGTCGTGGGCGCCCTCGTGCGTGGCGTGGATGGAAAGATCAGCGAACGGTTCAGCTGGTCGAACCTCGTCTTCGCGCAGAAGGGGACATTCTCGATCAGCGCCGACGGGGCGCTCACCGTGAACGACGCGTCGAAGGGATTCCTGCAGGCCGTCTTCCTGCCGGACAAGAACCGGTTGGAGGGCTACGTCGGCGTCTTCGGTCCCACGAAGCCCGAGCGGGTCGTGGTGCTCGAGATGGAGGAACTTCTTCTCGCCACGATCGACCAGATCGCGGCCTGATCGCGACAAGACCAAGGAGGAAAGCAGGTTCACACCGTACCTGGAAGTGGCAACACTTTGAAACGGTGTTTTTTATTTCAGATTTTAGGTTTAAAATGAGAGGATTGACGGAAAACGGGGATTTTAGTAAAGTAGAGGGAGGTAATATATAGTAATTTATCTTATTTATGAAGGTTTTAATTATTGGAGCAAAAGGAATGTTGGGGCAGGAGCTGGCGCGGGAATTTAGCGGGAATGGTTATGAAGTCAGCTCTTGGGATAAAGAGGAAATTGATATAACTAAGAAAGAAGATGTTAGTAAAAAAATCTCCGACCTAAAACCGGAAATTATTATTAACGCCGCGGCTTACAATGCAGTGGATAAAATTGAAGAGAGTGATAAAGAATTAGGTGAAGCGGTGAATGGTTATGCGGTCGGGAATTTATCTGAAGCGGCCGGGGCAGTTGACGCGATTTTAGTTCATTACAGCACTGATTATGTTTTTGACGGAAAAGAGATTGATGGTTATAAAGAAGATGACGAGCCAAGACCGCAAAGTGTATACGCGGCTTCAAAGCGATTGGGAGAAGAGCAGTTAAAAAATGAAAAATATTATTTAATAAGAACTTCGCGATTATTCGGCGAGCCGGCTGTGAGTGAGGGAGCGAAAAAAAGTTTTGTGGATGTAATGTTAAGAATTGCCGGAGAAAAAGATTGTTTGGAATTAGTTGATGAAGAATTAAGTTCTCCGACATATGTTTGTGATTTGGCGGAGAGAACAAGGGAAATTGTTGAGTGGAAAAAACCATTCGGCATTTACCACGTCACAAACGTTGGCGGATGCACATGGTATGGCTGGGCTAAGAAGATATTTGAATTATCTAGTAAAAGTGTTAAATTAATACCGGTCGGGGCGGATAGATTTCCTCGCCCCGCCAAAAGGCCAAAATATTCGGTTTTGCTTAATACCAAATTACCGCCGATGCGGAAGTGGGAAGAGGCGTTGGCCGAGTATCTAAAAACAAAATAAATTTATGAAAGCATTGATCACCGCCGGAGGACGCGCGACAAGATTACGGCCGATTACCAATACGCTCAATAAACATTTGATTCCAATCGCCAACAAGCCGATGTTGTTTTACGCATTGGAAAAAATTGCTGAAACGGGAATAAAAGAGGTTGGGATAAATGTCAATCCGGGCGAAACGGAAATACAAAAAATTGTCGGCGACGGAAGCAGATGGGGTTTAAAAATAACATACATTGAGCAAGTCGGCGGGCCGAAAGGTTTGGCGCATATCGTTTTGAATGCTAAAAGTTTTTTGGGTGGTGAACCTTTTATTTTATATTGTGGTGACAATATTATTTTAGGAAGTATAAAGAGATTTGTTGATAAATTCGTCAATGAAAAGCTTAACGTCCTTTTGGCTTTTGCCCGTGTGCCTGATCCAGAAAGATTCGGCGTGCCGGTGTTTCAGGACGGAAAAGTTTTGCGCGTTGAAGAAAAACCGAGTCAGCCAAAAAGCAATTTTGCCCAGACGGGAATTTATATTTATGATTCGCACGTTTTTGACGCAGTGGAAAACATCCCGCCCTCGCCGCGCGGTGAATACGAAATTTCCGATGCAAATACTTATCTAATTGAAAAAGGTTTTAATGTTGGATATGAAGAAATTACTGGTTGGTGGAAAGATACTGGAAAACCAGAGGACTTGCTTGAAGGAAATCAGTTGATTTTGCATGATTTGTCTGATATAAAAAATGAGGCCAATGTGGCCCCGGGAGTGATTATTCAGGGAAAAGTAAAAATAGAAAAAGGAACTTACATCGGCGGAAAATCTTTAATTCGTGGACCGGTTGTAATCGGGCAAAATTGTATAATTCAAGATAGTTACATCGGCCCCTATACTTCCATTGGCGATAACACTAAAATCACGAATACGGAAATTGAACACTCAATCATTTTTGATAACGCGGAAATAAAATGCGGTAAGAGAATTGTTGATAGTTTAATCGGTCACAATACGGTCATTGCTTCGTCCTGCGACAGTTTGCCCCTTGGCCACAAAATGATTATCGGCGATAATTCGGTGGTGGAATTATAAAGAGTAATTGGTAATTAGTAATTTTTGAAATCAATGTATTACTCGTTACCCGTTACGCATTACTCGTTACTTCAGTATGGGAGTTCAAAAACTCCTTTTTTGTTTCCAACAATTCCGGAAAAATAAATTTTTTGTCCGGTTGGATCAATAAAGAAATTCTGTATCTCGTCTAGGGTAATAATATCCACAACATTTCTTTGATCCCGCTCATCAAGTTCAATTATTTTTATAGTATTACCAAGGAGGAGGGCAATGTAATTTTCATTGACCCAGTCGAGTTGTTTTATTTCTTGGCTATAGCGGCTGATAAAAGTTTGTTTCGAAGTATTAAAATCATAAATCCAAATTTCAAAATCCACGGCATATAAAAGTTTTCCGGCGTCGGCTGACCAAACCACTCTCTCGGCTTCCGTTTCAAAAAGGACATTCGCCGTGGTTGGTGTGATGACTTGGAGATTTTTTGTTTTTTTGTCCAGGACGGCGACCGCGCTAGAATATCCAGAAGAAAGAGTGAGATCGGGAAGGCGGGAGGCGTCGGCAATGTTTATGGGAACGCCCTTAAAGGTGAAATAAAAATCAGATAATTTTTGGTAGATTAGCATTTCATCCGTTTGTGTATTCAACATCACATATTTATCTTGTCCCGTCGCGCCGAGAGAGTTTAAGGTGATTAAGATTTTTTGACTGTCGTTACTCCACTCCAAATTGACGATTTCTCCCGAGCCCTTGGAAATTCTATAGATTAAAGTTTTTTTAAGATTTTTAAAATTTAAAAGCCAAACTTCGTCTCCGGTTTCTTTTTTGTCTAAATAAACAATTTTTATTTTGTCGGGAGAAAGATCAAACAATTCGGAATTTGTCTCAACAACTTCGACCGGTAAATTTTTTTCGAAAAGAGTAATGTTTTCGGCAAAAGTAGTGAGACGGCTTTCTACGGGAAGAGTTTTTTGCCAAGGATAAAAATTTTCTTTTTCAATTTTTATGTTATAGTCGTCGGGCAGGAGGTTCGCGATTCTCGCCTGAGTTTTTTCTTTTCTTAATTCGCCGTTTAAATAAATCGACGCTCCGGCTGGATTTGATTTTAAAATTAAAATACCGGTTTTCTGAATTCTATGTTTTTGAAAATTATAACGATACCCGGCCGTGTAGAGGATAATGATTGGAGTAATAACGAGAAATATTATAATGAAGGCAATGTAGACGATGCGGCGGAATGGGAGGGTCATTGAAGTAGTAAATTAAAGTTTTTGTAGAAGATTAGGGTCTTGATACTTTATACTTTATACTTTATACTTAAAATAATTATATGTCTAAATTTGTTATTCAAGGAGGCGCGCCTTTGCGCGGTAAAATTAGAGCCAGCGGGATGAAAAACGCAGCGACGCCGATTATCGCGGCGACTCTTTTAACTTCCGAAGAATGTGTGATTTCAAATGTTCCGAAAATTTCTGACGTACTGCGGATGTTGGATATTTTAAAAAGTTTAGGGGCGAGCGTAGAATGGACCGGAGATCATGAAGTGAAAATTTGTGCCAAAGATGCCGATATAAAATTACTTGATGAAAAAGCCGTGAAGAGTATGCGTTCGTCAATTTTATTTTTAGGTCCGCTTTTGGCTCGTTTTAAAAAAGTGACGATTCCCGAACCGGGCGGATGCATTATCGGTAACCGTCCGCCGGATACGCATTTTTACGCTCTGGGAAAACTTGGCGCAAAAATTACGCACGAAGATGGATGTTTTACTCTGGAGGCAGAGCAACTTGCCGGTGCACTTATAATCTTACCAGAATTTTCCGTTACGGCAACTGAGAATCTTTTAATGGCGGCAAGTTTAGCTCGGGGTAAAACCGAGGTTCATTTGGCCGCGGCCGAGCCGCATGTTCAGGATTTGATTAAATTTTTGAGTAAAATGGGCGCGAATATTTCCGGGGCGGGAACGCATACGCTTACAATCGAGGGCGTGGAAAAATTACACGGCGCGAATCATGGCGTGATTCCCGATCAAATTGAAATTGGAACTTTGGCCGTAGCTGCCGCCGTCAGTGGCGGGGAAGTCACAATCGAGAATATCATTCCAGCCCATCTTGACATAATTTTATTAAAACTTCAAGAAGCCGGAGTAAATCTTGAGGTGGGAGATGATTTTTTGCGCGTGAAACCGTCGGCTAATTTACGGGCTTTCCGATTGCAGACCTTGCCATATCCGGGTTTTCCAACTGATCTTCAGGCGCCGTTCGGCGTGCTCGCGACGCAGTGTCAAGGCACAACTTTAATTCAAGATCCGCTTTTTGAAGGTCGGATGGGTTATATTTCGGAATTAGTGAAAATGGGGGCGAACGCCATTGTTGCCGATCCGCACCGAGTGGTAATCAATGGGCCAACTCCGATGCACGGCCAGGAAATAAAAAGTTTTGACCTCAGAGCCGGTGCGACATTGATTATTGCCGGGCTTATCGCCTCAGGCGAAACTACAATCAACGAAGCGGAAATTGTGGACAGGGGATATGAGAGAATAGAAGAGCGGCTCGGAAAGTTGGGGGCGAAAATTAAGAGAGTTTAGAAATTTAAATTAGAGAGTTATTATATGAATTTAAAAATCACCGAAAAATATAAGTTTATTTTAAAATACACCACAGTTTATGTCGTTGTGGTTTTGATGTTAGGAAGTTTTTTGGGCGGGTTAGCCATTGGAGGAAGAGAGGGGAGAGAAGAGGCGCGAAAGGAAGTTTTTGGCGGCGCGGTTTTAGATAAAGAAAAATTACCGGAGTATTTATCACGGGATGTGGACTTTAATCTTTTTTGGGAAGTTTGGAGTTTAGTCCAAAAAAATTACGTCCACCAGCCAGTGACCGACACTGAACTTTTCTATGGAGCGCTCTCGGGTTTGGTCTCCGCCTTGGATGATCCCTACTCAGTGTTTTTTGATCCGGAGATGGCGGAAAAATTTCAGCAAGAGTTGGAAGGAACATTTTCCGGAATCGGCGCGGAACTTGGTATTAAAGAAAAACAATTAACAATTATCGCGCCTCTGCCCGATACGCCGGCGGCGCGAGCGGGTCTCAAGGCCGGGGATAAAATTTTGTTGATCGACGGGAAGGAGACGACCGAGATGGCGCTTGATTACGCCGTGAGTTTGATTCGCGGGCAGGAAGGGACTGAAGTGACTTTGACTATCTGGCGAGAGGGTTGGGAGCGGCCGCAAGATTTTAAAATCACAAGAGGCAAAATCGAAATAGCGAGTGTTAAATGGGAAATGAAAGGTGATATTGCCTACATTGAAATTAATCATTTTAACGAAGATACGAGCGGAAGGTTTAATCAAGCCGTGAATGAACTTATTACAAAAAATCCCAAGGGCGTAGTTTTGGATCTCAGGAATAATCCCGGCGGATTTTTGAGCACGGCGGTCGAAGTCGCGGGCGAGTGGATTGAAAAAGACGTGGTGGTGATTGAACAAAGAGATGACGGAGAAAAAAATGAGGAAAAGTCCGACGGCTTGGCGCGACTTCAGGGTTTGAAAACAGTTGTGTTGATTAATGAGGGCTCGGCTTCGGCCTCGGAGATTGTGGCCGGCGCTCTGCAGGATTATGAAAAAGCGACGCTTGTTGGTAAAAAGACATTTGGTAAAGGATCAGTGCAAAATTTGGAGCCGTTGTCGGACGGTTCGGCCGTGAAAATTACCGTGGCCGAATGGTTGACGCCGAAAGGGAGATTAATTGATAAAGAGGGAATCGCGCCGGACGTAGAAGTTGATTTGACTGAAGATGATTATAACGCCAATCGCGATCCGCAGCTGGACAAAGCTATTGAAATTTTAAACGAGTAAACCAGAAAAATTTAAATAATAAAAGAGGCCTAGTTGCCTCTTTTTGATTTTCAAGATTTTTAAACAAAGGTACCCTGGTAGTGAGGGGCGCTCTTTAAGCTTGCCTTGATTGTTTTTGTGCAATCGGGTTCGTGGGCGCCGCACTTTGCGCAGAGATACCAGTCGCAGGAGCGGCAGGTGGAAGAAAATCGGCCGTCAATTTGCTCGCCACAATTCCAACAATGAGTGATTTCCCACTCGCTGCCGCAACTCGGGCAAGACATCGTGTTTCTCAATAACCCTTCGCCGCGGACAGCCCTTTCGCCGCAATAGCACAAACTTTGATCCATCATATTTTTATCTTTAATTTTCCATATACTATTGTATTACTTTTTTATGATGGAAAGATGAAATGAGATTTGTATTTGTGGAAACAAAATGATAAGATATCGATGGATAAGCGGATTTGTGAAGTTTCCGAGCGAAGGTCGTTAAATAAAGGAGACGTCCAAAAATTACTCTTCCCTTCAGAGTTCTGCGTTCAAGGGTAAACACAGAAAGGAAAAATAAATTAATTTAAAATTTATTGAAAAACTTAAATCATTAAATCGGATTCGCTATTACGGCGAACCATTTTATCTATATGACGAGTACTAAACCACAAGATATTCCCGGTCTATTTTTAGGAAGAGCGAGAAAACAAAAAAGAAAAATTGGGATTGGTATTTGTCGGCCGATTCCAGAAACAGTGGAAAGTTTAAAGCGCGCTTCGCAATATGCTGACCTGGTAGTGATTGGCGCGCAAGTTTCTGGATTTGAAAACATTGTGGAGGCGGATCAAGATACAGCCAGTGTAAAATTGATAGGATTGTTAAGAGATGGCAAGGTAGACGGCATTGTTCGAGGCCAAGTTAAAGATTCTTTTACCCTTGATGAATTCTATCGCCAATTTGGCAAAGAACCACTACCGAGCAACCGCAAGGTTTGCCCCGGCGTGCTGCAAAAAGATGAATATTGCTTTGTAACTTGCACCTCATCTATTTATCAAGGGATGACTATCGAAGATAAAAAGTTTGAAGTTGATCGTGTTATCCGTTATATGGAAGAAGATTTGGGGTTAATACCCAAAATAGGTGTAATGTCCAGCTTGCGGCCGACGAGCAAGGTCGGTAAATATCCCTTGCTCGATGATATCGCTAAAATCGACGAGCAACTCGCGCAGTATTTACGCAGCCGCGGCTATGACACAACAGAATATTATTTTGAATACGAAACTGCGGTCTGGAATCATTCAAATTTAATTGTGCCGGCCATGGGTTTGGTGGGTAATGCTTGGTTTAAGGCCTTGCTTTATTTGGGCGGTTGGAATGTCTTGGCTTGTCCTTATCTTGATCTGGGTGTTGTTTACGAAGATGGGACACGAAACGAAAAAGATTTTTATTGGCATATCGTTCACGCTGTCGCGATGGCTAACAGTCAAAAGAGGTAATTATTTTTATTTCTCATTACTATGTCAGAAAAAAATAAAGATTTTTTTAGGGAAACGACGGAAGAAGGGTTGAAGAAGGCGGGCTATGAGTCTGGAGCTGAAGTTTCGGAAGAAGTTAGGGTTCTGCACCAAAAATTAGAGGAAATGGGGAAAACCGGCAGGGGATATCTTGATTTAGAGGCGCCGGTCGCATTGGTTGAAGAGCCCGCGACAGAAACCCTTGAACAAAAAGAAAAGAGAGAAAAATTTGAGAGGGTGGCTACAAATCTTTTGGACTGTTTTAATTTTAATCCTGGAAAGGAAAGTTTTTTAGTTATCACTGATGACAAAGTAATAGCAGAAAACGGGGTGTTGGTGGAAGCGTTAAGAAGTCAATTAGAACAAATCACCAGCAAAGATCCCCGCACCAAAGGTAATTTTGAAATTATTGTTGTGCCCGCTTCTCCTAAGTCCGCCACCCCTTTCGGAAAAGAAATCGGTGAAAAAATTAAGAGCCGCCCGGTTTTGATTATAACTTCTATGTCACGGTCGCATTCCTCTGAAACGGGAGCAGCTATCAGGGGCGAGATATCGTCGCGAGAAGAATACGCGAAAATTTTGAGATCGCCAGATTTAAGAAGATTGGCGGAATCTGGTTTTTCTGGGTTCAGTTTGAAGTTTTTTGAAGAGATGGCTGAACACGATGGAAGTTTACCTCAAGGGTTTTATGAAAAATTAAAAAGACACGCGGCCAAAAATAAAATTAGACTCATTTCTATCACTAAAGGTCATAATCCTTACGAGATTTTAACTAAAGGGGCGGTTGAAGAATCAACAGATATTTTGAGGGAGCGGGGCGATAAAGTTGATAAACTCTTAAAAGACGTGCAAAAAGTACGTATCGCTTCGCCAGCTGGAACAGATTTGGTAATGGAAATTCGGCCCGATAAAACAGAGATTGAAGATGCCCGCGTTGACAAGCCGGGTAAACTGGCTAATTATCCTCTGGGCGAATGGTCTTGTTCGCCATTTCTAGAACACGCGAGCGGCATTTTGGTGGCGGATGGTCCGATTGGCGGCAATCACAATCTTGATATGGTAAAAAAATTTGGCCCCCTTAAATATCGCATTGAAAACGGAGTGATTGTAGAAATTAATGATCTTCCCATAGATCAAGATACGGGTAATGAACTCGCTGAGTCAGTTAAAAATTATTTAAGAACCGGCGGGCCGCACGGATTTCGTTTGGCTGAGTTTGGCGTCGGCACTAATGGCAAGGCCTGCGAGGGTAAACCAGATGAATGGGTTGGCTCGAGTGAAGGTGAGAAAAAGTATGGCACAATACACATTGCTTTCGGCAGTAATGGCACTTTCGGCGTGGAGAAAACGGATCCGAATTTTAATGACTGTTCCATCCACTGTGATAATGTTATTGGTTGGCAGTCGGAGGTTACTGTTGAATGTACAAAAAAGGACGGCATTACTTTTAATTTTATTGAAGCTGGTCGTCCGCGTGGCTATTAGAATAAGACATTAAAATGTTAAGAACTGGGCTTATATAATTAAGCCCAGTTTTTGATTTATCGGCGATATTTTTTTGTTTAAACTACCGTTGTCGAAGTAGGTTTTTTTTGTTAGAATGACGGAAAGGATAAGCCCAAGCAAAGGCAAGGGATTTTTTATGATTAATCCAAAAAAAGAACTGTTTAAATGGGGACCGATTGAATTTCGGCTATTTTACGGTTCGTTTTTTGTTGAAGCGCTTTGGCTTCATGTTTTTAAACACTATTCTTGGCCCTGGCCGCCGTTTTGGTTTATTTATCAGGATGGTCGGGCTCTTTTTGTTTGTGAACACGAGGAATTACGTGGCGCGGGGGCAAAGTATTTTAAGAAATATTTTTTGAATTTGAGGAATTACAAAAAGCAATGGGCTATGTGGGGGAAGTGGATAAAAGAATACGAAAAGAGAGCCGCGAAATATGAACAGACAAATTTTTCCAAAGTAAGCGACTCGGAGCTTTTAAATTTATTTAAAGATTTTTATAAATTTAATATTGATTTTTGGCTGGTTGTTCATGTGCCGGAAATTGCCAATTGGGGAGGGGAGTGGATGTTGCGCGGGGAGTTGAAAAAAGTTGACAAAGAAAAAGTTGATGAATATTTAGAAATTCTTTCCGCGCCGATTCAATATTCGTTTTTTCAAAAAGAAGAGTTAGATCTCTTGAAGATTGCAAAGGACGGAAACCTCGCGCTCGAGAAGCACGCCGGAAAATATTATTGGCTCCTGAATAGTTACGGCGGAGATAGAATTTTGAGGACGGATTATTTTGTGAAAGAAATAAGAGAATTATCGCGCGGTACCACGGTGGAGAAAAAAATAGCCGAAATTCGGGGCGTGATTGTAAAGAATAAAAAGAGAAAGCAAAATTTGATTAAAGAATTGCACTTAGGTAAAAAAACTTCCTTGATGGCTAAGCAATTAGCACAATCAATCTGGTGGCAGGATTTACGTAAAGGTTATGTCTGGCGGTTGCAATATCTTTTAGATAAATTTTTGAAAGAGATTGCTAAGAGAACCAGTTGGAGATTTAATGATCTTCTTTGGTGTTGGCCGGAAGAGGTGATAAAAATTTTTGAGCATAAAAAAGTTGACCGGCAGAAGATTTTGTCGCGCAGAAAAAATTACGCGGTTTATCTTGGCGGGGTGGGGGACATAAAGCATTTATATAGTAAAGAAGCGCAAAAGTTGTTGAAAATCTATCAGCCGAAAGTTAGGAGAGGAGTGAAAGAATTAGAAGGATTGGCTGTAAGTCGTGGCGCAGTGGTACAAGGGAGAGTAAAAATTATTCGAGATCCTTTTCGAGATTTAGAAAAAATGAAGCGAGGCGACATTTTGGTAGCCGCGATGACTTCGCCAGAATTTATTGTCGCCATGCGAAAAGCCGCGGCTGTTGTCACCGACCACGGCGGGATGACCTCGCACGCGGCAATAGTTTCCCGCGAACTCGGCATTCCTTGCATTGTTGGCACAAAAATCGCGACGAAGGTTTTAAAAGATGGAGATCTAGTTGAGGTTGATGCGGAAAAAGGAGTGGTAAGAAAAATTTAAAAATATGAAAACAGTTTCGCAAGTTAAAAAAATATATTCCAAAATTGATTGGTACAAGCAGGGGGCGGCGGCAAAGCCGATCTATATTGGCCATTCATGGAAGTCATGCTTGGGTCCCCTCACGCTCCGTGGCAAACGGATCCCGTTTAGTTTTCTGCCTTTTGGCGTTTATCTGCATAAAGAAGATTTGATGGATGTGTATTTCCCGCGCGAGCGGCTTCGGGCGGTGGCGGAATTTTATTATGGAAAAGAGAAGCGCCAGCCCGGGTTTGTAAAAAATTTAAAACGACGCTGGGAGAGAAACGAAGTTACCGCGCTGCAAAAAATAATTAGAAAAATTGAGAAAGTAGATTTGTCGAGGTTAAGTATCAGAGAAGTTTTTGATCTTCAAAAAAAGTTTTCCAAATTTTACCAGGCTTTTTGGCGAGAAGCGATTTTTGTTGATGGGTTTGACGTAACGAGTGATTTTATTTTGGAGGAAGCGTTGAGAAAAGAGGGGAAAAAAATTAAAGAAAATGATTTGCATCTTCTAACTTCGCCGGAAGAGTTGTCCTGGATTCAAAAAGAAAAAAGGGAATTATTGGAAATTTTTAGAAAATATAAAAAATCCCTTAATGTCATGCCCGACTCGATCGGGCATCCAGGGTCGCCTGAAAAGTCTGGCTGGATTCCCGCTGGAGTTTACCCCGCACCACGATGCGGGGCGGGAATGACAGATGGTTTGGGCGCTGACTTAAAACGCGTTTTACAAAAACACGCCGACAAATATCATTGGATTTATAATGATTACGCCGTGGTTCACTGGCTGGATTGGAAGTTTTTCTTAAAGCGCCTGCGGGAATTTCTAGACGAAAAAGTTTATAAAGAAGAAAAAATGGCGATCGCCGATGTCTTGCAGGCAAAAAAAGAAAAAAGACGGCTCGTGAAAAAATTAAAATTGTCACGCCGCCTTGTGCGGACGATTAACCTTTTGGTGACAGCCGCCGCTTGGCGTGATTGGCGAAAGGCATATAATCAAAGAGCCAGCGGCGCTATTCGTTTGTTTATTGAGGAATTCAGAAAAAGAACAGCGTTAGATAAAAACGACGCGGAGCATCTTTGGTGGTGGGAGATAGAAGGAGCCGCGAAACTCAACCGGCAAAAAAGAGAACTGGCGAGAAAAAGACGTTTAGGATTTTTTACGGACGGAGATCCGGAGAAGGGAAGTTTTTTGGGAAAAGACGGCGCAGAGTTACAAGCGTTTATGACGAAACTATTGGCGCGGAGTGAGGAATTAAGGGGGCGGGCGGCTTATCACGGTCTCGTGCGCGGTAGAGTTAAAATTATTCTTTCACAAAATGATTTTCATAAAATGAAAAAAGGTGATGTCCTTGTAGCCCCAAATACTCGGCCGGAGTATGCGCCGATCATGAAAATTGCCGGAGCGATTATTTCTGAGGAAGGCGGTCTGACTTGTCACGCGGCAATCGTGTCTCGTGAACTTAAAGTCCCGGCCATTGTTGGTGTCCAAGGCGCCATCGCTGCGCTTCGCGACGGGGATTTAGTGGAGGTGGACGCTAATATTGGCGTAGTTAAAAAGTTATGACAATCGATAAACTTGTCCAAAAACTCAAAACGACAAAATGGTGGACCGAGGAAGCGCCGGCATGTTATTTTCTTTTTGATTACATCATGAAGACCTTTGTTTCGGCCGGGAAAATTGTGGGCTACCCGACCCTGAAAGAAATTTTTGTTATTTTTAAAAATAACATTGGTCTAGAAATTACTTCTTACGACGAAAAGAAAAATAATTTTTTGCGCATTTATAAAAAGGAACTCCGTCAGCGCGGGTATTTTAGGAAATTACTTTCTCCTTGGGCTAAATTTAGGCGGGATTTATTGGCGATGAATGATGTCGCCATTAATCGTATCAAAGATTTTTCTCAGGCGGATTTGCTAAAATTTTCCAAGAAGTTTTTTGAGACAAGTTTCAATTCCGTGACCTATAGAGCATTTATTGAGTGCATCGATCCATTTACCGAAGGACTTGCGGATTATTTTGGCGAAAAATATAAGTTAAGCCAGGCGGAAGTGCAAGATACGATTTCAATTTTGTCCATGCCAAAAGAGCGGAGTTTTTTAACCGAAGAGAAGATTTATTTTTATAAACTTTGTTTGGGGAAAATTTCTGCCCAAGAGTATTTGAGAAAATTTTATTGGATTAATAGTAATTATCGGGAGTCAATTGATGTCAGTCCGGCACAGCTTAGAGAAAAAGTTAGGCGGGAATTAAAAAATAAGAAGAAAGCCGGAATCGAGCGAGAACTGCGAGAGACCGCGAGAAAAGAAAAAAAGCTTATCGCGGACCAAAAAAGAATTTATAAAAAAATTAAATTGGACAAAAAAGACAAGGTTTTGTTTGAACTTCTGCGGCAATTCGCTAGTTACATAGATACAGGGAAAGAAAGCATGATCCGAAATACTTACGCGCGGGATAAATTTTTACAAAACATTCGTGCGAGAACGTCGTACTCTTTGCGCGACTTGCGGGCCACGAGAAACGATGAAATAATTAAAGTTTTAGCGGGCGGGAAAGTTAATCTTAGAGAAATCAGAAAGAGGCATAAATTGAGCGTAATTTATTATACGCCGAAAACTGGGACAATTTATTACGGCAAGGCGGCGAAAAAATTATATAATGCTTATCTTTCACAGTTCGCTTCAAAAGAAATTCGTGGTACAGTTGTTTCTGGTCTAGGAGAGATTATTAAGGGAAAGGTTTCGCGAGTGATGGACGTGCGGCGAGATAAGTTTACTCCCGGCACAATTTTAGTTACTTCCATGACTCGGCCAGAATTTATGCCGCTTATGCGGCAGGCCAAAGCCGTCGTCACAGACGAAGGCGGTTTAACCTGTCACGCGGCGATCGTTTCGCGAGAAATGGGTATTCCTTGCGTCATTGGCACAAAAATTGCGACGAAGGTTTTGAAAGACGGGGATTTTGTGGAAGTGGATGCGACAAAAGGAGTGGTTAAAATTTTAAAGAAATAAAATTATGTCGCCGGAAAAAATAAAAGAAAAAGTGTTAAAGTACAAATGGAAACCATGGCTTGAAAGACCGTTCGGCGCATTTTTTATGTCTTTTTTCAAGGGCGGTCTGATAAGAGAAACAATGGAAAAAACTGGCGTTGATGTCGAGTACCCCGTATTTTTATTTGAACGAGGAATGTGGTACAGGAGTACGGAAGCCGAAGCACCCTTTATTAAAGAAATAAAAAAATATTTGGCCGCCGGCGGCAGCGTGCGCAAGATTTCAAAATCCTGTGAAGATTTTTACGGAGCTAAAAATAAAAAAATTAAACAGTTGCTTCAAAAAAAGAATGACATTTTAAAGAAAAGCCGGGAGATTGCTGATATTTTGGCTCTTTCCACAAGTTACATTTGGCTTGCCCACGGTTTGGAGGACATTTACGCCGAAATTTTAAATAAAGAGGTGCCGAAATATATCCGGGGTGATGTTGATAAATTTATCGGCGATATGAGTTTTCCGACCAAGAAAAATATGCATTCTAAAATGGAAGAGGCACTTTTGCGCGGCGATGATACGAAAGCGGTGCAGAAAAAATTCGGCTGGATAAAAGCACGAGACGGGTTTGGAGACGGTTTCTTGGTGGGGGAATTGGAAAAATTACGGCGTGAACTTTTAAAAAATAAACCCAGGAGAAAAGAAACAATAAAGAAAATTTTTATTCCGAAGCCGTTACGCGAACTAGCCGGGGAAGTTCAGGAGTTGGTATACTTTAGAACTTTACGTACCGACGTGCTCTATGAATTATTATTTTTAGCCAGGCCAATTTTGAATGAGTTAGCAAAAAGATACGGGCTGACTTTTAAAGAATTGAAAGATTACACTCTTCAAGATTTACTTCGCGGTAAACCAAAAAAATATCCACCCAATATTTCCTGCGCGTGCTACAAAGGTAATCTGGCCTTTTTCGACAAACCAATTTTGTTGCGAGAGAAAATTTTCGACGAAACGATAAAAGGTGTCGTTGCTTTCGCTGGCAAGGCGCAGGGGACAGTGAAAATTGTTAAAAGAGTGGAGGATTTACAAAAAGTAAAAGAGGGCGACATTTTGGTAGCGCCAATGACTTTTCCGTCTTTTATTGTGGCGATGAAATACGCTGCGGCTTTCGTCACCGACGAAGGCGGGATCACTTGCCACGCCGCGATTATTGCGCGCGAAATGAAAAAGCCCTGCATCACTGGCACGAAAATTGCGACGAAAGTTTTGAAAGATGGAGATTTGGTGGAAGTGGACGCAAGAGAGGGCGTAATCAGGAAGATTGGGAAAGGCCAGGGTAGACCAGCCGAGATAGTAGAAAAGGCGCGAAAAACAACGTGGATTCATTGGCTAGAGAGGCCCTACAACCCATTTATCGCTTCTTTGACCTTTGCTGGTGTTGGCAAAAAATATTATGAAAAAGTAGGCCTGAATGGATTTGATAATGGCTTCTTGTTTCAAAATAATATTATCTACTACAGCAATGAGCAGATGAAAAAAAATCAGGATATGATTGGGTCGTTTATAAAGAAAAAAACGATTTTTCACATCTCTGATATGTTGGACAAGATGCACACAATCAACCTTGATGAAGTTGAAAAAATTATCAAAAGTAAGGTTGATCCAAAATATAAACTTTCCCAGATTAGGGAAATCAGTAGAGGTTATAATCCCTTCTTGTGGATCATTAAGCCGTTAGAAGAATATTTCGACAAAAAATTAAAAACGGAATTACCAAAATATATATCGGGTGATGTCGACGAGTTTATCGCGGAGGCCAGCCTTTCGGGAAAAAAGACCGCTTATGAAAAACTGCAGGATGATTGTCGAAGCGGTATACCCGCGGAGAAAATACAAAAAAAGTACGCGTGGATAAAATCCAGGGATGGTTTTACGGATTTCTACTCTCGGGAGGAAATAGTCGAAATTTGCAAACATCTTAAGGGGGAAGAAAAATGGTCCAAGATTAAAATACCGGTCGTAGCGAAAGGTCTTGTTGAAGAATTGCGAGAATTGGTTTTTTTCCGGACAGACAGGACGGACAAGTTCTATAAAATTCTTGCCGCTTCCCGTCCAGTTTATCAAGAAGTGGCCACGTCGATCGGAGTGAGTTTTGAGGAGCTTGCCTCTTATGACGTCACTTCAATATTGAAGGGGACTCCGGAAAAATATGGAAAAAATTTTAGTTATCTATTTCTTGACGGCGAGGAGATTATGCAGGAGAAACCACTTCTCGACATCAGCCGGCTCTCAGAGAGAGAAATAAAAGGAGCAGCAGCCTTTGCCGGTGTTGTAAGGGGCGTGGTCAAGATCGTGAAGCATTCATCGGAGGTTGGAAAGGTGAATATCGGTGATATCCTGGTTTCGCAAATGACTCTCCCTTCTTTTATGCTGGCCATGAACAAGGCGGCGGCTTTTGTGACAGATGAAGGTGGAATTACCTGTCATGCAGCTATCGTGGCTCGCGAAATGAAAAAACCTTGTATCATTGGCACAAAAATCGCGACCAGGGTTTTAAAGGACGGGGATTTGGTGGAAGTGGACGCGAATAAGGGAATTGTGAGAAAATTAAATTAATAATTACTTTTTAAACTTTATGTCGAACTATCGTGAGGTGCCGCAAGCGCCAGAATTTAGGGAGGGGGAAAAAGTGCCGGAAACCGAAGTCGTTTTGCATTTTATGCGGCACGAAGAAAAGGGTAAGGCCGGGCCAGGCCAAACTGACCTGGAAGTTGAGTTAACAACGAAAGGCCGAGAAAAAGCGATTGCTAAAGGTAAAGAAAAGCCAGGTAAGCCGGCAGTGGCTTGGGCCGCTGGCAGTCCGAGAATCAGATCGGCCCACACGGCGCTTTTGCAGATGATGGGCGCGACCGAGAGAATGACGCCGGAGATGAATTTTGCCGAGGCCAAGGCGGAAGCGGAAAAAGAATTAAAGTACGGAGAAAAAGTAACGGCTCTGCCGGAATTAAATTTTTATTGGGAGGGAACTCCGGAATTTAACGCGGAAGGATTGAAAGAATATAAGGCGGGCCACGGTCTGGAATGGCTCATTGAGAAGAGCGACGATTTGGCTAGCCAGCTAAAAGATAAAGATAGTTTGTGTTATTCTCGAGTTGCTGCCAACTACGCTTCGTTAATTGCAAGAGAAATGAGAGTCGGCAATAATTTTAATAAAATCGTGGAGCGCAATCCGGAAAAATATGCTAAGTACGGAAATCAACTGGAAAGATATTTTGGTACGCATCAATCCGTGTCAGAGTGTTTTTACATGAAAGTTTTGGAAAAACTTTATGGCCGGGCGAAAGCAGAGGCATTTATTGAAAGTTTTCGGGATGATAAGGGCCGGGCCGATGGGTTTGATTTTCAGGAAGGATTTAAAGTAGAAATAAAAAATGGTCCGGAAGGGCAGAAGATGGTTTTAGAAGGCGTGCGCGGTTTTCCGGATATTGAGTTAACGCTGGAATTGTTGCGCGACATTATTGGCGACGCGGTAAAATTAGATGAAGAGATTAGTAAGTTATAAATTGAAAATAGCAATTCGCGACGGGAGTTTTGAAAGACGGGGATTTGGTGGAGGTTGACGCAAATGGGGGAGTTGTGAGGAAGATTCACCCCGTTAAATAAAAAAATGATAATCAAAGGAAAAGTAAAAAGGGGCAAGGGAGTTGGGAGGACAATTGGCTATCCCACGGCCAACATAGATTGTGATTTGGATTTGCCGGACGGTATTTTTTATTCACTGGCGCGTTTAGAAAAAAATTGGCTGCCCTCAGTCCTCGTTAAAGGAGTTATTCCTCGGGGAGTGGAAATTTATTTGATTGATTGGAGCGGAGATCTTTACGGGAAAGAAATTGAAGTCGGAATTTTTGACAAGATTAGAGATATTGTAAAATTTAATCAAAAAGAAGATTTAATAAAACAAATTCAGGAGGACGTCGCAAAAGCTAAAAATTATTTTAAAAACCATGTTCACGGGAATTATTGAGACAGCCGGAAAAATAAAAAAAATAGACGGCCATAATTACACAATTGAAGTAGAAAATTTTTTAGATGATGTCGCGGTGGGCCAGAGTATTGCTGTAAATGGAGTATGCACTACGATAATTAGTTTTGGCGGAAACGAATTTACGATTGAACTCATGCCCGAGACCTTGCGCGTGACAAATTTTTCTGAAGTGAAAGAAGGAGACGAGGTTAATTTAGAAAAGTCATTGAAAGCAGACGGCCGGCTTGATGGGCATTTTGTCTTGGGACACGTTGACGGAGTAGGGCGGGTGGAGGATATAAAACAAGACGGAGAATTTATAGATTTGATCATCAGTGCGCCGGAAAATTTACAAAAATACTTGGCGCGAAAAGGTGCCGTGGCCGTAAATGGTGTGAGCTTGACCATCGCCGATGATTTAAAAAATAAATTTCGCGTTTCTTTGATTACGCACACGCGCGAGGTAACAAATTTTAAAAATATTAAAAAGGGCGACGCGGTTAATTTAGAAATAGATATGCTCGCCAGGTATTTGGAAAAATTAACTACCTTGAGTAAAAAATTATAAGATAATCGGCGTAAATCTGCGTTTTGATCTCGCGTCTTTCTGCGGAACGCCCCGCTGATTAACGCAGATATAAACGCGGAAGAACGCAGAAAATTGTGAGTTTTATAATTTAAGGTCAATAATATGCAGATTGAATATCAGAAAAAAGATTTGGACGGAAGCAATCATAAAATCGGGATAGTGAAGTCCCGTTATAATGAAGACATTACTGGTGGACTTTTGGCGGGATGTTTTAAGGCACTTGAAGAGTGCGGGGTAAAAAAAGAAAATATTGAAATTTTGGAAGTGCCGGGCTCGTTTGAATTGCCGATTGGCGCGAAAAGGTTGGCTGAAAAAAAATACGACGCCATAATTTGTCTTGGCGCCATTATTAAGGGCGAAACAAATCACGACGAATATATCGCGAATGCGGTGAGCCGGGGAATTACAGAGGTGGCTTTAAAATATAATCTGCCGGTCCTTTTCGGCGTTATCACGGCCCTAAATTTGGAGCAAGCCAAAGCCCGTTCGGCGGATGACCGGCAAAACCGTGGTTACGCGGCGGCGAGGGGAGCAATTGAGTTATTGGAAAATTTTCACGAGATAGGGATTTAGTGGAAGTGAACGCCAATCACGGGGTTATTAAAATTATTAAATAATATTTTATGTCAGTTGGATATCAAGAGCGCGGATTTGAATCAACAGAGCGGCATTTACCAAAATATCTGGAGTGGCTTAATCTTACGCTGGAGGATTTGAAAAACAAAAAAATTCTTGACGTCGGTTCGGGCGTCGGACGTTTTGCCGCGGAAGCAAAAGATTTTGGCGTGGAAGACGTCGTTTCTCTTGATCCAGGTCTTAAGTCAAAAAGAAACAGAGAAAAATCAAAAGAAATCGGCGCGGGAAGCGCTCTGGCCGCCAAGGCCGATGCTCTTCCTTTTCGCGATGAAAGTTTTGATTTGGTTTTAAATAGTTTTTCCGTACCGATGTGGTCTGAGTCGCCCGAGGAAATGGAAGAGACATTTCGCGAAGAATTGCGGGCGCTTCGGCCCGGCGGAGAAATTCGGATCGCGCCAGTCGTGGCTATTGGTGAGACAATTACGGCTTATTTTACTCCGGAAGATGAGCATTATGAAGAGCTGGTTTCGTCCTGGGATCAGATGTTGGATGAGTGGCGAAGCGATCCCACGCTTCGGGTGCGCCTTCTCCAAAGTCCGGACGGGATGCAGAGTACTTTGGTAATTAAAAAATTATTTAAAGAGTAGTTTATGCCCCGTTAGAAGTCCTTGACAGAAAAATTTTATTTGAAAATTTTTCTTCGACCATTTAATGGGGTTTTAGCAGAATTTTTTTAACCTATGTAATTTTGTCTGTTACAAAAATAGCAGACTTCTAACGGGGTATGACAAAATTTATTTTATCGTTTTCAAAAATTTCTAAAAAAGACGTTGGCTCTTGCGGCGGAAAAGGAGCGTCGCTTGGGGAAATGACGGCCGCGGGAATTAATGTGCCACCAGGATTTGTCGTGACCGCTCAGGCGTTTGAAAAATTTTTGACTGACACTGATATTAATATTGAAATTGATGCCGCGCTAAAGAAAGTCAATCCCAAAGACACGGAGTCGGTTGAAGAAGCGTCAGAAGTTTTGAGGCAGTTAGTAAGGGGCGCGAAGATGAGTAAAGAGTTGGAAAAAGAAATTTTAGAAAATTTTAGAAAATTAAAGGCGCCGCTTGTCGCCGTTCGTTCAAGCGCTACAGCCGAGGATTCAAAAATTGATTCTTGGGCCGGGGAGTTGGAAAGTTATTTGAACACCACGGAAAAAACACTTTTACAAAATGTAAAAAATTGTTGGGCCTCGCTTTTCACCCCGCGGGCGATTTTCTATCGGCTGGAACGCGGCTTTGGTGGGAAAAAAGTTTTGGTGGCGGTCGTGGTCCAAAAAATGGTTCAGTCGGAAGTGTCGGGAATTTGTTTTACAGTGCATCCTGTGACGCGCGATAGGAATCAAATGATCATTGAAGCCGGTTGGGGTTTGGGCGAGGCGATCGTCGGGGGAATTATCACGCCGGACAGTTATGTTATAAATAAAAAAACATGGGAGATGGTTGATATTAATGTCAGCGAGCAAGAAAAAATTATTGTGCGTAAGGAGGTCGGCGGCACAGTAGAAGCAAAAGTTCCGGCGGCGAAAAAGAATAAACAAAAAATAAACGGCAAACAGATTATTGAATTGGCAAAAATTTGCGCGGCGATTGAAAAACATTACAAATTTCCCTGCGACATTGAGTGGGCGCTCGAAAAAGGTAAATTTTACATTGTGCAGTCGAGGCCAATTACTACTTTATAATTTGTGCTATAATAAATTGATATGAAAGTTATCCTTCTAAAAAAGGTGGATAAGGTCGGGCGGGCGGGGGAGACGAAAGAGGTGGCCGAGGGCTATGCTCGGAATTTTTTGATTCCAAAGGGTTTGGCGCGGTTGGCCACGCCAGGTTTTGTGGCAAAAGTGGAAGCGCAAAAACAAGCGGCGGCGGCGCATGCGGTGCATGAGGAAAAGCGGCTGAAAAAATTAGCCAAAGAAATTTCCGGCGCGGAAATTAAAATCGCGGCCAAGGTCGGTGAGGGCGGAAAACTTTATGGTTCGGTTGGGGTTGATGAAATAGCTGTTGAATTGAAAAGAGCTGGTTTTGAAGTAGAGAAAGATAAGATAAAATTAGAAAAATCGATAAAAGATGTTGGTGGGCACGAAGTTATGGTAAAATTGGGGAATGGTATGGAAGCGAAGGTTTTAGTGAGGGTGGTGGAAGAAAAATAGTTATCTGAAACTTGAAACCTGAAACTTGAAACTTATTGAAAATAAGTTATGTGTTTTAAGTTATAAGTTTAAAGGTATATGTCGACTAAATTTATCTTCGTAGTTGGCGGCGTGATGTCCGGAGTCGGGAAGGGGGTAGCATCGGCCTCAATCGGAAAGATTTTACAGGGTAAGGGTTTTAGGGTGACGGCGGTAAAAATTGATCCTTACATTAATGTTGATGCCGGGACAATGAATCCGGTGGAGCACGGCGAGGTCTTTGTCACTGAAGATGGCTATGAAACAGATCAAGACATCGGGAATTATGAAAGATTTTTAGACACGAATATTTATTCGGACAATTACATGACAACCGGTCGGGTTTATCAGACAGTTATTCAGAAGGAAAGAAATTTGGAATATGGCGGTCGGTGTGTGGAGGTCGTACCAGACGTTCCGGAAGAAGTAATTCGCCGCATCCGTCGGGCGGGGAAAATTGCCAAGGCGGATTTTGTCATTGTGGAAGTCGGCGGCACAGTCGGTGAATATCAAAATGTTTTATTTTTGGAAGCGGGGAGAATGCTCCATCAGCGGCGTCCGGACGACGTCCTTTTTGTTTTGGTAAGTTATTTGCCGATTCCTTCAAAAATCGGAGAAATGAAAACCAAGCCAACCCAGCAGGCAGCTCAACTTTTAAATGCCGCGGGGATTCAGCCAGATTTTATTTTATGCCGCGCAGAACAGCCGCTTGACGAACCGAGAAAAAGAAAATTATCAGTTTTTTGTAACGTGGACAAACGCGACGTTATTTCCGCCCCGGATGTTGATTCAATTTACGATGTGCCGATAAATTTTGAAAAAGAACAGTTGGGCCAGAGAATTCTTTCAAAGTTTTATATGCGGGCTCGACAAAAGGATTTAGTGGAATGGCGGAAACTTATTAAAACCATTAAAACGGCGAAGGCCGAGGTGCACGTCGGCATTGTGGGAAAATATTTTACGACTGGGAATTTTGTTTTATCTGATGCTTATATTTCTGTGATTGAAGCGATTAAACACGCGGCCTGGGCGCATCATCGGAAACCAGTTTTAACTTGGTTGAATTCAGAAGAATATGAAAAAGATCCGTCAAAACTTAAGGAATTAAAACAACTTGACGGGGTAATTGTCCCCGGCGGATTTGGGGCGCGCGGGGTGGAAGGGAAAATAAAAGCGATTCAATATTGCCGGGAAAATAAAATTCCGTATTTTGGTTTGTGTTATGGAATGCAAATGGCAGTGGTAGAATTCGCGAGAAATATTTGCGGCCTTGCCGACGCCAATACGGCGGAAATTAATCCAAAAACAACAAATCCAATTATTCATGTTATGGAAGAACAGTGCGATTTAATTAAAAATAAAAAATACGGCGGGACGATGCGACTCGGCGCTTATCCTTGCGTTTTAAATAAAAAATCAATAAGTTATAAGGCCTACGGACAGAAAAATATTTCTGAGCGCCATCGCCATCGCTACGAATTCAATAATTCATATCGGGAACAATTTGAAAAAGCGGGATTGGTAATTGCCGGAACCTCGCCTGATAATTGTTTGGTGGAAATTATTGAAATTAAAGATCATCCGTTCTTTGTCGGAGTGCAGTTCCATCCCGAATTTAAGAGCAGACCGCTCAACCCGCATCCGTTATTTAAGGAGTTTATCAAAGCGTGTATTAGTAAAAGTTAGGGGTGGAGTAGGGATCAGAAAGGGATGAAATATATCGGTCTTGACTTCGTTTTAGAAATATGGTGATATAAAAAATTATGAAACGTTTACTTTTTCCCATAATTGCAATTTTATTTCTTGTCGGCGCCGGCTGCGGAACACAGCCGACGTTTGTTGCTAATCAAAATAATCCAGGAAACCAAAATAGCGAGCCGTTGGTTAACACAAATACAAACGTAAATACAAACACGAACACGAACGTTAATAGCGCGTTAAACCAAGTTCCGCCGGCTAATGTTAATACAAATACAAACACTGATAAAACTCCGCCAGAGACGACTTTGCCGGATAAATTTGATATCAAAGTTTCTTTCGCTTCTCAGGCGCCGCTAGGTGATTGGAGTATGCCGTATCAGGAGGCCTGTGAGGAGGCGTCAATGATTATGGCGGCGAGATATTTTAAAAATGAAAAATTGGACGCCAGTATCATGGATCAGGAAATTTTGAAGGTAGTAAAATGGGAAGAGGATAACGGCTACCCGATTGATTTAACCGCCGGGCAAACCGCGGAAGTTCTCCAAAAATATTTTGGCCTTGGGGCGTCTTTGAATAAAACAGTTTCGGAAACAGAAATAAAGAAAAAGTTAGTCGCGGGAAATTTGATTATTGTGCCGCTTGCTGGGCGAGATATTGGCAACCCTTTTTACCACCAACCCGGACCACTTTACCACATGCTTTTGATTCGCGGATTTAATGAAGATGAGTTTATCACCAATGATCCGGGAACGCGCCGGGGAGAGGCGTACCGCTATCTATACGGCGATCTGCTTTGGGCGGTGCATGATTGGGTGGGCGGAGATCGGGAATTTCAAGATCCGCGGCCAGAGCCGGACATGAGAACCGGCGCGCGGGTGATGGTCGTCGTGGAAGAATAAAAGATTATAAAAACAAAAGAAGGCCGTGAGTAGGCCTTCTTTTTAGTAGATGATATATTTTACGCTTCTTTGGGTAGGACGTTCACGATTTTCGTCATGCGCAGATTCCCATCAAACTTCATTTTTTTTCTGGTAGAAAATTTGACCAGTCCGTCGGTAACGGAGTACAGGGTGTCGTCACTGCCGCGTCGGACGTTTTTCCCGGGATGGATTTTGGTCCCGCGTTGGCGGACTAAAATAGAACCGGGATGGGCCATTTGCCCTTCAGTCATTTTTACGCCTAGCCGCTGAGCTTGTGAATCGCGGCCTAAACTAGTAGAACCGCCTGCTTTTTTATGAGCCATATTTTGTTATAAAGTTTAATTTGATATAAATTTATTTTCCGGAAAATCTAGCAATCACACGCTCAATTGCTGCTTTTCTTTGCCTGATAGATTCTCTCTCTAACTCGCGCTCTATAAATTCGTCGGTGCAGTTTTTGAGTTCTTCCTCTACTCCCACTTCATTGTTTCCACCCCTTTTAAACTTTACGTGTTTTGGTACTTCTTCAAAAGCGTCGGCATCTCTCTGATCTTGTGACTGAAGGTCGAGGTCTAAATCTTTTGATTCTTCTTGAAGTCTATTTATTAAGTCCGCTCTTAATTGTTCTGCGCCGTATTCTTGGGGCGGCGCTTCTCTTGTTCCTCGTTCCATATTGTTTAGTTTAAGATTAATTTATATTCCCATTTTAGACAATTGTCTTTAAAATGTCAAATGGCAACCCTTGAATTTATGGAGATAATAAGCTATAATTGGAAAATGGAGGATTTAATTTTAAGTGCAATTTATATGGGAATGCCCAAAAACGTCAGGGAATCAATGTCTGCCGAGGCCGTAGAAGAAGTAGAAATATTCCAGGAACTTGAGCGGTTGTTTCGGGAATTGGAGAGTGGCGAAACAAATGAGGACCGGCGAGAAGAATTGGCGCACGAGATCAGACAAACTCTGGAAAGACATCATCAGCTGTTCCATGATAGAGTCCACGCTAAAGGGTTTGTTGAAGAGTGTAGTAAAAGGATTAAAAAGGCCTTAGAAAAATCGGCGGCTTAATTTATTTTTTATGGAAAATTCAGAAATTTCTTTTCCCCACCTTTTGGAAGAGATGGAGTCCGAGTATGAAATGCCAGAAGGCCTTTCGGAAGAGAAAAGGGTGCATGACGAGTCCTTAAAAGAGGGCGAGGAAGAGTTGTCAAAAGAATTCATAGCCGAGAGTCGGAAGAGATTACGGGCGGTTACAGAGATTGATAAATTGTTTGATCGGTTGGAAGAAACATCCGATCCCGCATCTCGCAAAACCATTGCTTTGGAAATTGAAAATTTTTTGGATAAAAATGAAAGTATTATAGCAAGGGAGGATAAAAGTGGAGCAACAGAAGTAGAGTATTATCGTGAGCGTTTAAATAAATTAAGGGAGAAAAGAAAAGGGGTTGCGGCATAATTTAATTAATAAGTTAATAATTTTATGAGTCAAATTATATATTCCAAAGAAGTTATAGAGCATTTTAAAAAACCGCATAATCAAGGCGTGATAAAAGATCCGACCGCGGTGGGCGAGGCGGGAAATCCGTTGTGCGGCGATATGATGAAATTGTATATAAAGATTGATAAGAAAAAAGTCGGTGGGAAAACAGTTGATTATGTTAAAGACATTAAATTTGAAACCCTGGGTTGCGCCGCGGCGATTGCGACTTCTTCCATGATTACGGATTTAGTAAAAGGTCAGCCACTTGAAGTTGCGGCGAAAGTGACAAAAGCAAATATTGCCGATTCTTTGGGCGGCCTGCCGCCGATTAAACTTCACTGTTCAGTGCTTGCGATTGAGGCATTGCATGACGCAATTAAAAAATTAAAGTCAAAATAACAAACGACTAACGACTAACAACCTGCGAGGTCGTGAGTTGTAAGCGAACGCAGTGAGCGTGTTGTAAGTCGTAAGTACAATTCATATGAAAGATAGTGTTAAGAAAATTTTGGACGAAATCCGTCCGGCGCTTCAGGCCGACGGCGGCGACGTAGAGTTAATTGATGTTGATGAAAAAAATGGCGTGGTGAAAGTTAAATTAGTCGGGGCATGTCAGCATTGCCCAATGGCGGCGATGACTTTGGAACAGGGGATTGCGCGGGCGCTCAAAGCAAAAGTTAAGGGCGTGAAAGAAGTGCAGGCAGTATAAAATAATTTATTCCCTGAGCGAGCCCCGTCATTCGACGGGATAAACTCCGCGGAGTCGAATAGGCCCCCGACAGGAAGAGGCCATAATATTATTGTGTCATTTATGAAAAAAATATATTTTGACCATTCGGCTACGACGCCAGTTGACGCGCAAGTTCTCGGGGCGATGTTGCCGTATTTAAAAAATGATTTTGGCAACGCTTCGTCGCTGCACTCTTTTGGCCAAAAGGCGCGGGCTGGAGTGGAAACAGCGCGAGAACAAGTGGCTAAATTTTTGGCCTGCCAGAGCAAAGAAATAATTTTTACTTCCGGCGCGACAGAGAGTAATAATTTGGCCATTTTGGGATTGGTGCGCCGCGCCCGAGCGCTTGATCCAAAAAGAAAAATCCATGTCATTACCTCGGCGATTGAACATCCGGCGGTTCTTGAAGTTTGCCGCGAATTAAAAAAAGAAGAAGTGGAAGTTACCCATCTGCCCGTGAGTCGCACTGGCTTGGTGCGAGTCGCCGACATTCAAAAAGCAATCAGACCGGAGACCATCCTGGTGTCGGTTATGTATGTTAACAACGAAGTCGGGACCATCCAACCAATTGGGGAGATTGGAAAAATAATTCAAGAAGTGAATGTTGGTCGGGAAAAACAAAATAAAATCTATTTTCATACTGACGCGGTTGCGGCCGCTAATTTTTGCGATTGCCGGGTAGATTTTTTGGGCGTTGATTTGCTTTCGCTTTCCGCTCATAAAATTTACGGGCCTAAGGGTGTCGGAGTTTTATTTGTGCGAAGTGGTACGCCGCTTTTGCCGATTGTTTTCGGTGGTCATCAAGAACAGGGGATGCGTTCCGGAACGGAGAATGTCGCGGGTATTGTCGGAATGGGCAAGGCGGTAGAATTATTAAATCAAAAATCAAAAATCAAAAATCAAAATTTAAGAATAAAAAAATTAAGAGACAAATTGATTAAGGAAATTTTACAAAAAATTCCGGACGCCATTTTGACCGGTGATCTGGAACATCGGGTGGCCGGAAACGCGAGTTTTTGTTTTAAAAATGTTGAGGGTGAAAGTATTTTGTTGATGCTTGATATGGAGGGTATCGCGGTTTCGACCGGTTCGGCTTGTTCTTCTGGATCGCTTGAACCGTCGCATGTGCTTTCAGCCATGGGTGTTTCTCCGATAGTTTCTCATGGAAGTGTGCGCGTTACTTTTGGGAAAAATAATACTGGAGAGGAAATAAACCATTTCCTAAAAGTTTTTCCCGGTATTGTGGCGCGGCTCCGAAAGATGTCTCCCATAAAGTAGAAAAAATTATGTCCAAGGCGCTGCCAATTAAAATTTTTACCAGTTTAATTTTCAAAGATAAATTTTTTAGGATAGTCCTTCCTCTGTCCATTTTTTTAAATTTAATTCTTTGGGTTGTTTTATATTTAAATTTTTGGCCGCTTCGGGAAACAAGAGGAATCCTTCCGCTCCATTATAATATTTATTTTGGAATTGATTTCGTGGGAGAGTGGTATAAGATATTTATTGTGCCGGCAACTGGGATTTTTTTTATAATTATAAATTTTCTTGTAGCCGATATAGTTTATTTACGTGATAAAGTAGTTAGCTATTTTTTGGCGGGGGCTGGTCTTTTCATCCAAGTGATACTTGGTTTGGCCGCCCTGACGATAATTTCTCTTAATCAATAAACTTTTAGAGATTTAAAGAAATATGGATAATTTTGCTATCATAAAAATTTTTATTTTAACGACGACGGCGTTTGCGATTGCGATGGCCATGACGCCGGTTCTGACTCATTTTTTGTTTAAATATAAATTAGGTAAACAAATTAGGGATGAAAAAGCGGCGCCGATTATGTCCTCACTCCATAAGGCCAAATCGGGAACGCCAACCATGGGTGGAATTTTGGTTTGGCTTACGGTTTTATTTTTAGCGGTTGTGGTTTTTTATCTGGGGGAATGGTCGGGGCTGGATATTTTAAAAAAATTTAATTTTTTGACTCGTTCGCAAACGCTTTTGCCGCTGGGGGCCTTGGTAGCGTCGGCTCTTGTTGGTCTTTTAGACGATTATTTGAATGTCAGAAAAATCGGTCCGAATGGTGGGGGTTTAAAAATGCGTTATAAATTAGTTATTTATACCGTAATCGCGGTCGTCGGCGCCTGGTGGTTTTATTTCAAACTTGACTGGCACACGATTAACGTTCCATTTTTAGGAAATTTTGATATAGGTTTCTGGTATCTGCCAATTTTTATTTTCATTATTGTCGCGACTTCTTTTTCTGTGAACGAAAGTGATGGACTTGATGGTTTGGCTGGAGGATTGCTCTTGGCCGCTTTTGCCGCATACGGCGCGATTGCTTTTTCTCAGGGTAAAATGGAGTTAGCAGCTTTTTGCGGCGCGATTGCCGGAGGGCTTTTGGCTTTTCTCTGGTTTAATATCAATCCCGCGAGATTTTTTATGGGCGATACGGGAGCGATGTCGCTTGGCGTGACGCTCGGAATTGTGGCCATGCTTACAAATTCAGTTTTACTTTTGCCGATTATTGGTTTTTTATTTGTTGTTGAATCGCTTTCTGTGATCATTCAGATTTTGTCTAAAAAAATCAGGGGTAAAAAAATTTTTCTTTCCACGCCAATTCACCACCATCTTGAAGCAAAGGGTTGGTCTGAGCCGAAAATCGTGATGCGTTTTTGGGTTATTGCTGGAGTGACGGCGGTAATCGGATTTATTATCTCGCTCGTAGACATGGGGTGGAAATAAAAATAACAAAAAAGTTTTTGTCTTATTTTAGAATATGCATAAACCTGACTACGTTTTTCTTGGTTTAATCGGCGCGATCGTCGTTTTTGGTTTAGTTATGCTTTCTTCGGCCAGTTCTGCCGTGGCTTACGAAAAATTTCAAGATAATTATTGGTATTTTAAACATCAAATTATTTTTGGTCTATTACCCGGTATTGCTCTTTTTTTTCTGATGGCAAGAGTTAATTATCGGCAGTGGAAAAAGTACGCCCTGCCTTTTTTGATTGCTTCAATTATTCTTTTGTTGTTAGTTTTTATTCCTGGCATCGGGGCCGGTTATGGGCGATCGCGGAGTTGGATTAATATTTTTGGTATGTCTTTTCAGCCGTCGGAACTTGTGAAATTGACATTTCTAATTTATTTAGCGGCTTGGCTTTCCACAAAAAGAGGGGATCGCGAGATGCGCGACACTTCTTCGAGTTTTATTCCTTTCGCGGTGGTCTTTGGGATCATCGCGGTTTTGATGGCTATTCAGCCGGACACCGGCACGCTTTCCGTGATCGCCGTGATTTCTTTGATGGTTTATTTTTCCGCCGGCGCGGCTATCCGGCACATCGGTTGGATTTTCGGCGCGGGTGCTTTGTTTTTTTTATTGCTGATTAAAATTGCTCCTTATCGCGCGGCCCGGCTCATGACATTTTTACATCCAGAGCTCGATCCCCAGGGAGTTGGTTACCACATTAATCAAGCGTTGCTCGCGATCGGCTCGGGCGGATTTTTTGGCTTGGGGCTTGGTCTTTCAAGACAAAAATTTCAATACTTGCCCGAGGTGGCCGGCGATTCCATTTTTGCTATTGTCGCCGAGGAATTAGGATTTCTTTTTGCCGCCCTTCTGGTTGTTGCTTTTATTTTTTTGGCGATTCGTGGTTTAAAAATTGCCAAAACCGCTCCGGATAGTTTCGGACGCCTTTTAGCGATTGGCATTACGAGTTGGTTTGTTTTTCAGGCCTTTATTAATATCGGTGCTATGGTCGGAATCATGCCCTTGACCGGCATTCCACTTCCGTTTATAAGTTATGGTGGAACGGCCCTAACAGTTGCTCTCGCCGCCGCGGGCATCATGGCTAATATCTCAAAATATACGAGAGAGTGAGGTTAAAAGAAAAAATATAATTTGAAATAGATATGAAAATAATTTTAACTGGCGGGGGGACGATGGGATCAGTAACGCCGCTTTTGGCTGTAGCCGAGGAATTGAAAAAGCAGGCGCCTGACGCGGAATTTTTGTGGATTGGCACAAAAGGTGGACCCGAGAAAAGGGTTGTTGAATCGTACAACATTAAATTCGTAAGCGTGCCGGCGGGAAAATTACGCCGATATTTTTCTGGTTGGAATTTTTCGATGCCATTTTTGCTCGCGGCCGGATTTTTTAAATCCCTTTGGTTGATTTTTAAATTTAAACCAAAAATGATTTTGTCAGCCGGTGGGTTTGTGGCTGTGCCCGTTGTTTGGGCTGGTTGGATTTTGCGCAAGCCGAGTTTAATTCATCAAGAAGATCTGCGGCCGGGCTTGGCAAATAAACTCACGGTGCCATTTGCTAAAATTATAACTGTTACTTTTCCTGAATCGCAGAAATATTTCCCGCGAGCCATTTTGACCGGCAATCCGGTGCGGCAGGAAATTTTTTCCGGAAGCCGCGAACATGCGGCAGAAATTTTTAAATTAGAAAAAAATCTGCCGACACTTCTTGTTTTGGGTGGGGGAACGGGCGCTCTCTCTTTGAATAAAACAGTAATTGAGGCCGCGCCTCGCCTTTTAGAATTTTGCCAGATTATTCACGCGACCGGCGGAAGATTTGATGATAAAACTTTTACTATTTCTGAGTTGCTGAAAGCGGAAAATCCGCGCTATCACGCTTTTGATTTTTTGGTCTCGGAGTTTAAAGATGCCTACGCCGCCGCTGATCTTGTAGTTTCGCGGGCAGGGATGGGCACGCTGACCGAACTTGCCGTACTCGGCAAGCCGACAGTGCTTATTCCAATTCCAGGAAGTCATCAGGAAGACAATGCTTATTATTTTAAAAAACAAAATGCGGTGGTGCTTTGGGATGAGAAAAATATTACGCCGGAAAATTTTTCCGCGGCGATTCGTGATTTAATAAATAATAAAGTAGAATTGGAAAATTTGAGCAGAAATATTAGGGGCGTGATGCCGGCTGATGCTTCGCAAAAGATGGCAGAGGAAATTTTTAAAGTAGTAAAAAAATAAAACCCCCACATGTGAAAGTGAGGGCGTGCAGAATGTACGATCTCCTGATCCCGTGTCCTCCGTGAAACGCGGGATTTTTTTTACCTCCTTTTCTTTTTTTGTTCGCGGGCCTTCAGACCCAGTGCGACAAGATGGCGGACTACGTTGCCCCGACTGAGGCGGACCCCTGAAAGAAGTGCCGCCATTTGCTGCCGGATGTCATCAACCTTGTCGATGACATCTTGGGGAAAGCATATGGCGATCTGGATCAATTTTTTGCTCGCACCGGTTTTCTCACCCACCATGTCTTCTCCTTCCTTCTCGAAAGTTTTTGTCCCCTGGGAGCGTGCGCTAGCGCTTGTTGGCGACCACGCGGTTGCGTCCCGCGTGTTTGGCGCGATACATCGCCGCGTCAGCCGCTTTAATCATGGGTGCGGCATGTTCCGGATGTTGCCATTCGGCCACGCCAATGCTCACCGTGAGCTTGAGTTCGTGCCCGGCACAGCTGAAGAGCTTGTCGGCCACCGCCTTGCGTAGCCGTTCGGCCGCGACAGAGGCTTGTTCCAGGGTGTTGTCACGGAGAACGCCGAGGAACTCTTCACCGCCACACCTGCCGATTGCGTCGTAGTCTCGTAGCGTTTTGCGGAAACATTTTGCCAGTTCAACAAGTACGGCGTCTCCGACGTCATGGCCGAGTTTGTCGTTGACATCCTTGAAGTGGTCGACGTCGATGAAGATGACCGAGAGAGGCGTTTCGGAGCGCTTGGCGTAGGCTACTTCGGATTCGACGACTTCGTCGATACGGTAGCGGTTAGGCAGGCGGGTCAGAAAATCGATGCCGACCATCCCTTCGAGTTCTACGCTCCGGACTCGGAGATTGCCGTTCTCCTCGAGGAGTTCCGAAATTTCGGCTACGAGTCCCTGGATCGTCGTCCTATCCTGCGCGATCGCCTGGTAGGCCGCCGCGAGGGCGAACCACAGTTCCCTCGGAGTGTGTTCCCTGAATTGAGCAAAGAGCCATTCGAGATTCATGACCACCTCCTTGTCTTGGTTGTGTATTCTATCGCGACCTTGAATATTATGATAATATATCAATTTTGTCAAGATTAAAAATTAAAACAAAAAAACCTTCAGATTGAAGGTTTTTTGTTTTGTGTAAAAAATTCGGTTGGTGACCCGGCTGGGGCTCGAACCCAGGACCCTCTGCTTAAAAGGCAGATGCTCTACCAGCTGAGCTACCGGGTCATAAAAATTCAAAACTAAAAATGCAAAAACGTAAAATTACAAACAATAGTAATTTTTGACTTAATTTGATATAATAATATCAAGGAGTTTTATTTTTGGCAAGTGGGGGCCTATGAAAATAGCCATGATCGGCCAAAAGGGCATTCCCTTTATTCGGGACGGGGGAGTAGAGCGGCACGTGGAAGAATTGTCGTCTCGGCTTGCCGCGGGCGGTCATGATGTTTTTGCTTACGTTCGCCCGAGGTTTATTATAAACGGTCAAAAAATTTATAAAGGCATTCGGTTGATTTCTCTCCCATCAATTTCCACAAAAAATTTTGATACTATTACCCATACCTTTCTTTCGACGCTTCATGTTCTTTTCAAAAGAGTGGACATTATCCATTATCACGGAGTCGGGCCGTCGACTTTGGCCTGGATTCCGAGAATTTTTAAACCGAGGACGAAAATTGTCGTTACTTTTCATAGCATCGATCGTTTTCATAAAAAATGGGGACGGTTCGCGAGAATTTATCTTGGATGGGGCGAATGGACCGCCTGTCATTTTCCGCATCAAACTATTGCCGTTTCGGAGTCGATAAAAAAATATTGCAGAAAAAAATTTAAAAAAAATGTCGTCTATATTCCAAACGGAGTGACGCCAGAAAAAGTTACAGGGACCGATAAAATAAAATTATTCGGTCTTAAAAGGGACTCATACATTTTAACCGTGGCGCGGTTGATAGAACATAAGGGGATTCACTATTTGATTCGGGCGTACCGTAAAATAGAAAAGAAATTCGGCAGCGATCCAAAAAATTGGCCAAACGGAAAAATTAAAAAATTAGTAATTGTCGGCGCCCCGAGTTACACGGAAGATTATTTTCTTTATTTAAATAAATTAGCAGAGCAGAGTCCCAATATCATTTTTGCCGGATTTCAGACAGGCGAGACATTAAAACAACTTTTCGGAAACGCTTATCTTTATGTCCATCCTTCCGAATCCGAAGGACTCTCCATCACAATTCTGGAGGCAATGTCTTACGGGACGTGCGTCTTGATCAGTAACATCCCAGAAAATTTAGAAACCATTGATCATTCGGGATTTTCCTTTGAGACAAAAAACGTTGACGACCTTTTCGAAAAATTAATTTATCTCTTAAACGTTCCCGAATTGTTGGTGAAAAGGGGAGAACGTGGCGAGCATTTTATCAAAGAAAATTTTAATTGGGATAAAATAGTTATTGAAACTGAAAAAGTTTATAAAAAATTATTAATTTAAAAAGCAAAGTACGTCTATGCATAATTCTTTTTCTCTGGGAAAGATTAGAAATATTGAAGTCAAGCTTCATTACTCATGGTTTTTGATATTATTTTTGGTTGTTTGGTCATTGGCTGAATTTTATTTTCCCGCCAATTATCCCGACTGGACAAAGTTTTTTTATTGGGCGGCTGCGTCAATCGCGGCTATTCTTCTTTTTATTTCCGTGCTTTTTCATGAGTTTTCTCATTCTTTGGTTGGGAGGAAAAGTAATATTATCGTGAAGAGTATTACTTTGTTTGTTTTTGGCGGTGTGGCGGAGATGGTGACTGAGCCGAAAAAACCGGCTGATGAATTTAAGATGGCCGTGGCCGGACCCTTGGCAAGTTTATTTTTAGCTGGATGTTTTTTTGTGGTTTCTATTATGGATATTGGGACAACGGCCGGGGCAATTGCTCATTATTTATTTTTAATCAACAGTATTTTGGCCATGTTTAATTTGGTGCCGGCTTTTCCACTGGACGGCGGAAGAATTTTTCGTTCAGCGCTTTGGGCGTCTTCGGGTGACATTGATAAGGCAACAAAAAAGGCCGTGGCGGTCAGCCGTTTTCTTGCTTTTGCCTTGATGATTTGGGGTCTTAAATTTCTTTTGGAAAATAATTTTTTGGGAGGTCTCTGGATAATTATTATAAGTATGTTTCTCTTGCAGGCGGCTACTTCAAGTTTGAGGCAGCAGAGAATGGAACACGTGCTTTCTCGCGTTGAAGTCGGGAGCGTTATGGAGAAAAATTTTAGAAGCGTTTCTCCTAAAATATTGTTGAAAGATTTGGCCAAGGATTTTATCGATTATAAACAGGGTGGATTTCCCGTGGAGGAAAATGATAAATTGTTGGGTATCGTCACGATTGAAGATTTGAGAAATGTGCCGAGAAAAGAATGGGCGACGACGCGGGTGGAAAAAATAATGACTCCCCGCGGAAAACTTGAAACACTCCGACCGACCGACACGATTTATGATGGATTTTTGAAATTAACTAACAATGACTTCGGGCGCTTGCCGGTTGTGGAGGGTAATAGAGTTGTTGGTTTAGTCACCAGAAATTTAATTATTTTACTTTTAGCCGTTAAATGTGATAAGTGCGTTTAAATTAACTCACAACTAACGACTTACGACTCACAATTTTAAATTTTTTTAAACTAAAAACCAGTTGTTTGTCGTTAGTTGTTTGTCGTCGGTCAAAATATGGTTAACCAAAAATTATTTCAACAGTTGAAAAAAGAATTTGATTTTTATGAAGCGGAAAGAAGAAAATTAATCGGCGTTTCAAACGAGGCGCTTTTAAAATCAAAGCAGGCGATTTTTTCTTTTCATCGAGATGATTTAAAGGGAGGGAATGCGCTGCTTACGGAAGTGGAAATAATTTTTCGCGATTTAGAAAAAAAATTTAAGCAGGAGGCCGAGCTGCGTTACGAAGGAGCATATCGGGCGGCGCTTGAAGAATACGTGGAGGCAAAATTTTTTGGCAGATTTTTGGAAGATGGAAAAATTGACTTTATCAAAGGAGCGCAAATTGACGCGGATAGTTACTTGGGCGGGCTTTGTGATTTTACCGGGGAACTTGTCCGGAAAGCGGTGCTTTCGGCCACGGATAAAAAATTTAAAAAAGTTGAAGAATTAGTGGCCGGAGTTCGGGATGTGATCGGTGAATTAATAAAATTAAATTTGACTGGATATTTACGGACAAAATACGACCAGGCCAAACAGAATTTGCGGCGGGCGGAAGAAGTGCTCTACGACGTGAAGATGAGAGAAAAATAAATTTATGCCCCGTTAGAAGTCCTCGAGAAAAAATTTTAAATAAAATTTTTTCCACAGAACACGCGGGGTTATAAAAATAATAGGACTGTCCTAAAATAAATTTTTATTGAGAAAGACAGACTTCTAACGGGGTATGCCAAAAGAAATTTCTGCCGGGGCCGTGATCTTTAGGCGAGACGGCGAAATAAAATATTTACTATTACATAAAGGAGCGGGTGGAATTTATAAAGATAGCTGGACATTCCCTCGCGGGCTTGTTGAAGCAGGAGAGGACGAGGAGCGAGCGGCGAGGAGAGAAATAGGAGAAGAAGCCGGAATTACTTCTTTAGAACTTATTCCGGGATTTCGTGAAGTGACATCCTGGTTTTACAGAAGAGATGGCAAAACAATTTACAAAGAGGCCATTTTTTATTTGGCGGAAACAAAAATCGAAGAAGTTAAAATTTCCTCAGAGCACATTGGCTATCTATGGCTAAATTTTGAGGACGCGCTGACTCGGTCAACTTTTAAGGGTGCAAGAAAGGTACTTGAAAAGGCCAATGAATTTTTATTGAAATACAATAAATAAAATATGCCCCGTTAGAAATCCTTGGCGAAAAATTTTCCAAGAAAATTTTTCTTATAGATAAGGCGGGGTATGGTGAGTAAAAATTATTTTCACAAAAATCGTCAGCAATAATTTAAACAGATTTCTAACGGGGTATGTTTGGAATAAATTACGCGGAAATATTTAAAAATTTTTCTCCGGAGGCGGCGACGGCCTTGATTGCGATGATCCCGATCGCGGAACTGCGCGTGGCCTTGCCGGTCGCGCTTTTGGTTTATAAAATGTCATTTTGGTCGGCTTTATTTTGGTCGGTGCTCGGAAATATGGTGCCGATTTTTTTTATTGTTTGGTTGATTAGTCCGGTAGTAAAATTATTAACCAAACACTTCAAGTGGGCGGATAAATTTTTTTCGTGGTGGTTTAATCGCGTGCGTTATAAATTTGAACAAGGCGCTCTGAAATACGGTATAAATTTAGCGCTCGTGATTTTTGTGGCGATACCACTGCCCTTGACCGGCGCATGGTCCGGAGCTGTGGCCGCTTTTCTTTTTGGGATTCCGTCGCGACGGGCCTTGATTTTAATTACAATTGGCGTTATAATAGCTGGAATTATTGTTGGGTTAATAACGGGCGGAGGGCTTTATTTATTCAAGTAAAATGATTGATTTTCGCGATAAAAAAATAACCATAATGGGACTTGGCCTTTTGGGTCGGGGAGTTGGCGTTGTAAAACTTTTGGTAGAAAAAGGTGCGCGGGTGACGGTGACGGATTTAAAGAGTGAGAGAGATTTAGCGCCGTCAGTTCGTGAAATAAAAAATTTTTTGAAAAATAAAAAAGGAGCGCATCCAATAAAATTTATTTTGGGTGGGCATCGGATGAGTGACTTTAGAAATGTGGACATGGTTTTTAAGGCCGCGGGCGTGCCGCTTGATTCCGTTTATATAAAAGAAGCTATAAATCACGGCGTGCCGATTTTTATGGATGACGCGCTGTTTGGCCGCGAGGCGGGATGTAAAATTATTGGCATTACGGGAACGCGCGGGAAAACAACCACCTCAAATTTAATTTATGAAATTACCAAAGCAACGGGTAAAAAAACATATTTTGCCGGTAATGTTCGGGGCATGGCCACGCTTCCGCTTTTGGAAAAAGTGAAAAAAAATGATCTTGCGGTTTTAGAACTTTCCAGTTGGCAACTTCAGGGCTGGCGCGATTTAAAAATCAGTCCGGAAATTTCTGTGGTGACAAACATTTATCCCGATCACCAGAATTATTATAAAAACAGCATGGCAAAATATGTCCACGACAAAGAAGCGATTTTTGCCAATCAAGTAAAAAATGATTTTTTAGTGTTGAATAAAAATTGTGCGTGGTGTAAAAAAATGGCCAAGCGGACGCAAGGGAAAGTAGTTTGGTTTTCGGCAAGTGACGTACCGCGCGGATGGAATTTGAAAATTTTGGGAGAACATAATTTGGAAAATATTGCTGCGGCCGTGGCAGTCGGGAAAATTTTAGGATTACCCATTGTAAAGATTAAAAAAGTGGTGGAAAATTTCCGCGGGGTTCCCGGTCGGCTGGAATTTGTACGCGAAATTGGCGGCGTGAAATATTATAATGATACAACCGCTACCATGCCCGAAGCGACCATCGCGGCACTCCGTGCTTTGGGCAGAAAAAATATTGTATTGATTTGTGGCGGAGCGGATAAAAATTTAAATTTTGAAAATTTAGCGCCAGAAATTAAAAAATATACAAAGGCAGTAGTGTTATTAAATGGAACCGCAACACCCAAGTTAAAAAAACAATTACTCATTACCCGTTACCTGCCTCGCCGGCAGGCGGGCTCATTACCCGTTACTATTGTGAAAAGTATGCGCGAGGCCGTGAAAACCGCGCAAAAATTTGCCGCGCGCGGCGATATAATTTTACTTTCTCCGGCCGCCGCAAGTTTTGGAATGTTTAAAAATGAATTTGACCGCGGTGATCAATTTTTAAGCGAAGTAAGAAAAATAAAATGAATATAAAAGAAATAATCAAAAAATTTATTCCCGGATTTTTGCTCCGGTGGTACCATAAGACGCTGGCGCTCGCGGCGAATATTTTTTATGGTTTTCCGTCAAATAAATTGATTGTCATCGGCGTGACCGGAACAAACGGAAAATCAACCACCGTGCACTTGATCGCGAAAATGTTTGAGGGCGCGGGCTTTAAAGTTGGCGCGACTTCTACGGTTGGTTTCAAAGTGGCGGGTGAAGAAAAGCTCAACAAAAAAAAGATGACCATGCTCGGCCGGTTTGCCCTGCAAAAATTATTGCGGCAGATGGTCGCGGCTGGTTGCCGGTACGCGGTGATTGAGACCTCATCGCAAGGAGTGGAACAATTTCGTCACTTGGGTGTAAATTATGACGTCGCGGTTTTTACCAATTTAACGCAGGAGCATATTGAAGCGCACGGCGGTTTCGAAAATTATAAAAAAGCTAAGGGAAAATTTTTTGCACATTTAGCGACTAAGTCAAAAAAAGTGATTGATGGGAAAGTAGTGCCGAAAGTGAGCGTGGTCAATCTAGATGATAAATATTCAGATTATTTTTTAAATTTTTTAGCTGATGAGTATTATGGTTATGGGTTAATGAATCAGGAATCAAAAATTAGGAATCAGGAAAATTTAAAAATTGTTAAGGCCTTGGATGTAAAACTCGAGGCGAATGGGTCGCAATTCAAGATTCAAGATTCAAGATTCATGATTCATCTCCTCGGTGAATTTAATGTTTATAATTCTTTGGCGGCTGTGGCCGTTGGCTTATCACAAGGTTTGGCATTAGACACGATTTCGGGGGCGCTAGAAAAAGTACGCGGTGTGCCGGGTCGGATGGAATTTATTAATGAAGGGCAGAATTTTAAAATTTTAGTGGATTACGCGCCAGAGCCGGCGTCGATGGAAAAACTTTATGAAACAGTTCGTGGCTCGGGGCTTATATCTTCCGGCGGAAAAATAATTCACGTTCTAGGATCGGCCGGTGGCGGCCGCGATAAATCAAGGAGACCTATTCTCGGCCGAATCGCCGCGGAGAATGCTGATTATGTTATAATTACGAACGAAGATCCGTATGATGAAAATCCGGAGGAAATAATTGGACAAGTGGCAGCGGGTGCCAACGGTAAGCAAGAAGGAGTTTATTTATTTAAAATTTTAGATCGCGGCGAGGCAATTGCCAAAGCGCTTGGTTTGGCCCGCGAAAATGATTTAGTTATTATTACCGGCAAGGGTTCGGAACAGGCGATCTGCGTGGCCAACAATAAAAAAATTCCTTGGGACGACCGGGAAAAAGTTAGGGAAATTTTGAGAAAAAAATAATGGACACTTTGATTATCAAAAAAATAAATCCCAAAGCCGGCGAAGAGATGATGGCTGTGGTTCGCCACTTTGGTTTAACTTTTTGGCCGCAAATTTTGGCCGTCGCGCTTTTGATTATTTTACCTTTCTTTTTAATTTTTCCACTTTTCAAGTGGGGCTATTGGGGCGTGGGGCTTTTCCTTTTTCTAATTTTTCTCGGTGTACTTTACGCCGTTCGCACTTTTGTCGTTTGGTATTACAACGCTTTTGTCATTACAAATTTAAGGATTGTTGATATTGACCAGCGGGGATTTTTTGAACGGATTGTTTCCGAAGCGCCGTATGGAAAGATCCAAGATGTTTCTTACCGACGCAAAGGAATTTGGCAAACCATTTTTCGTTATGGTAACGTGAGGATCCAAATGAGTGGGACTGACTCGGGCTTAGAAATAAAAAATGTCAGGGGTCCGGAAAGAGTTCAGGAATTGATTAGTCGGATGGCGCATCTTGATTTTAAAAAACAAAAAATAGCGGGAGATAAAAATTTTGGTGATCCGGAAGTAACTCCGCCAACCGAAGAGGAGTTAGCGATTTTGATAAAGAGTATTCGGGATCTTGATGAAAAACAATTGGAGCGGTTGGAGGACGTGGTTCGCGCGAGAATAAGGCAGATAAAATTAAAAAAGTTAGATCAGATTAATAAGGAATGGGGGAGCGCCGCAGAGAAAAAGTGAAACGGCGGAAGCAGCGCTTGTCGGCGCGGCTATTATTTTGTATAATAGAGATAACGATTTAGCCGCGCAAAGACATCCTTATATGAAAAAAGATAAATTTTTTAAGCGATTTTTGTCTTCAAAGATTTTTTTTATTTTAGGGATAGTAATTTTTGGATTTTTGTTGTTCGCCCTGCTGAATAAATTTTTTGAAAGCCGTGAAATTGATCAGGAAATAAGGGAGTCGGAAGAGGAAATTGCGCGCCTTGAAACAAAAAATTCGGAACTTAAGGAATTGCTAAGTTATCTCGATACGGATGCTTTCTTGGAGCAAGAGGCGCGTTTGAAATTTAATATGCAAAAACCCGGCGAATCGGTTATGGTCGTTCCGGAGGGGAGCGGGGACGAGAAAAGAAAAAACGATCTCGCTGTCCTTACGGCTGAAGAAAAATTTAGATCCAATCCGGCAAAATGGTGGGATTATTTTTTCAGTCATCAATAATTTTTTGGCGTTTTTAAAATTAATTTAGTAAAAATTTTATGGCTTTATCGTTTGACGTAGAACAGAAAAAAGAATCAATCAGCGACGAGATAAAAACAAATCCATTGAACGTTCCTTTTAGTCCGCTTCGGTCGGGGGGCGGCGGAATAGAAGGTAAAATTAAAAGTACCAACGTAAAGAGATTTTTTCTTGGCGTCCTGATCGGGGTCTTAGCAATCTTTATTTTAGCCGCGGCTGTTTTTGGTTTAGGCATTTATCGACTTGGTTGGAGCGGAGAAACGGTGAAAAAAATCACGAAAGTTTTGCCATATCCGGCGGCTTTTGTAAATTGGCGGGCTGTCAGGTTTTCCGATTACGAAGATGATGTCGCAACTCTGAAATATTTTTTTGAAACGCAAGGAGAGTCCGCGGGCGTAGAAATACCCGAAGAAAAAGAAATGAAAAAAGATGTTTTGGATAGATTGATAAAAAATGAAATTGCTAATCAATTGGCAAGAAAATACGGCATTAAAGTTTCCGACGAGGAGTTGGAGTCGGAGTTTCAAAAAGTAGTGGCCGAGGAAGAATCGGTGGAAAAAGTTGAGGAGGCCCTAAAAAGTCAGTATGGCTGGGGAATTGAACAATTTAAAAGAAAGGTCTTGGAGCCATTTCTTATCCAGCAAAAATTGCAGGAATCAATTTCAAAAGATGAAAATTTGAATCAAGAGACGAAGCGCAAGGCGGAAGAGGTCTTAGCAAAAGTTAAGAGCGGTGAGAAAAGTTTTGAAGAACTGGCGCAAGAATACAGTGAGGACGGCACTGCTACCGAGGGTGGAGATTTGGGTTTTTTTGGCAAGGGAATGATGGTTCCGGAATTTGAGAACGCGGCGTTTGCCTTAGGCGTCGGTGAAGTGAGCGGTCTTGTTTTAACCGAGTACGGTTATCACATTATTAAACTCGAAGAGCAAAAAAAGGATGACGCGGGCGAAGTGACAGAAGTTAGAGCCAGGCACATTTTGATTAGGACGAAAAGTTTGGATAAAATTATTG
>Ga0265296_1000771_pt1 | contig 43446 bp, 51 predicted proteins | sample MunlanPumphouse1_FD_189073 | JGI IMG/M metagenome (GOLD analysis project Ga0265296, IMG submission 189073) | Groundwater microbial communities from a municipal landfill in Southern Ontario, Canada - Pumphouse #1 | ecosystem: Environmental > Aquatic > Deep subsurface > Groundwater | place... | reverse complement strand
ATCTCATCCGCTTCCCGCAAACGAGTGCCGGCCTCTTCAGCTTTAGCCAGTCCCTCTTCAATTTTTTCCTTTCGCTTTTTTACCACTTTTGAAATCGGATTATAAACAAACATGCGTAAAATAATCAGCAGTAAAACAAAATTTACCACCTGGCTCAAAAGCAGTTTCCAATCTATTCCAAGTTGAGATATAAAGCTTGCGCTCTCCATTGAATAGTGCGACCCGAATTACCCGAATCAACACCCGAATTACCCGAATATAATTCAACCTAAAACATTAGAACATTCGAGTCATTCGGGTGCATTCGGATATCGGCGTCGCCTTTATCTTAAACGAATTTCAAAATCAACGCGATAACCAAGGCATAAATAGCAATAGCTTCGGCGAAAACAATGGCCAAAACCATGGAAGTCTGAATCTTTGAGGAAGCCTCTGGATTCCGTCCGATAGCCTCAACTCCTTTTGCGCCAATCATGCCGATTGCGATTGCCGGGGCAATGGCTCCAAGCGCGATAGCAATTGCTGTCGCTAATAATTTGATTGCTTCTGCATCCATATGTTTTTTACAATCACAAATATATTTTCCCCCTTTAGCAAAGGGGGACTAAGGGGGATTTCTACGAGTTAACCCAAAATCCTCTCTACCCCTCCTTTTCCGTTAATCACAAGTGATCCCAGTGAAACGGTTTGAAAGGAAGGAAAATCACATCCGCGATTGCAAATTAATTATTATTTATCTTATAAAAACGACCCCTACGGATCGCTTGTATATTCATCTTAATGATTTCACACGCGAAAGTCAATCAGGTTCTGTGGAGTATCCAGTGACAGCCAGCAGCCCGCGGTTGATTACCAGCTCAATGCGCTTCCTCATTCGTATGCATAGCTATAAAAACCATTGTCAACATAGAAAAAACAAATGCTTGCATAAAACCCACAAAAATTTCAAAAGTCAAAAACGGCAATGGAACTAAATACGGAACCAAAAAAACAATAATTGTTAAAAGCACTTCCCCCGCGAAAATATTTCCGAATAACCGGAAAGAGAAGGAAATAATCTTGGCTATTTCCGAAACCAACTCCAAAATTCCGATAAAAAAATTAATGGGACTGGTGAAATTAAAAAATTTCTTGAGGTGCATTTTAACTCCCAAAGCCTTAACGCCGAAATAATTAATCATGATCACAGATATTACAGCCAAAGCTATAGTGAAGTTCAAGTCGCTGGCAGGAGACCGTAAAAGAGGCGCTGTTTCTTCTCCATGTCTCACAATAACAGAGCCCACTCCGGGCAAAAGCCCAAGCCAGTTGGAAAAAAGTATAAAAACGAAAAAAGTTGCCACCCACGGCAAATACTTTTCCGCCCTCTGGCGGGATCCAAAAACCGGTTCCATCATATCAAGAACACTTTCTATGATAAATTCAACCACATTCTGAAAATGATCCGGAATCAGGGAAAATCTCCGGCGAAACAAAAAAATCGCCGCGGCGAACAAAACAAAAATAATCCCAACTGTCAAAAGTGTGTTGGTCACGGGAAAATTTCCCAAAAAAAATATTTCTTCAGCTTTTGGAGAAATATGTATCATATCTCAGAACCTTGCGAAAATACGAATTAATACAGGTACTACAGATAAATCAATATCCGTACAACCTGTAAAAATCTGCAATTCTGCAAGGTAGCACTTTTAAAATTATACCTCTATTTGAAAATCATTGTCAAACCGAGTAGAGTAAATTACGGCTTTCTGCCAGCAAAAAAAGCGAAGCGCGGAGCTTCACAAAAGATGTTCGCCGTTATTTTCATTAAGGATCGTCAAAAATCAACAAAAACTGCCGCAACAATTGCGGCAGCGCTAAATTACCGTTTGGCAGCTAAATTACCAATTATCTATCCGCATCCTCATCTCTCTGGGCAAAAGCCTGCTTAACACCCATCATTCCACCTGTTTTTGCCAAAGCTCCTGCCAACCCTATTGCGTAGACCGCCGACAAACCGATAAGAACATAGATTATGCGGGTTAAAACTGACATAGGCCCGAATAAAGCGCCAATCACATCATAGCGGAATATTCCCATAATTCCCAGATTCAACCCTCCAATAATCATTAATACCATTGTCAATTTATCCCAAACATTTAAATTTTGCATAGTTTTACGCAGAATTAATTTTTACCGCCTTAGAACTAGAAACCGATAAATCACCGACCTTTAAGTGGCTAATTTTCTATAAATAGCATAAGTAGTAATAGTATACCCAAAATTTGTTATTTTGTTTCCACTCAAAAATAATGCCTGGGTCGCAGGAAAAATGAAAATCAAAAAAAGCACCCTTCAAATACGGGTGCTTTTTTTGAAATTATAATAAATTTCCCGACAAACTCTTATTGCGCGGGCTGAGCCGAATCTGTTTCAACCAGCGGCGGTATTTCGCCAAGCGCGGCCTTCATTTCCGTACGCGCTTTTTCCATCACCGCCTGAAATTCGTCAACAGCTTTTTGAACCGCCTCTTTTCGGGCTGTTCTTAATTGCAACGTTGCTTCAACTCTATTTTTCTCCAATGTCTGGATATCACCAGTATACTTTTCCCGGGCAGTTTTTAAACTCTCTTGTAAATTCTGGCGCATTGTCTGCGGATCAACTCCCCCATCGCAATCTGCCTTTGCCTTACTCGCAGCCGCTTGAGCGGAATTCTTTAAAGCCGTTTTGGCCAAGTCAACCGCTGCCTTGCGATCAGAAACAATCTTGGACAAACCGTTTCTATAGGCCATGATTGCCGAGTCAACCGCGCGCTGCCGGATTAAAATAGTTTTTGTGGTTTCGGCTTTAAATTCCGCTATTGCTTGTTTTTGCGCGTCTGTTTTCGCCATCTCCTCCAACGCGGTAATTTGCCTCTGACGGTTATCCGCCCACTGCTGGCGGACTTTTTCTAAATTTTGATCACGCTTTTCTTGTCCGTCTCGCAATCTAGCTGCGATCTGAGTTCTTGATTGCTGCAGCTTAGCGTTGAAATCGCCTAATTTCTGGCCAACTGCTGATAAAAGGCCCGTAGCTTTATCGCAATATAATTTCCCTGCTGTATCAATAGCTGCATCTGCCCGCGGCGTATTCGCGTTCTCGGACTGCCTTTCAATATCCCTGGCTAAAACTGCACTCGTGCCAGAAATGACAATTACCAGCGCTAGAAACAAAATTGAATTCGCTATTTTTCTAATAATTATTTTCATTATATGTTTGGCCAAAATCAGCAATGTCCCCGCTATCTGAATTCAAAACGCCATTTTCACTATCTTCGGAAAGAGCCGCTGCCTGATCAACTGAGGCGCCTTTAATAATAGCATCGACCACACTGTCAACATTTCCTCCCGCCTCAGGCAAAGAAATTTCTTCCGGCGATGAAACCTGCGAATCCCCCGCAGTATTGGAATCAAAAGACTGATTTTGGTTGCTATTATTCAAACCTTCAATAACCGGAATGCGTAAATTTGCCGGATATGCTCCGTACCAATAAATTAACGCGCCAACAGCCGCGGCTACGACAATTAAAACAACTAACATTCTTGAGCTGGACATAAATTTTGATTTAATTTATTTAACCTAAGCAAAAGCCCGACCTTTCTCATTTTGCCTTCGCATAAAATATCTTCTTTAAATTATATCAAAAATATTTATTCTTTGCACACAAGGAAATCCACAGGAAGACTTTGAGATCCAATTCCTTTAAAGGGATTAAATCTCTTTTCATATTTGTTTTACAAAATTAAACAAATCTAGATATAAAATTTATTCAGCGGACAATCTGAATGATCGTGTTTTCTCGCCGGGCAATATTTCCTGCCATAATCAATCAAAAGATACGTAAAATTAAACCATTCTTTTCTGGGAATTATTATCATTAAATCTTTTTCTATTTTACCGGGATTAAACTCTTTGGTTAAGCCGAGCAAACGCGAAAGCCTGCGAACATGCGTGTCAACCGCGATGCCTTCAACAACTCCGTAAGCATTTCCCAAAACAACATTCGCGGTTTTACGCGCCACGCCTGGCAAGATTAAAATTTCTTCCATTGTCCTGGGAATTTTACCGTTAAATTTTTCCTTGACGATTTTCGCCGACGCTAAAATATTTTTTGCTTTGTTGTGATAAAATCCTGTTGATTTAATGTCTTGTTCAAATTCCTTAATATTCGCGGCGGCATAATCATCCAAAAACTTATATTTTTTAAACAATTTTTCCGTGACCTCATTAACTTTCTTATCAGTGCATTGCGCAGATAAAATAACCGCTGCTAAAAACTCCCAATTATTGGAATAATTTAAAGCAATTCTTGCCTTAGGAAAAAGTTTTTTCAATTCAGCGATAATTTCCAGCGCCCGCTTTTTCTTTTTTACTAAATTATTTTCATTTATCGGCATAATTATTAAGCATTAACAAGAATAATGCCATACAAACTAATAATAAATACTTTTTGTTAAGTGATAATTATTTTTCATCTTTTCTTTCTGGCTTTCAGCCCATAAAATCCAGTCCAATTCATAAGAATGGAAATTTCTTCCCAAAACCGCCAGTTCTTCTTTTAAATATTCAACCGACCAGACAGTCGCCGCCCGGATTTCAACTTCTTCTTCTGACCCGGTTGGAATCAAAACTTTATTATTTACCTTACCGGCTAATTCGTACGAATAAGACAATACTCCCCTATGGAATAAAATTTGCGGCAGTTTGTAATCCGGCATAGCAGTCAAATAGTCCAAATCAGAAAAATATCCGATTCCTTTTCCGGCTTTACCGGGAAAATTTGCGCTGAAATTTTCCTTTTTAATCGCGAAACAAATATCACACGCCAAAATTTGCGCGCGCTTCAACAAATATATTTTCTTGCCGCCGTACTCCGCGATATCATCAAAAGTCGGCAATTCTTTATAAATTTTCGGCACCAATATTGAAAACTTATTTTTTGCTGATTTTACGAAATTTCTTGAATCCCCGTTATATTTTAGCGACAAAACCTTGCTCACCAGCTTAACTCCTCGCCATCGCTCTCTCAAAAACTGCAAATCCCCTTTTCCTTTTAAAATACAACAAAAATCCCCAAAAGAAACCCTAGAAAAATATTCAATGTTCGCTTTTTTCGGATTATCTTCAAAAAATCTTTTTAAAGCCAGCGATAAAGCGAAATAGCCGTCATATCTTTTACCTTTATATTCTATTTTCCATTTCCCTCTTTGAATGGTCCGCCCTTCCGAAGCTTCAGAGAAGGAGGGCCTGTCCTCCGAAGCCTTGGCGAAGGGGGACCAAAAACAAAAATTCAAGGTATCTAAAATAATCAAATAATCTAAAATTTTCCTTTCATCAGCGGCATCCAAAATATCCTCTGCTGGACGGCTGGGAATCTCCATTTTTCCCTTTACCCACTTTTCTGCCAGTTCCTTTATTTTTTCACGATTAATCTTCACGCTTTTGGCGTGTTCAATAACATACAGCGTACTCTTTAAAACCGGATTTACTTCTCCTTTGGGTATTTTGATCATTTTAAAAATCCTTTAAAAAAATATTATAACGCTGGCGCGTCTCTGCCAATCCTATAGCAGAGAATAACACATTTTTATTTTCCCAACAAAAAAAGAAACGCCTCGCAGCGCTTCTTTTTTTCGTATTTATTGCCTAAAGCCTACGCGCTCGGCTGGCTGTCTTTGCAGCATGTCGTTGCCCCGTAAATCATATACAATGCTCCTAAACCGACCAAAACGTAAACAACCCGCGAAACAGTGGACATGGCGCCAAAAATATAAGCCACCAGATCAAAATCAAACAAGCCAACCAACCCCCAATTCAAGCCGCCAATTACAACTAAAATTAAAGAAACCCAATATAAAATTCCTTTCATAATAAAAATGCTTTTTAATATTAAAATTCAATTGCCCCGACCTTTAAATTTCGGGCGTTAAGCCCAATGTGAATTCTTAATGAAATTATACCAGAAATACAATCAAAAACATTAAAAGTTATCCACAGAAATAAATCCCTCATCAAAATCGCGCCTTCGGACAGGATAAATTTCATTTCCATGAAACTCCGCGGGCAATAAAAAACGGGCAAAGCCCGTTAGAATGCCATTAAAGAAATATCGTCTGCAATGATCAGCTAACATTATTCAAACCGTACGGGTACGCTGAATTCCTTGTTATTTTCAGGCAAGCCGGAAGGATTGTCGTTATGAAAAATCAGGGTGCCAGTTGGCGTTGTTGACTTCTTAAAATCTAACTCTGCTTCAAAAGGCACAAAATCCTCACTCATCCAATCCCCGATTGCCTGAACTTGGCTTGCCGCCAAATTATTTCCATTGGCATCAACCAGTTTTACTGGAAAAACCGCCTCAAAAAACCATGAGCCTTTTGCTTTGCCTTCTATTTTTAACGGACTGTTTATAGCCCGATTGGCTTGCGGCAGAGTTACGATAATTTCTTCATTCTGCTGAAAGCCGCTTCCTTGCTGGTCATTATCATCGCATCCGTTTGCCGGCATCGCCGCGCTTGGATTACCATGCCGAACCCACTGCCCATCCTGGCAAATCCAACTATCCTCGCCGGAAAATAACCTTACGCTAAGAATAACCACTGCTGCCATTACGCAAATCCCAATAACTGTTATTAATATTGCTTTTTTCACAATTTTGAATTTCGAATTCATAATTTTGAATCAAATTTAAATATTTTAATTTTAAAATTTAAAATTCAACCATTCAAAATTCAATCAAAATTAGAAATTCAAAATTAGAAATTATTCTAATGTCGTTCCCTTAAATTCCTTTCCTTCCAAAATATTTTCAACATTTTCTAAATCATGAGCGTTAGCAACTATAACCTTAACCTTCTTTTCTTTTGCCAGTTTTGAAGCCACCGGATCAACCGGCGTGCTCATGCCCGGAGTCCATTCGTTCGGTATCAACTTTAAATAATCATCCCATGAAATCTTTTCAATCGGCTTGGCATCGCCATTTTTCACAAAATCATCAGTATAAACATAGTCCGGCTTGCCTAAAATAATAATATCATCTATTCCAAGATCAGCGGCTATCTGAACTGATACATAATCTGTTGAACAACCTGGCTCCCAGCCCGCGCCGATAATAACTGAATGCCCGTCAAATCCGGTAACACGATGCCGTTTTTTAAATAAAACTGGATGCGCCATATCCCTGAATATTGTCCTCAATAAATGAGCGTTAAGGCGCGTTGAATGAATTCCAATCCAATCCTTGTCTTCGTTATTTACATCAGCCACTTCGGCAGCCGCGTGTTGAAATTGCCGGCAAAGCTTTCCGCCGCCTATGACAATAACAAATTTATAGCCGAGATCTATTTTCTTTTTTATGAAATTATAAAATTTCTTAAGAAATTCCACGTCAATCCCATCGGGATAAACCGCGGACCCGCCCAAATCAATCACAAATTGTTTTTCATTATTCATATATATAATTCCCTCCTTTTACAAAGGAGGGTTAGGATGGATTTATTAATAGAATTATACATAAATTACGCTTTAATGCCAATAAGCGCCATCATGGCTTTAACCTCCTCCAATTTATCCCTGCGATGCGAAAAATATTTATCCTGCAATTCAAAAACACATTCGCTACTTATTTCAATATTTTCACTTTTCCCACCGGCATTTATAAATTGCGTTCCAACAACTTTTTTTAAGTCTAAAAATATTTTCCCGCCCTCATCTAAAATCGCCTCCGGGTAATCTTTAAATTTTTCAGCGACTTTTTCCCCCACATCAAAATGCTTCCGGCAAATAGCCGGGCCAATGCCAACCAAGACATGCTCAGGCCTGCAACCCAGCTCTTTTTTCATTTTTTCTATCGCGACACAAATAATATTTTTTTCCAATCCCCGCCAGCCAGCGTGCAGAATGCCTGCGATTTGTTCCTCCGGCTCATAAAGAAAAACTGGCAAACAATCCGCGACCGTCACCGACAGAAAAACATCTTTTTCGCCTGTTATTATTCCATCCGCGCCGGCAATAATTTTTCCGCAATCTTTTTCACCGACAATTTCCACTTTATTTCCATGAATAATTTCCGCGCTGACAATATTTTCATTATTTATTCCTGCGATATCCAAAAACTTTTTTCTGTTTTCCAAATTTTTGTTCGCATTCAACGATTCTTCCGACAACAATTTCATTGACCCATCTTTCTTCTCGGATATGGCAACAAATAAATTTCCAAACCTCCCTCCTTTTAAAAAGAAGGGTCGGGGTGGATTTTTAATTTGTCCTTTAATTATTTTCATAGTATAAATCCCTCCCAATCTCCCTTTAGAAAAGGGAGGAACTCTTTTTCAAAAATTCTCTTAATTTCTCAAACGCCCGCCCCCTATGGCTCATTGAGTTTTTCTCAACATCAGACATTTCAGCGAATGTCCGCGTTTCGCCTTCCGGAATAAAAATAAGATCGTACGGCAACTTAGAACGATTAACGCCTCTCGGCTCTTTCGCCACAACTCCATCAACCCGGCCCTGAAAAACATATTCTTTGCCATCAGGAGAGACTAAGGCAATAGCGCTCTCAAAATATGCCTGCCTTTCGCCTTCCAGCACGCCTTTCATTTGCCTCAACGTATGCTCAACTAATTTTTCATCAGAAGCATCCTCCCCCGCCCAGCGCGCGGTTAGAATTCCAGGCGCATTGCCAAGCGCTTTAATGCAAATCCCTGAATCATCGGCAATTGCCCATTTCCCGAATAATTGCGAAGCAATTACAGTGAGCGACAGCGAACGGTTAATTTTTTGCGCCACAAATTTCGCCTTACCCAAAGCATTTTCTTCAAAAGTTTCTCCGTCTTCTTCAATCTCCTCAAAAATCCCAACTTCATCCAAACTTAAAACCCGGACATCCAAATCCGCCAAAAGCGCCTTCATCTCAGTTATTTTTCCGATATTTCTTGTGGCAAAAACAATCTCCATATAAAGCTCCCTCCTTTTACAAAGGAGGGTCGGGGTGGATTTATTGCACCTACATCATAACAAAATTTTTTCAAATAAAAAAGCGGCTTGTAATAGCCGCTAAATTTCTTCCACGGTAATTCTATATCCCGGTATACTTATCTGCTCGGCCACAAGAAGAAGGCTTTCCACTTTCAAACTGAATCCCTTCATTCTTTCAATCAATTTTTCACGCACAGCCTCTTCCGCTTCTTCCTGAGAGCGCGCGGGCCACAATATAGAGACAATCGTATTTCCCAATTCGCCATCAGAAATTGCTGTTAATGTTCCTCGCACCGAAAATAAAACAAGCCTTCTATCCATTACCTTACCCTCAATCATTTATTTAAAAACCAATCTAACATTAAAATTTAAAAAAGTCAACTTCGCCCTGCCAATTGTCCACAGGCGGCTTTTATGTCCTGGCCAAAACTGTATCGCTGATTAACCTGGACGCCTCGTTCTTTTAGGATTTTCTTAAATTTTTCAATCTGCGCTTGGGGCGACGCCTTGAAATCGCCAACCGGATTGCATGGTATTAAATTTATAAAATAAAGCGGTTTTTTCATCAGTTTTGCCAATTCTCGCGCATGCCGCGCGCTATCGTTAACTCCGTCAATCATGATGTATTCAAACATTACTTTGCGGTTAGTTTTTTTTATATAATCATCAACCAATTTCAAAATTTCATTAATCTGATATTTTTTGTTAACCGGCATCAGTTTTGAACGCAATTCGTCGCCTGGCGCATGCAGAGAAATTGCCAAATTAATTTGAAACGGTTCTTCCGCCAACTTTTTAATTCCCTCAACGATGCCAACGGTTGAAACAGAAAAATGCCTAGCTCCAAGATTAAATCCTTTTTGGTCATTTAAAATCTTAATGGATTCCAAAACATTATCATAATTTAAAAACGGCTCCCCCATGCCCATAAAAACAACGTTGGTTATTTTATCGTCCTTCTTTTTCAAAAGGCGCGCAAAAAATAAAACCTGGCTGGCAATCTCATCAACCGTTAAATTTCTCCTAAATCCCAATTTACCAGTAGCGCAGAAATCACACCCCAGCGCGCAGCCAACCTGAGAAGAAACACAAACCGTATTGCGTTCGCTTTCGTACCGCATCAAGACAGTCTCAATTTTCTGGCCATCACCTAATTCAATCAAAACTTTTAAAGTTTTTTTATCTTTTGACTCAAAAATCTCTGCATTAATATCAAGTGGGCATTCTTTGTTCAATTCTTCACGCAACTCTCCAGGCAAAGTCGTCGCTTCATCCCAGCCTTCTATCAAATCAACAAAAATCAACCGCTTGGCTTGCTCACGGCGGTATTTAGGATATTCTGAAAGAATTTTCGTTAAAAAAAATAAATTCATATGCCAAAACCTTTACAACAATTAAAAGATAGCATATTATAGCGTCAAAATCCATTACTACCGGAGAAAACATTGGGACGAATTGCAAAATGGGACGGAATTTTAACGATAGGAGATATCCTGCCGATATCCTCTGAAATACCGCAGCAAATAGTGATTCTGTGCAACCGGAAAAATAAAGCGCGGGAACCGCTCATTAATCCGGAAATAGATCGATTACCCATTATTAAAAAAGTCCGCCCGTTGAAATGCATAACTGTACAACAATCTCATTTGCTTGCCATAAACATTGAGACTGGCAAACGCGAATCCATCGGAGCTGGAACCATAATAAAAGAAATTGAGTATTAAAAACAGGGCCTTTTCCGGCCCCATTTTTTTTACTAAAAGATTCCTAGTTTTATATATCTCTTTCTCAAAACCCCAAAAAGATGCCACCTATTACCTCCGTGTTTTACGGCACATAAAAATCTATGATTTTTTCCAGAAGAGTTTCTTTTTTGACCTGTTTATAACCGGTTTTCTTTTCAATCTCTTCAATATTCTCCTCCGCTTCGTCAATTCCTTTGGCGATTATCTGCTTCGCCTGGTGGAACTCAAGCCACTCATAACCCAAAACCGCCGGCCGCATAATAATGTCCGCTTCTTTCAAAACCCTTTGCGCCACCTGGTATTCCAAGGCGGAAAAAGTTTTTGAAATAATGGAATAGATATTACGCAAATGCATTGATTCCTCCTCAATGTTCAGCCAGCGGCTAGAAACATCAACCGCGATAACAACATCAGCCCCCATCTTGCGGACAATATCCGCCGGAACCGGATTAACAAAACCCCCGTCCATCAAAAGCCGGCCATTAACTTTAACCGGCTTAAAAATAATCGGCAAAGATATGCTGGCGCGCACCGAATCAAGCAAAGAACCGCTGTGCAAAACAACTTCCGCGCCGCTCTCAACATCAGTCGCGACAGCCGCAAAGGGAATGTCGCAATCCTCAATCTTCCGGCCATAGAAACCGTCTTCCAAACCCTCCAAAACAAGTTTATCACTAAAAAGAATCCCCTTTTTATTTCTAGCTATTTTTCTGACAGGCAAAACTTCCCCCTCCTCAATCTCCAAGAACAAATTCTCCAAAATCTTTGTCGTACCATGCGCCGCGTACCACCCGCCGACAAACGCGCCCATGCTGGTTCCGGCAATATAATCAATCGGAATTCCATATTTTTCCAAAACTTTTATAACTCCAATATGTGCGAGTCCCTTCGCTCCGCCCCCGCCCAAAGCCAACCCTACTTTTTTACGTTTTTTTTCATTTGAAAATTTTGTCATTTTAAAATTCATTGAAAATTAATGCTTAAAGATTAAAAATTATTTTCACAATTTAATGTATTTCCCTTCTAAAAAATTCTTTACCGGCTCCTTTGTTGTTCTGGTTAATTTCTTCGGTAATTTTTTTATATCAAACCACCTCATCTCATCGCACTTTTCCGGTTCCATAATTTGGGGTTCGCCAAATCTCAGGTCTGCCAAAAAATTTATCGCCAGCCAATGTTGTTTCTCTTTTTTAATAAAATGATCCGTGTGCGGCAACAACCCCCAAATCTTCACTTTTATATTCAATTCTTCTTTTAACTCCCGTTCCATTGCCTTAGCTGCGCCCTCACCATAAGAGACAGTCCCGCCCGGCTTGCACCACCAGCCCGCTTCGTTCTTGGATTTTTTTCCTCTCTTCATTAACAAAACCTCGCCTTTTTTATTAAAGATTAAAACTCCTCCTCCAACGCCAATATAATCTTTGCCTGGCTTTAATTGCTTATCCATAAATCAAAAACATTCTTCTAAATATTTTTCAATAATCTTTATGTCTTTTTGATCCTTTTCCCTGCCCCATAGTTTTTTCCATTTCAAAACTTCTTCCAGCCTGACAAACGGCAATCCATCAATAACTTCAGCATTTTTAATAAGCTGCTCAATATTCCAGCTGCCCGGCGCCCACTCTTTTATCGCTTCCACGTCGCCTCTGCCATTTTTACAATCAAGTTTTTCCATGCCTAGGCAAGTAACACCTTCTTTCCATTGCGGCTGTCTTTTTAGTTCCGTGAATAATTTATCAGTTGCGATAAAATCAATATCCGTGCATTTTCTTAAATTTCTAATACCCATCGGCCCGCTGCCAAAAATCGCGTATTCTCCAACTGGCAAATTTAATTTTCCAAATTCTTCAAATAATTCTTTATTCATAAATTTATCCTCCGCTTTTACTAATAATACCAAAAAGCCGCTTCATTGGCGAGCGCGCTTATTCACACAACTATCATTTTAATTATTTATACTTAACTTAAGGTTTTTCATTATTCATTATCTATTTAGAAAAAAGAGGGAGAATGAAAAAAACAAGCGCGAACCGAATTAAAATATCGCAAGCCATCTATGGACTAAGACAAACCAGCAGGCGATCGCCTATTTATAAGGGCCAGAGATTCTTTCACACTGTCGCCAAAGCAAGAATATTCATGGCGCTTGAAACAAATTTATACAAACCAAGCCGCGACTGTTGAAAACGGCGCGCGCCACGGCCATCTTTCTGGCTGTTTTTTTATCAAAAAAACGCCTTTAAAGCGTCGTCTTAATCAAACAAATGCAACATGGCTAAAAACTATTTTTGGCTCCTGGTGTAAAGTCCGACTAATTCCGCCTTGTCAATAATCAAACCATCAATTGTCCGCATCAAGTCACCGGCCTTGGCATCAGACGAAAGGTCTATCTTGGCGTCAAGCGCGTAAAGTTTAAAAAAATAACGGTGAGTACCCGCTGGCGGACATGGGCCACCATAGCCAGAACTGCCAAAACTTGTGATACCCTGGACAGAGCCGGCTGGCGCGCTATTTTCTTTAATCTCGCTGGTTTTGGGATTTATATTCCAAACGGTCCAATGAATCCAAGTACCAGTCACAGCATCAGGATCATCCACAATCAAAACCAAGCTGCGCGCGCTTTCCGGCACATCGCCAAATTGAAGAGGTGGATTAATATTCTCTCCATCACAAGTGTATTTTAATGGAATATTCGCGTTATTTTCAAACGCAGGGCTCATGATTATCATAGTATCATTTCATTACATTATCACTCCGCGATTAAGCAATAATTAATGATTGATCTTCAGTCTTTCTTTCGCCCAGTCAGCTACGGCCTTGGCTCCCAAATTTTTCTGCCCCGCTTTCTCACCAGACAGTTTCACAGCCGCTCTGAAATCTTTCCAGGCAGAATTTCTTGAATGTCTTTTTAATAATATGGAAACGATATTGCCAATCCTGACCGGCGGAAAAATCCAAACTCCTTCAATACCATCTATTAACTTGCTAAATCTCTTGTAAAACCAGTCAACGCATAAAGCCATAATTAAAATAACTTCTCTTGGCTCCGACTTGTCCATTCTCTTTTTTATAACATCAAGCAGCTCGCAAAAAGCCGCGGACATCTCTCCCGCGCAAAAATACGGGTCGTAAAGCGAACGCTTAGTCCATTTTTCCATTTCAACAAAAGCCTTCCGGACCTCAATGATTTTAAGCCCTTTTCTTGGATCAGAATTTATCTTTGGCGCATTCGGCAGGCGCGCGTGCGGCTGAGGGCGCCAGCTGGCATACTCCGCCACAATCCGGACCTTATCAAGGTCTGCTTTCAAGGGATTTTTAAATAAATTGATAATTCCCTGCCGTGAAATAGGCGCTGGGGCGATAGTGTGCAAATCAATATCTTTCTTGCTCGGCCGCTTAATATGCCGAGACTCGTCCCAATAAATAGCCGCCGCCGCCATATGCTTGCAAGCAGGGCGCGAAGGAGGGCCATCCAAAGAATACGCGCAGCCACACTGCTTAATTATTCCATTTTTAGTGAATTTCAAAACTACGGCGTATTTTTCTTTGCCATAAACAAAAGCCTTCGCCTTTATATCGTTCATTTCCTTTTTAACCAATTCAACTCTTCCCCTGTCAACATATTCCTCTCCTCTCTTCCAAATCTCTTTATAGGTTCTTGGCAATAAAATTTCCGAAGCTGATTTTACCATAATTTAATTCTCCGCGAGTAATCTCGTAATTTAACTTTACTTTGAAATTTGATAATAAATCGCCGTGCCATTCCAACCTTCAACAGAAGCCCTCAAAACTCCCGTGCCGCCTCCAGCGGCAGGCGCTGATAAACTCTTCAATGTAACCGGCTCGTCTTCGCTTTCTAAATTGGCATATAAAGCGCAATGTTCCCCTTCAGCGCTGACGGCGTATCTATAATACGCTTTTAAATCATTTCCCGCACGCGGGTCTTTGGGAATCATGGAGACATACTGGGCATATTGTGGATATTTTATTTTAAGTTCATCAACTAAATCCAGAATATCATAATCCCCCGCGCCAGCGTTCGGCATATAGCAAAAAGACGCCGACAAAAATCTTCCGGCAGACACTAAGTCTGTTTTTCGTTTCACATCCCGCGCCTTGGCCCGGGCGGAACTCGTGGTAACAGTAATAATAGCCGCCAAAATTCCAATTATAGCGATTACAACCAGTAACTCTACTAAACTAAACCCTCTATTCCCTCCTTTTAAAATAAGGTTTACGGCTTGCGTTACAAAGGAGAGCGAAGGTGGATTTTTTTTCTTTAAAATATGCATACTATCAATAAAAACTACCTGCTAACATAAGAATTAATCACTTCCTAAACCTCCAGCGGCGTTTTTCAACATATATAATCCTCCACCAGGTCTGCCCCAGAAAATATCCGCCGACAATTCCCAAAATCGCCAAAACCGCTGTAAAAATATAATGTACGGCATAAATCTCATTCCAACCCAACCCCAAGCTATATTTACTAAAATTCTCCATCAGCAATCCAATATAGAAAATCTCAGCAAGTCCGTATAAAATCACAACCAGCAAAACCCCTAAAACCATCGTTAAAAATATATAAATTTGTTTTTTCATGTGTATTTTTTTAATAAGTTATCAAGCGATCTAATCAAGGGCTTCCGCCATTGCTTTTCGCAAAAATGATTCCTTTAATCCCATCGTTCTGTACTGATCTTCAATTTTTTCATAAATTTTTACTTCTTACCGCACATACGAAAAATTTTGCAATAAAATCACGACGAGATGAACGTTAAAAATTTGCGTGTTGTGCCTCCGGGTCCCGCCAGCAGGCGGGGTGCATAGCAAATTTAGTGAAGCGAGTCTGATTTTATCAAAATTTTATCGTGTGCGGCGGTTTTTGTTACTTTTTTCAAAAAGTAAAAATAAAAAACTAAGTCAATTTCTCCACCCTCACCCCGATCAATCTAATTAACTTATTCCCCGGATTTTCCCTTTTATCAAAAAACGGCATTAATAATTTCAGCGCCTCCCTTTTTAATTTATCCAAAGAATCAGCCGGCTTTTCCAAAGTATGGGAACGGTTTTTAGTTTCAAACCCGGCAAAGCGTACAGTTATGACAATAGTTTTGAAACCCTTGAATCCATCCTCCTTCATTCGCTTGATGATATTTTCGCACATTGCGGTTAATCTACCAACGATGAAATTAGGGTCCAAAGTATTTTTCAAAAATGTTTCTTGCTCGCCAATTGACTTTATTTCATGCTCCTCAACAACCGGCGAATCATCAATTCCGCGCGACTTATAATACATATCCCCGCCGCACTTGCCGAACTTTTCTTTTAATTCTTTCTCTGTCAATTTTCTTAAGTCCTTAATAAGCACAATCCCGAATCCATGAAACTTTGTTTCTGTTTTTGGCCCAATACCCGGAATTTTACGGATCGGCATATTTTCCAAAAATCCCAGTACGCTTTTCTCCTCTACGACAGTTAAACCATCGGGCTTTTTCATATCCGAGGCAATTTTAGCAACTAATTTATTCGGACCGATGCCAATTGAACATGTTAATTTTTCCTTCTTTTTAATTTCCTCTTTTATTTTTTTACAAATTACAATCGCTTCCTTATAATTCTTCGCGGAACTTAAATCCAAATACATCTCATCAATGCTAGCTTGTTCAATAGCTGCAGAAAAACCTTCTTGTGGAACTCCACGAGAACCGTTCTCGTGAAATTGAATCAAAACACTTTTAACAATTTCAATAATTTTCTCCGAAACCCTGGCATACTTCTCAATATCCGGTTCAACAAAAATCGCTTCCGGCTCGCCTCTCTGCTTGGCCCACTGCGAAAATTGCCAGGCCTTTGTGATCGGCAAAGCTGAATGAATTCCATATTCACGCGCTTTATAATTAGCAGTTGAAACTACTCCGCGGCCTTTTCCGCCCTGCGGATCAGAGCCGACAACAACCGGCAGGCCCTTCCATTGCGGAGTGTCTCTCTCCTCCACTGACGCGAAAAAAGCATCCATATCCAGATGTGCGATGATTCTCATAATAAGACTCTAAATTAACGAATGCTCACCAAAACAACTAATTGAAAATTAACAACTAATAATAATATATGAAGCGACAATCGCCGCGGTTTCCGCGCGCAGGGACAAATTTCCTAAAAGTGTTATTTTAAAATTTTCGCTATTGCGCGCTGTTTCAATTTCCTTATCATCCCAACCGCCTTCCGGACCGATAAAAACGCCTATTTTTCTGGCACTGGCAATATTTCGCTTAACATTTTCAAAAGCCGCGCCGCTAAAATCAAAAAATAAATTCAAATCATTTTCCTTGGCTTTTTCAATGGACTTGCTAAAAACTATGGCGTCCTCAATAACCGGCACAATTCCCCTGCCAGACTGCTCAGCTGCTTCCTTGGCAATTTTTTCAAGGCGGCTGTTTTTTGCTAAAAGTTTGACTGTTCTCGCGGCAACAACCGGCACTATTTTTTTAATCCCGATTTCCGTGGCTTTCTGAACAACCAATTCAAAATTCTCCCTTTTCAAAATAGAACAATACAAAACAACGTCTTTTTCCGGCTCATTCTTACTCAGCCTTAATTCCAAAATTTTAACCTGGATAAAATCTTTGCCAATCTCCGCTATCTCCACCAAAGCTTCTTCCATTTTTCCATTACCCAAAATAACCCGGTCACCAGGCTTAAACCGCAAAACCTTCCGGAATTGATTTATTAAATCTTCATCCGAGATTTTTATGTTTTTATCACCAAGGCTAAAGTTTCCAATAAATCGATGCAGTCTCACAAAAATGACAAATAACAAATCCCGAATGACAAATAAATTACAAAATTCAAATTCCAAATAATTTTGTTTATTGGAATTTAGTGCTTATTTGAAATTTGGTGCTTGAAATTTGTGATTTATCGCCAATTCTTCAATGGTGGATGCACTATCTTTTTCATATTCTCCCACCCTTGTTCTCTCCAAATCCGCCAGATACCCTCCAACTTCCAGTTCGCGGCCAATATCCCGCGCCAAAGCTCGGATATAGACCCCTGGCCCGGTAACAACACGCAGTTTCAAAAACGGCCATTCATATTTTAAAATTTCAATGCTTTTTATTTCAACTTCCCTCGGCTCAAGCTTAACATCTTTGCCGGCTCTCACCAACCTGTGCGCCGGCTTGCCGTGAATTTTTATCGCGCTATAAGCCGGCGGCACTTGTTTAATTTTCCCGACAAAATTTTTAATAACCAACTTCACTTCCTCTAAACCAATCAACCGATCAATTAATAAACTGACTTTGTTCCCCTCCCCGTCATCGGTAGAGCTTTCTTCCCCTAATTTAATATCCGCGATATATTCTTTTTCTTTCGCCACTATTCCATTCAGCTTTTTTGTCGCCTCCCTGCCAACCGCGACAACCAAAACACCACTCGCCAGAGGATCGAGCGTTCCAGCGTGCCCAACCCTCCTTTCTCCAGTAATTCTCCTGACTCTATTAATAATATCGTGAGAAGTGGGGCCTTTCTCCTTGTATACGGCAAAAATATTTTTATTATTATCCATTGACGAAAAAATAATTATACAATACACTAGAAAAAGCTTTTAAAATATAGGGGGAAATAATGAAAGTTGCTGCAGCGATAGCAAAAAATCCGCAAAATCCCATGGAAGTGATTTGCAATATCGCCAATAACATCGGCCACATCGGATCTTTTATAGTCAAACATGCCACCTTTCATAAAAACACCGGAATTGCCGACAAGGAAGATGTCATTATAATCACTCCGGCAGATGAAATCAACCACGGCAGTATTGCGATAAAAACCCTGACTGATCTTCAAAAACCAGAAGAACGGACCATCGCTATCTCAGCAAAACAAGGCCCGGCGCGTGGATTCGCGCAAACTCTACTAAAAAGGTGCCAAGCTGACCCAGTGCTTCAAAAAGAAAAAATTATCCTTCTGAACAACAAGGCAGGCCGCTGTTGCCGCTAACGCCAAATAATGGCGTTTTTTTATTTTACATAAGCTTTATATAAACTTATCAAATTAAACAAACAAAGTCTACTTTACTTCTTATTCGCTATATGATATAAAATGTTACAGACCAGGAGGAAATAAAACCAGGAGGCGGAAATTGGCCTTATCCAAAAGTTTATCTTCTAGACTTTTGATCAATTAACTATTACACCGCGATAAAATAAGAAATCACCACCTATCAAAAGGATGGAATTCTCATGGCCGACAGCCTTATTTCACGCACATTAACTCTAGATGGGCTTCTTGATCATCTTACGAAGACTATTCTCTTCCAAGAGACCCAGCCTTCATTTCCCATATCCAGAATCCAAATGGATACAGGTGCTCCCAATGAGCCTTCCGGCACCCTAAAAATACTGTTCAACGCCAATCAATATCTCACATTTTTTACAACCACTGAGGGAAAGATTATCTATGATTTTATGGGAGCCGATGCGCTTGCCTTTCTCACACACCTCAGAACGATGTGCCAAAAATTCAATCTTCCTATTGCTGATATGCTAGTTCCCAAATAAAAACTGTGATTCACGATTAACACAAAAGCGCCCCGAAGGGCGCCTTTTTTATTTTTTCCAAGTCATCCAGATCGTATTATCTTACTTCGTACTGTAAATTCACATTAACCGTAATTTCATTCTGCCCAGTCTGAACAGCTGGAGCCAAAGTAGTTTCGCCTCCGCCACCCTTGCCCAACATGCTATCATACATGGGAATCGGCGTTCCTCCGCCCGAATTTTCATCAAATCCGACAACCTTGCCAAGACTGACTCCCAAATCTTTTGCTAGGCTAGCGGCTTTTTCTTTGGCATTAGCAATCGCTTTTTCCCGAGCTTCTTCTTTTGTCTTTTCCGGATCATCAATAGTAAAACTCAGCGAGCTGACTTGGTTAGCGCCAAGCGAAGCCGCCTTATCCAAAATCTGGCTGGTTTTATTCAAATCGCGGATCTTGACCGCTAAAGTCTGGCTGACTTCATATCCTATTATCACGCTCTTGCCGCTTGTATATTGATAACTCGGGTTAATATTATAAGCCGCTGTTTTTAAATCATCATCGCTAATTCCAGCGTCCTTCATCGCCTGAATTATTTTATTCATTTTTTCATTATTATCCGAAACAGCCGTAGTAACAGCCGGAGCCTGGGTAAGAACAGACAAACTAACTTGCCCTATATCCGGCTTGGCTAAAACTTTTCCTTCGCCTGAAATGCTGATAGTTTTTCTGTATTCCGTACTTTGACCAATGTATCTCCCCTCTTTAATTCCGTTAACAATCATAACTACGCCGAAAAGCGAAAAAACGACCAATACTACTACCACAGCCCAAAGTATTTTTTCCGGCGGGTTAGCTTTTATGTTTAAATTTTGTTCTCCTGGCATGAGAATAATTTTCAATTATAAATTTACAATTTCCAATCAATTAATCGCCAAAGGCGAACAAATTGCAATAAAAATTGATCATTAAAAATTGAAAATTCTTTTAAATTAAATTCTCTGCTAAATATTAATTCCGCGCATCTTCATTATCCACATTATTATTTGTGTCCTTTTCATGTCCATGCCCGCAGCACGCGCATTCTTTTTTGCTCAAAAGCAAATATAGAATTTCTAAAATTCCCAGGGTATTAACCACCAACAAAATAACAAACCAAATTTTTTGCTCATTCCGCGCGGACTTCCAAAGAGCCAATCCTTTCCAAAGCAAACTCCAACCGATTATCAACGCCAAAACACCCGGCGAAAAAGGCATATTCATTGTATAACCACCTGCCATATTAAAAAATTGTGAAAACATCATTTCATTATCACCTCTGCCAATTTTGTCTAAATTTACAATTTAGTTACAAAATTGAGCATCCGCCGAATCCGCCAGCTGGCGGAGAAGGCGGACAACATTAATTTGCTCGACCTTTAAAAAAATTATTTTTTCTCCACTACAATCGTGCAGTTTGTCACCAATGCGGCAACCGCGCCAACAGCCGCCAAAACAGGGGCAACCAAGACTCCGACAGCCGCGAAAGTCAAAGGAATAACCAGTAAATCTTCCCCTTTTTCATTCTTAATTATAATCCTCCTGGCATTACCTGCTTTAATTATTTCCTTGACCTTGGCAATTAATTCCTCGCCTGAAATCTTAAACTCCTCTTTTTTTGTATTTTCTTCTGGCATAATTTTACCAAAGATCGGAGAATGTTTCTCGAACCTAGTTCGAGAAACATTCCCGCAACATTAAATTTGAAAATCTTGACTTTTCTTCATAATAGCATTAAAACAGTTATAATAACATTAGCGCCGGCTCAAAGGAGAAAAATGGAAGAGAAAATCCTGGGATGCGACAAAAAAGGCCTGGAAGCCGCCGGGAAGAATATAGTCTGCCTGACTTTTCTTACCGGAACATATGATAAAAAGGGATTATTCTATCTTGCCTGCGAACTGGGCCTATATATTGGGAAACTTTGGCCAGGAACAAAAGTCTATCTGTTTAAATACCAACAGCAGGAAGGCGGCGGGCCTGGATATGAGATGAAGATTTCCCTGATTCCTATTAAAGAATTAAAAGTTCTTTGCATGAAAATGGAATATCATAACGGCAAGCGAGTAGCAGACATCGATGTTTTCACATATGATGATGGCAGACTCACAAAAATCAGCTGCAAATCGCCCGGGGAACAATGCCCTGCTTTGCTAGAACAGTAGTTTCCATGAGCGCGTTAAGCGCTCTTTTTTATTTTCTCATATTATCTAATATCTGCTGCAATGCACCCAATAATTTAAAGATCTGCGACTTTCTTTTTATTATAGTCTCTATCTCAAGGTCTCTTTCTAATTTTTTATTGACGTGCATAATGACATTCCTGAAAGCGCTGACTGCTTTCAAATCTTCCTTAAATTCTTTGCGACTTGCGTATACCTTCTGCATTTTAACCAAATCAGAATCAACCAATTCTTTTATTAATTCATTGATATACTTTTCATTTAAACCCGCCGCGTCCTTCCCGCTCCATTCATGAATCCTGAATAAGCGGCTTTCAAATTCAGCCAATAGCAGAAAAAAAGGAATCCGCACTTTTTTTAAAACCGCAACACACTCAACGCATCTGCCTCCGCCAACAGAAATATAATCTCCACCTTTCTTCCCGAAAGCATCCAATGCGTCCCAAACCGGCATTTTAGGATTCAACTTCAAAATCTTGCCTGACGGCTTCACTTTTTGAGTATACTTTTCCAGCACAAAAATCCCCGCCAATTTTTCCAATGTTTTGTCTAAATCTTTTTTGCGCAATTTATCAATGTATCCGAGGCCAAACCTCGGCATATTAATTTTTATTTAAATTTACAAAAGCCTGAATTCTATAATTTTAGCGGCTGTATCCCAGTTCACTTTTTCCCCATAATATTTTCTGTATATTTTAAGCATCTCCTCCTTGCTTTCAAATTTTTCATGCCCCTTAAAATCTCCTTCTTCAATCTCGCCAAGCTTTTTCTCGCGTACTTCTTCAATTTGCGCGTCAGCGAATTTTTCCTTGGTTTCCCAATTCAGCAACTCAATAATATCACCAGCCTTCAAATTTTTATCGTCAAACAACCGCCAAGTTGCGGTTTTTTTACCGTTCAAAATTTCTTCAGCCAAATGCGGGCGAAATTTTAATGTTTTCATATTTTTCTCTTCTTATCGTCTTATACGCTTCCGGATTCATCTCATTCCATGGAGTCCCAGTCAAATATTCCTCAATTGGCATTTTAATAATAATATTTTTACAAACCCAATTTCTTTTTCGCCTCATCTATCTGCTCATCCGTCATCTGTCCGGAAGCTTTCATTTGCTCCATGGCTGCCAGAATTTGGCTTTTATTTTTAGAGATGTTTTCCGGAGTCATAACTTTCCGCATCAGCTTCTCTTGCTCTTGCGGGCTCATCGCCATTATTTTCTTCATCGCCAGTTTCTGAAGCATCCCCATTTTTTGCGGATCATCCCCGCCATTGTTATTTTTCTTGTTCTTCCAAAACATAAAATTATTTTAATTATTTATTTTGTATTATCTCCTCCCCTTAAGATAAGGGGAGGCTGGGAGGGGTTATACGGATTACGTCATGCTCCCAACGACCGATAAAATCTTCGCGTAAACTCCATCTAAATTATTTAGAATATCATTATTCCAAAATCTCAAAACAAAAATATTTTGTTTCTTCAAATAAGCCGTACGTTTCTCATCATAATCATTTTCCACGTGCTGTCCGCCATCAGCTTCTATAGCCAACCTTATCTTCGGACAGTAGAAATCCAAGATATAATTACCTACGCTGTATTGTCTGAAAAATTTTAAATCTCTTATCCGTTTATTGCGCAAAATTGACCATAGCTTCTTTTCCGCGTCAGTCTGCAATCTGCGCAAAGCCCTGCGCCTCTCTTTGAAGTTTTTATTATTATACAGATTCATAACTCCCCCTAGCCCCCTCTTAGCTTAAGAGGGGGAATAATTACTTCCCGCAGCACCTCTTCTTATTCTCCCTATATCCACGAACAAACAGGGTCTGCTTATTATTTTTCAAATTAATATTTGTATTTTTTTAATTCGTCTTTCGCCCTTTTAATAAATTTTCCGAACTGTCGGTCCTTTTCTCTTTTTTCAAGCTCGGTCATTCCATAATATTCGGCTTCCCTTTTCAAGCCAATGTAGTTGGAGTATTTATCTTCATCCAACTTGCCGGATATTAATGCCAGAAGCACTTCGCATCCAGGCTCATTGGTATGCGCGCAATTAGTATATTTGCACTTTTTAGCCAAAGCGGTTATTTCATCAAACAAACTGTCTATACCGGCGCCCGCATCTGTCATTCCCACTTCCCGCATTCCGGGGTTGTCTATCACAATACCTCCATTTTCCGCCCCTTCGCCAAGGCTTCGGAGCGCGGGCAAAAAATACATTTCCCTGTTTGTAGTGGTATGTTTTCCTTTTCCAGTAGCAAAACTTATGTCCTCTGTCCTTATAATATTCTCTCCAAGCAATTTGTTGATCAAAGAGGATTTTCCAACTCCGGATGAACCGAGGAAACAATAAGTTTTCCCTCTTGATATGCGCGCTTTCAGTTCGTTTAAGCCCTCATTAGTTATGGCACTGGTTAAAATAATATCTATATCACTGAATCTGTTTTTCAACTGAGCCATCTTTAAATCCAATTCTTCTTTAGAAATCAAGTCTATTTTATTCAGTACGATGGCTGGTTTTACGCCTCCATCATTAGCTATGGCAAAATATCTTTCAAAGCGGTTTAAATTATAATCTCTGCCAACCGACTCAACGACAAATGCCACATCAATATTTGCCGCTATAATCTGCGTCTCGTTCTTTTCGCCGGCCTTATTTCTATCGCCGCATCTTCTTTTTATTATTGTCCTTCGCGGCAATATTCCATGGATTACAGCCCGCTCCGCGTCAAGCTCGGTAATCGCCACCCAATCTCCCACGGCGGGATAATCTTCTCTTGATGAAGCGTTAAACATTTGCTTTCCGGTTATTTTTGCCAAATACTCGCCATTCGCGCTTCTGATTTTGTAAGCTCCTCTATATTCGACAACAACCCGCGCAACCGAAAATCCATCTAATTTTAATTTATGGCGGCTGGATTCAAAAAATGCATCGTATCCCAAATCTTCAATTTTTATTTTCTTAATTTCGCCATTCATTTTATCATACTATTTCCCGCAGTGCTTTTCATATTTTTTGCCTGAGCCGTCCTCCTGCGCCAAGGCTACGGAAGACTTCGCTTTGTCTTGCGCTAAAACTGGTTATTTACCACAGCAATGCTTATATTTTTTGGGGCGTCCATCTAGATGCGTCGCTCCGCATGGGCAGGGATCATTCCTGCCAACGCCATTATCTGCTTTAGGAGAACCGCCGGCAGCAGCTTCTTCTTTGTTGGTAAATATTTTTTGAGAAACCGGCGCAGCCTGCATTCTTGCTTCCGAGGCCTGCTGGGTAATTTCTACTTTAAAAATCATATTAACAACCTGAGTTTGGATATTTGCCAAAAGCTCCTGGAATAAATGATGGCCTTCATTCTTGTATTCAACCAGAGGATCTCTTTGCCCATAGGCGCGCAAACGCACGGAGTCGCGCAAATGATCCATGTTGTCCAAATGATCCATCCAAAGCATATCTATTGTTTGCAGCATAACCGCCTTTTCAACGGCGCGCATGGCCTTCTCGCCAAACTGCGCTTCCTTTTCCGCGTATCTTTTCTCCGCCAAGCCACGCAAATATCCAGCCAATTCTTCCTTATCTTTGAAATCTCTTATCTTATTTCTTTCCTCTTCTATTAAACCAAACATTGAATTAGCAATTTCCCCAATCTCTTCATAATTCCAATTATCAAAATAATCTTCCACCGCGTGAAAATTAACAACTTTTTTAATCTCACTGGCGGCCATTTCCATGATCTGATCATGAAGCGGGGCGCGATCATTGTCCCCTGGCGCGTTTTCATCCGCAAATTCACTTTCACCGGCTTCGCCTGTCTCTCGCGCAGCCGGACGGACTGCATTGTCAGATTCCAGAATTTCTTTTCGTTTTCTGTAAATCGTTTCTCTCTGCTTATTCATCACATCATCGTATTCCAAAACATGCTTTCTAATGTCAAAATTATAACCCTCAATTTTTCCCTGCGCCGCTTCCAGTGCCTTAGAAATCATCCTGTTTTCAATAGACTGGTCTTCGGGAAGATTAAAAACTTCCATCATGCGTTTTATTTTATCCGAACCGAAAACGCGCATCAAATCATCTTCCAGCGAAACCATAAAAACCGACGAACCAGGATCTCCTTGCCGGCCGGCGCGGCCTCGCAACTGATTATCTATTCTCCTTGCTTCATGGCGCTCTGTTCCAATGATATGCAAACCGCCTGCCGCAACCACTTCATCATGCTCTTTCTGCCATTCCTCTTTGCCTGAACTGTCAATCCGGCCGCCTAAAATAATATCAACGCCGCGACCCGCCATGTTTGTGGCAACAGTAACCGCGCCTTTCCTGCCTGCTTCCGCGATAATCTGCGCTTCTTTTTCGTGGTTCTTAGCGTTTAAAATCTGATGCGGAATCCCTTCTTTTTTCAAAAACGCACCCAGTAATTCATTTTTTTCAATGGAAACAGTGCCCACCAAAACCGGCTGGCCATTTTTATGCCTTTCTTTTATTTCCCCGAGAACCGCCTGGAATTTTCCGGTTTCCGTTTGGTAAATCTTATCCGGTAAATCATGCCGAGCCAATGTCTTGTTGGTCGGAATAGCAATAACATCCAGTTTATAAACAGAAGTAAACTCTTCCGCGTTGGTTAAAGCGGTTCCTGTCATGCCTGCTAACTTTTTATACATCCGAAAATAATTTTGAAAAGTAATGGTTGCCAGTGTCCGGCTTTCCTGCTGGACTTTAACTCCCTCTTTTGCCTCAATTGCCTGATGCAGACCTCCTGAATAACGCCTGCCAAACATCATTCTACCGGTAAACTCATCAACAATAATAACTTCTCCGTCTTTGACAACATAATCTCGGTCTTTTTTGAACAAAACATGCGCCCGTAAAGCCTGCTCAAGCTGATGTACATACCTGACTCCGCCTTCGGTATAAATTTCCATGCCAAGAATTTTTTCCACTTTTTCAATTCCTTCATCCGTTAAAGTCGCCGCTTTCATTTTCTCATCAACATTATAATCCGCGTTCTCATTGAGCTTGGGAATAATTTTAGTAAAAGTTTCGTATAATTTTGTTGACTCAGCGTCGGGGGCGGAAATGATCAAAGGCGTGCGCGCTTCATCAATTAAAATTGAGTCCACCTCGTCAACCACGGCAAAATAATGACCCCTTTGAGCCATCTGGGAAACGTCTTGCACCATATTATCGCGCAAATAATCAAAACCGAACTCATTGTTCGTGCCATAAGTTATGTCCGCGTCGTAAGCCGCTTTTCTTGGCACTTCTTTTAAATTTTCCATTTCAACCGTCACTTCGTTTTTATCCGGCGCGCCAGCCGGCTCATACAAATACGCCTTGTCATGAACAATACAGCCGACATTTACTCCCAGCGCGTTATAAATAGAACCCATCCAATTCGTGTCTCTTTTGGACAAATAATCATTAACCGTGACAACATGCACGCCCTTTCCTTCCAAAGCATTCAGATAAACCGCTAAAGTCGCGGCCAAAGTTTTTCCTTCTCCGGTTTTCATCTCCGCTATTTTTCCCTGATGAAGCGCGGCTCCGCCCAAAATCTGCACGTCAAAAGGCCTCAACCCGATGGCGCGTTTTGAAGCCTCGCGCACCGCGGCAAAAGCTTCGGGCAACAAGTCATCCAAGGCTTCGCCTTTTGCCAGGCGCTCACGGAATTCGCCAGTCTTATCTTTTATTTGCGCATCCGAAAGCCGCTCAAACTCCGGTTCAAACTCATTGACCTTTTCCATCAGCGGCCTGATCTTATTTAAAAAACGCTGGTTAGGGTCTCCGACAATTTGAGATATAAATGACATACAAATAATTCTCTCCTTTTACAAAGGAGGGTTAGGGTGGATTTTTTACAATTCACACAATTCTACCGCTTCTTTGCTTAAAGATTCATTAATTTCAATTTAATACAACTCTATTCACGTTTAATATAACACTAATCACGCCATAAAAAAAGCCCCGCAGCTTCGCGGGGTGGCGAAAATTTTAATCCGAGGGCCGGCCCGGGTCTGGATAGAAAAAAGCCTTAGCCACTCGCAAAGTTCAATCACAAGAGCTTTGCGCCTCCAGAAAAAAATCCTGGCAAGAATACTTTTTAACGCGGCAAATCTATCCGCCGCGAAAAAAAATAGTTTGGCTTTTATCCGCCGCGCTTCAAACAGAGATGTCAGTTCTTCGTCGCGAGCCAGCAACATCGGCGCGCACAACACAGTGTATATAACCATATACAAAGGGATTTGAATCGCGTGAGACAACGATGCCGCGAAAATATCCGAAAAGGCAAAATGCGACAGCAAAGCTACGGCGAAAAATCCCTTAAAAGAGAGAGAAAGCCAGTCAACTGCTTTACCGGCAAGATAGAAATAACCCATATCTGCCGCATACATCGCCTTCCAGCGGCTTTTCGGATACGACGATTTACAGGCGCGCGGCCACAACCAGAAATCGAAAGGCGCGTCAAGCACATAATGCGCAACCGCAATAGCGGCTAAAGCCGTTGTCCGAGTATCATAACCAAAAAAACCAAATGCGACCGAGAGAAGCAACACAGATAATAATCCTGTTAACTCGCTCACAAAAAGCGCGAAAACAAAATTCCTTGTTATGCGAGAATATTTTAGGATTATCCACGACTGCCGCGGTTTTTTAGCGACTGCTCGGAAATTACAAAAAACTTTGCCGTAAAACAACACCGCCTTCAAAAACCTCCGCCTGAAAGATAAATCAGGCTCACCATTCTCTTCTGTACTCATATAGGGCCTTTGCCCTCTTCCTCCTTAAATTTTCAAGCTTTACTATGTAAATAATATAATTTACCACATTAAAAATCAATGACTTTCCTTGAAAATCCGATCATATTTTCAGGGCGCAGAACGCAAAACCTCCTTAAATAAAACTCCGCGAGCTTACGCTCGTGGCGTCTTCTTGCTTCACCGCTTCGCTGCAAGCAATAAAAAAACCGCACTGAACTAATGCGGTAAAGTTTTTAAGCAAAAAGGCTAAAACTGGTTTTCCTGAACCTCCTTCTCTATCTTTTGGAATTGTTTTTTAGTCCAGATATCCAGTTTCCAAAAAGCATAAGAAAGATCAAGGAGATTATAAACAGAAAAAACATCCGCCGTTTTTTCCATTCCACCCTGCTGGCGGTCAACTAAAACAACGCCGGGCATACCAGGATATGCGATAACCAGCCGCTCGCGAGCCGCTCGGATACTATGGCCTGTTGTCATCGCGTTATCAAACAGGCAATAATAATGATTTTTTCGCGGCGGCCCGTTCATCCACTGTCCAATTTCGCCGCGCTTTTCTGCTTCGCGCATCACACGATGGCAAATCGGCTGATCCCCGAAAAAAATCCCTTCACCCTGGCTAATCATGCTTGCTGCTTGAGCCAGTGGCGCGCCGGCAGTCGGCACTCCGACAAGACAAAGCTGGTCCCCGCTTAGAACTGCTGTATTGAATTGTCCTTCTCTCTCCGGCAACTGGCGGAAAAACCGGGCAATTCTCCGCCCAACCAGCCATACAAAATCTGGATGATCAGTCAAATCATCGCGCAATTCCACGTAGCTCCACAGCGAAGCACCAGACACGCCGAATTCAGGCTCATCCAAAAGCCGGACAGATCCATGTTTTACCATTGCCGCGGCAATCTGCAAATCCAGCCGGTCAAAAATCCTGCCGGAAGGCGCAACCAAGCTTCCAATCATTAAAGGTATATTTGCTTTCATATTAAGAACTCCTCTCTGCTTGAATTGTATACCTTATATCAAATTATACGATGAAGCGCAATGCTTTATTTTGACTCAAAAATATTTTTTAATTCAAACACCTCCAGCAAACCGGCCAATCCCTTTCCATTGCTCATTTTTTCCATGGGGCACAAATCATCGCCTTTTATATTTAAAATATTTTTAACTTTATCCTGATAAATAATTTTGATCTTGTTTTTTTGCAAATACTCCAAACCTCCTTCGCTGATTATCGGCATCCATACTTCTTTAATTTTCCCGTAAACCAAAAGCATGGCTGCAGCCCGGCCAATTATTTTATCGTATACAACCGCCCCCTGCATTTCCTTTTTGTAATTTTTCAAACAAAAAACCAAAGGCTTCAAGCCCTGGCTTTTAGATTTATAAATCATCTTATTGTTTTTTATTAAAACAAACGACCAGTTTTTGCCAATAAAATAATTTAAATTGTAATTTTGCATTTTAGGTATCTCCCTCCTTTTCCGTTAATTTTGAAAAATTACAGCGAAGCGGTTTGAAAGGAGGGTTGGGGTGGATTAATTTATTTCGTCGGCTATTCTCAGGATAACCCCATCAATGTTTTTTAGCACATCCAAATTATTAAATCTCAAATTTTTTAATTCAAATTGCTTGTTAAGATATTCTGTCCTTTTCTGATCTTTCCTCAATCCATTATCCTCATAATGCTGTCCGCCGTCTATTTCTATGACGAGTTTTCTTGCGGGACAATAAAAATCAACTATATATTTTCCAATCGGTCTTTGGCGATAAAATTGCATATTATTTATTTGTCTACCACGCAATTTAGACCATAATTTTCTTTCAGCATCTGTCATCCCATTCCTTAACTTTCGCGCGTTGGATTTTAATTGTGTCTTATCATATTTCCAAACCATTAATTAATCCCTCCTAACCTCCCTTTGGAAAAGGGAGGAACTTCCAAAATACTTATAAAGGTTTTTTACCACTAACGGAACCAAAAGCAATTGCAATCCGATCCCTGAAATCCCGTTTTGCGCGGCAGTAAGAGCATATTTTACAGCATCCTCGTCCGAAAAAATAAAAACCGAAATACCGATCAAAATACGGCCGACAATCAACGCGCCAACCAAAGATGCCCAAACATTCAGCTTCACAGTTTCTTTCAGCAGCCCCGCAATTAAGCCATAAGATGCTACCTCAAAAGTTATAAAAGGCAGCATGCTTGCCGTTGGCATCCCGGAAATAAAATAACTTATCAAAGGAGTTGCCAAACCTGCGACTAATCCCGCGCGCCAGCCAAGAAGCAACCCGGCGATTAGAACAAAAAAATGCATTGGCAAAAAATTTCTGCCTGCGTTAATCCCGCCAAAATAATGGACCAATATCGGCGCGTAAACCGACAAAGCGATAAAAACCGCTGTGAAAGTTAATTCTTTGGTTTTAGTAAGTCTGAGAGTTTGAGTTTGCATTTTGAACTGCGACACCGATATGCGGATAACCACCCGGATAACACAGATAAAATTCATCAGTGTCATCCGTGTGCATAAATCCGCGTCATCCGCGTCGCAAAATGGAACAAATTATCTTATAAGCCAACTTTGCCGCCAGAAAATCAGGCGCGTGCAAACCGGGTATCGGCATTAATTCTACCACATCGGCGCCGACAATGTTAATATGCTTTGAAATTTCATCAATAAAATCAATTGTCTCCTGCCACAATAAACCTCCAGGCTCGGGCGTTCCGACAGCCGGCATGATAGAAGGATCAAAAGCATCCAGGTCAAAAGTGAGATAAACATTTTCTGTCAGTCCTTTTAGAACTTCTTCAACGGGCGGCAACCCAGGCGCTTCAAAAATATTTACTTTCTTTTTTTTAATATAGGCGTCTATTTCCGTATTGATATTCCTCATTCCAATTTGGACAGTTTTAATCCCTTCATCCTGAATTCTCCGCATCACGCAAGCATGCGAAAACTTGCTTCCCTCATATTCATCAATCAAATCAGTATGCGCGTCAAACTGCAAAACTGATAAATCTTTATATTTTTTACTAACTGCCTTGACCGCGCCGAAAGTTATTGAATGTTCTCCGCCGAGCATCAATGGAATTTTATTATATTTTACGATTTCCTCGTAAATAGCGGCTTCAACTCCATCAATCGCCTCTTTGGCCGAGTTCCGGCTGACAACAACTTCATCAAGCGTAAAAACATCAGTTGTTTTAAAACTTATCATTTCATCTCCGCTTTCGTTTTCCAGCATTTCATCAAGATAGCGAGAATTGCCGATAATCGCGTACGGCCCTTCGCGCATCCCACCTTTAAAAGAAGATGTTGCGTCATAAGGCACCGGCGCGATAACAACTTTCGCCTTCTTGAAATCCTGCTTGTGTATGGCGCCGAAATTAAACGGCCATTGTTCGTATAACTTTTTAGCCATTAATATTTTTATTAGTTGTTATTACACTCTTCTTTAATAAACTTGCCATATCTCAATAATTTTCAATTTTTAATTACTAATTTCTAATCAAATCCTAAAACTTAATGACTAAATGACTTAATCACTTTTTCTTCTTTCCCAGCCTCTCCATCACAGCCTTCAATATAATGGGCCAGGCAATGGTGGCATCGGAAATAACTTCGGCAAATTTGCCGCCTTCTTCCGGCGGAACCATTTTACCCCAGGAAACACCTTCAGAATATGTGCATCCGGAAAGGCCTCCCCAATGAACCGGCTCAGGACAAATCCTGACGCCGTATTGATAACGGATAAATTTACCGCCAACGCCAACGCGCTTATTAATTAAATCCAAATACGGCGCGACTTGCTGGGCCCAATTACGGGGAACTCCGCCACCAATGGTAAAAATGCCGATTCTTTTCTGCTGGCGGATTAATTCGGTAAAATGTTCCAGGTCTCCGAATTCTCCTGTTTTAAGAATAGGTTTATTCTCCAGCTTCTGGCGCCGGTTAAAAATTCCGATATCCAGAAAAAATTCCGAATCGGTAAATGCCGGAATATAAACCGGAACATTTTTTTCATTCGCGCTTTTTAAAATCGCCCTCTTTTTTCCGATATTCTTTTTCAAATATTTTCCGACTTCCTCAAGGACATCGTGGCTTGAATAAGTTTTTTCCAAATCCATTTGCTTAAAAACTTCAAAAACTATCAGCTCCAAATCATCAAGATTTTTTTCCAATTCAATTGTATCGTAAACCCGATTATAGCCGCATGAAAACAGCTGCTCATCCGGCATTTGCGGATCGTGTTTGAAATGCGTCATGCCAAAACCTTCAACCATCCCATGAGTCATCAGCGCGCCGGTTGAAACCACCGCGTTAACCATTCCCCGGTCAATCATCTCGCAAATCAAAAGCCCCATCTTAGCCACGGTCATGGCGCCTGAAAGAGTTAAAACAACAAAACAGTCTTTATCTCGAACCATGGCCTCAAGAACATCAGCCGCCTCGCCAAGCCCCCGCCCGCCAAAAGCAGTTTTGCTCATCCCGCGGACCAAATCGTCAACCGATTTAACTTTATTTAAATCAAGCGATTCCATAGGCTCCAAATTATCCGAAAAACCGGTATGTTTTAAATCCCTAGTCGCTTTATATTTCTTATCAATATTTTTTAATTTTTTATTTGCATTTGCCATTTTTCATTTCATGACCCATGTTTCATGTTCCATGTTTTATGTTCCATGCCTTTTTACCACCCAAACATTTTCCCAACCTCCTCCGGCGATTCCCTCCGCCGGGCAACAGTCAGAACCCCATTCTGCGCGATAATTTTCGCGGGAGACGAGAGCAGGCAATGATGAGAGGCCAGCGAATCCTGATAGGCTCCGGAATCAAACAGCGCGATATACTGATATTCGCTTGAATCAAGATCTTCCAAGCGTGGCAACAAAATATAACTGCCACCGGCCGTATAACGGTCATCTGAATCGCAAGAAGATCCGGCCAGCCAGACACGCGTTAATTTCTCATTGCGCAAGTTATTTACCGGAACAATATGCCATTTCTGATGAATCGCCCAGGTATCAATCAAATCATTCATAAAACTGCCGTCTATTATATACCAATTCTTGGCAATTCCATGGTCAATCGGTTTCTCGCACAAAATCTTGAAAATAGTTATCTGCGCTGGCGCGACCATATACCTTCCCCATTCGCAAATAATATTCGGATGCGAAATCCCCTCTTTATCGCAAGTTTTCTTCAAAACAGAAATAATGCTTTTAACAACCGAACTCGGATTATAATGTTTTTTCTTTTCATAAGGAATGGCCAGGCCTCCGCCAATATCAAGAGTATCAAGAGACGGATTGCTTTTTTTAATTTTAATATAAATTCCTATTGCCTTCTTAACCGCGGCCACTATGTCGTCCTTGTGCATCGTCTGCGAACCAATATGATAATGCAAAAGTTTGAGATTTTTTATCCTCCCAAGTTCGTAAATATCGTCAGCAGACAACCCATAACGGTCGTTCTTTTTATCCCAGCGCGATTTTACCCTGAGATCAAGCTTAACCCTCACTCCGACATCACCGCGGTATTTTTTTAGCGCTTCATATTCATTTAAATCTTCAATGATCGGAATTATGGAAAGACCCTTTTCTTTCAACTCCTGGACCAGCCCCAAATACCTGTCTGTTTTCGGACCGTTGCAAATCACCCTGATGCGCGAATCAAACTGATCTTGCTCCCAAAGCTTGCGAACCAGCCATAGTTCATTGTAAGAGCCTGTTTCAAGATTAGCGCCCTCTGAAATCAAAGGCAGGACAACTTCTTTATTTTGATTCACCTTCATCGGATAGTGATAAAAAAATCTTCCTTTATAGCCATAATCTTTTATATGATAATTGAATGTCTGAACCAAATCCAAGTAACGCTTTTCAACAATAAAAGGAAAAGCCACTTCCAAAGGAGAGCCGAACTTTTGCACCAAGTCAAAAATATTATATTGATAATTCCCTTCCCGGACCACTAATTCATGATCACGGGAAATGCTAAAATACTGGGTATTGAATTCTTCAATTCCCAGCTTCCAAAATTTTCTGAATTTTTTTCTTTTTTCTTGTTTTTTTCTTTTCTTTTTTATGACTTTTTTTTCCATTTTAATTCTCGCGCCCTCCGCGTAAAAAATCAAGCGATTAACAAATATATTGCGCCGTTAAAATCAAAATAACTTTAAACCATTTTTCGGAATTTTACAAGGGTTTTGGGCTAATTCCAACAAACCAATATTGAATTAATCCTTTACGCAAATTATATGGAAAATTAAAAGAAATGTAACTGTGGATAATTAGATTGGCAAATAACACGAATGCTCCCTAATATAATATTTGTGATAATTAGTGAAAAATTCGCGACTCTATTCGTGATTTTAAAAAAACAAAACCCCCTCCAATCGGAAGGGGCTTGTTTAAAAGTCTTAAGAAAATTTATCTCTTTTTCTTTTTCGCGACTTTCTTCTTTGCAACTTTTTTCTTGGCAACCTTTTTGACTTTCTTGGCTGCCTTTTTCACTTTTTTCTTAGCCATTTTTTTAATTTCTTTCCTTAGACAAATTGTCCTTGGAAGAAAAATGTTAACCCTCATTAAATATGAGAGTAAATATGTGGAAAGTGGGGCAGACCGACCTCCATCCGCCCAAAATGTAAAAAATATTTTTCACCGCGAAACTTTTCGCGCAAAATTTTAAAAAATTTATTCAAAAAATTTTCTTTTTCTTTTTGTAATTTAATTTTAACACAAATAAATTTTTTTTGTAACTGTGGATAACAAAAAAATTTCGCGAAAGCGAAATTTTTTTTTAATTTATAATTTTTAAAAAAGTTAGATTGCCTAAGTATTTAAATATCCAATCATTTTGTTGTTTTCTTATTCGCGAATATTCGTAAACAAATTCGCATTTAATTAGCAATCATCAAAATCCCAGAAATCTCGTTTCTTCTTCCAGCTCTATCCCCCATTTTTCTTTTACTTCTTCTTTAACGACAGTGATTAATTCCATCACATCTTTCGCCGTTGCGCCGCCAAGATTAACAATCCAATTCCCATGCTGATGGGAAACCATAGCTTGTCCGATTTGCCTGCCTCGCAAACCGCATCCGTCTATCATATAACCGACACCAATTTTACCCGCGCGAATTTTTCCATTTAATTCTGGGAATTTTTTCACTAAAGGATCCTCCTCTGGATTTTTGCTCTTTAACCGATAATTCTTAAAAGGACAACCAGCCGAAGGATAAGGCGGAGTCTTTGTCTTTCTATGATCTATCGCCTCCCTGATTTTTTTCTGACACTCGTTCTTATCGCCCTCTTTGAAAATTAAAGCCATATCCACGATAATTTCATCCATTTTTTTGAAAGCGCTGCCACGATATACAAATCCGCATCCATTACGATCATATTCTTTTATTGAATAATCCAAAGAAGAAATTGTTGTTACCTTTTCTATGGATTCCGAAATTGAATGTCCATACGCGCCAGCGTTTCCATAAACCGCGCCGCCGATTGTTCCGGGAATTCCCATTGCCCATTCAAGTCCCGACAAACCGGCATTAACCGATTCAATAACCAATCTTGATAAACTGACTCCAGCATCAGCAATGATTTTTGTATCTTGTATTTGGAATCCGGCAGTTTGTATTTTTATAATTAATCCATTAAAGCCGGCGTCGCTCACCAACAGATTGCTTCCTCCGCCGATTATATAAAATGGAATATTAAATTCTTTCGCCGCCTTTATCGCGCTAATAATTTCTTCCTTGTTTTTGGCAACAAAAAAATACCGGGCAGGCCCGCCGATTTTAAAAGTAACGTAATTTGATATTGGAACGTTCTCTTGAACGCCCTGTAATGAGTTTAGAATATCCATAAGACGAAAAATCCCAAATCACAAGCTTCAAAAAACAAATAAAAATCAAATGCCAAACAACAAAAAATATTTGTGATTTGATATTTTGGAATTTATTTGAAATTTATTATTTGTAGTTTGGAATTTTCCAAAAAGGGCCTGCGGAAGTTGACTCCAATTCTTATGTCTTAAGTGAGTGCAATCCGCAAGCCCATATATATTATAACGCATAGCTATAAATTGTAAACAATTATATTATATCCTACGAACGATAGCAATAAAAAAGAAATCTTGCTTCAGGAAGCTCTATAAATTCCTCTTAACCTCCCTTTGCAAAAGGGAGGGACAACCCCCCTAAAAAGCAAAAAACCTTGGAAACCCCAAGGTCTTGTGCCGACATCCCCCAAAGGGGACAGAATTGGACTACTCACTTAATATAAACTTAACATATCTATCGCCGCTTGTCAAGAAATGGAAATGTGGAAAACTCTTTCTTCTCTGATTGTATTTATGCAACACACAACATGTAACGCGTAACAAAAATTAACTGCCTTGTTATATGTTTCATGTTACGTGTTTCAGGTGATTATCTGCCCGTAAGGATAGATGTTTTTGTCTTTGGCACTGGCAACGACAACCAGTTTAAAATCATAGCCCTTGGATATAAAAGTTTCAAGCGCGGGAATTAATCTTTTTTGCCCGCCAAAAATCAAATAAATATTCGGTCCGTCGTCAAACCGTACCAAAGTTCCTTCGGGATAAACCAAGCTGGCAACAACGCTGCCTGTCGCGTATTGGTCAATATCCTGCTGAGAAATAATTTTAATGTTCCCCCATTGGTAGCCAAGCCCGGAAAAAATTTCCGCGGAAGCAAAAGCCCTTTTCATGCCGGAGGAAATAACGTAGACTCCTGGCGAGACATTAGATTTAACTAAAGTCCCGTCGGGCCAGCCAACTGTTTGGCCATCGGGATAAAGCAAGAGGTCAGCCGCTGAAATCACGTTTATATTTTCCCATTTAAAGTTTCTGGCTATAAAAATATCAGCATTTGAAATCCATCTTTTCATTCCGCTGCCAATCAAATAAACTCTTGAATCGTCTGCTGCCTTAACCAGGCTTCCATCGGGAAAAATAGCAGGTTGTCCGCTTTGAGTTGAAAGTTTAAAAGAGAATGGCGTGTTTGGGTCACTGGCGGAAAATCCTGATTTTTTGAAAGTGTTTATTGGAATTAAAATCACTGCCTGGACTTGCGAACCAAAATTAGGAATTAATAGGCTCCCCTTCTGATCGGAGGAAATACTCAAAAAATGAACTTTCATCGCGCCATTTTCTTTTGTTATGTAAGGAATTTCAAACTGGCTGGTATTTCCAAATCCCTCAAAACTTATTTGCAGAATTTTATCCTGGCCGCCGCTCGCGTCTATCTGATACCAGCGGGGAGACCAATCTTTTATCCAGGTTGCCAATTCCAAATATCCTTGCCCCATACTATAAGAAGCCGTGGGCGAAACATGCAAAACGCTATAAGATAAATTTGAATTTGCATAACAATATGAAGAAGACCCAAGATTGCAGTTATTTGTAAAATTTGCCAAGGCCCAGTCAGCAAAAACATCGGAAAAAGTTTTGTTAACCCCCATCGCCTGCAAAGCGGAATTAACGCTGTCAACGCCAATGAAAGAATTCTGGGTCATCAATGTTAAAATTCTTGTCCCATAATGATCAACAAGATACTGCATAAACAAATTTGCCACGCCGTAATCAGCAGTTTCATTTTTCCATTCTGCCAACGGATTTGAAGGCTGGCTGGAAAAAGTCCCCACGCGTTTTTCAAGATTACTGTCTAAATATGGGCTGTCATAACCAAGCAGCGTCGCCGCATACTCAGAACGCGCCTCATTGAGCCAGGTATCTTCATCAATGTGATTCAAAACATTTTTCTGGTAAAAAGTTATCAAATGCTGGAATTCATGCGACAAAAAAGCCAGGCTGCGCGAGGTTCCGAGATAAGTTGAATTGAGATAAACCATCTCCCTTTCATTGGAGTTTGAAAACTGAGACCTAGAGAATTCATCAACATAGTTAAAATAACCGCCCGCCTCATCGGACATTTTTGTTATCAAAAAAGTAATTTTCGGGTCACCGTCTATTCCAGGGTTCCATTCACTTCCGTAGATAGATGTCATTGCCGGATAAATTTTACTGTCAAACTCCTGGCTCAAATTCGCCAAATCACCCAATACAGAATTTTGCCGATCTTCCGGCAACCCATTCCACCAGGCATCTTCAACATAAAAATACGCCCGGGCGCCTTCCTGTTTCAAGCTTGCCGAGACATTGGCGCGGCCCGCAGAGTCATATGTGGAGTCAACGTAAAAATTACTTTGGCTATCCGCGGCTCGCGCCAAACCAGGAGTGAATAACAGCGAAGAAACAAAAACAACGGACAGTGTCAGAACTCCCCAGAAAATTCTTTTTTTCTTTCTAAAGCTTGAAGTTTTCATATATGGTGGCTATAATTAGTACATCTTAAGGCATTACCATCTTTCAGTCTTGAATACCCGATTCCAGATTCTTAAATCTTAAATCTATTTTTATAATTTAAATCTTAAATCTATTTTTATAATTATGAACCATCCCGCGATTAAAGTCAAAAAGGGAATTCTCCTTGCCGGCGATATTATTATGCTGTATTTAAGCCTCGCTTTGGCGCTATATTTCAGATACTGGCCGGATTTCACAGCCTCTAAATTTTGGGAGCACTTCTTTCCCTTTACTATAATATATATAACATGGCTGCTGATATTTTTCATCAGCGGGCTTTATGATCTCAATTCCGCGAAAAACACCCTTTCTTTCTACGCCACCTTAACCAGAGCTCTTATAACGAGCGCTTTGGCAGCTGTTGCATTTTTCTATCTCATTCCCTATTTCGGCATCACCCCAAAAACAAATCTGGCTTTGAATATTATCATTCTCGCCATACTTATATACTTATGGCGGCAGATTTTTAATAAGACCGTTAAATCCCAAGCACTTTTAAACGATGTTCTTTTAATCGGCAGCAACCGCGAATCGGAGCAACTGACAAAATATATAAAAGAAAACCCCCAGCTCGGCTATCATATTAAAAAAACAATATCTGAAAATGACACCCAGCTTCTTTCCGAGCTGGCTCAAATAGTTGTCCAGGAAAAAATACAAACCATTGTCACCGCTTCCAATCCAAGAGCAAGCTCGGCTCTGTCAAAAAACCTCTATAATTGCCTGCCCTTAAAAGTAAACTTGTTTGACCTGCCGAGATTCTACGAACTCACCACCGGAAAAATTCCTGTTTCAGTAATTGAAGAAACATGGTTCCTGGAAAATCTGATGAACGAACAAAAAAATATTTACGAAATTTTTAAAAGAATAGCTGATTTTTTACTGGCGCTTATTCTGGGAACAATCAGCTTGCTGCTCTATCCTTTTATTGCCCTGGCCATAAAACTTAATTCGCGGGGCCCTATTTTCTACACCCAAAAACGCGTCGGCCAGGACAGCCAGATTTTTAAAATAGTGAAATTCCGTTCAATGATCAACAACGCGGAAACAAACGGAGCGCAATGGGCGACGAAATATGATCCCCGAGTAACCGGCGCCGGCAAGTTTTTGCGCAAAACGCGGCTGGACGAAATTCCCCAATTATGGAATATATTAAAAGGAGAAATGTCATTCGTCGGGCCCCGGCCCGAACGCCCAGAGTTCGTCTTCGGAACAAACATGGAGCGCGAAATTCCTTTCTACCAAATCCGGCATCTGATTAAACCCGGCTTAACCGGCTGGGCGCAAATAAATTTTGAATACGGCTCTTCCTACGAAGATACCATTGAAAAACTGCAATACGATTTCTTTTATTTAAAAAACAGATCGTTTATATTAGACCTATCCATCATCCTCAAAACCGTAAAAATAATCTTAAGCCGAGAAGGGGTTTAGACCACGCTCTCAAATACCTCTTAAAAAAATATTCTTCCTACCATCTCCTCTCCTTGGATAAGAGAAAACTGCCCTTTCCCTTTTTACTCTCCTCTCCTTGAATAAGAGAGGCTGACCATTCCCTTTTTATTCTCCTCCCCCTAGACAAGGGGAGGTGCCCGAAGCCCTGTACCGTATGGTACGGGGCGAAGGGCGGAGGGGTCTGAATCCCCCCTCGAAAATCCATAAAAATAATCCTCAGCCGCGAAAGGGTTTAATTGAAACCGTAAAAAAGTTTTTAAAAACACTCAAAAAAAACTCCAAACTCAACGCCAAAGCCCTCGCAAGCGCAAAAAAACACTCCCGCAACTAAAACAACAAATACTTCCATACTTAGTAGTATAGAAGTATTTTAATATTTCTTTTTAAAAACTCCGCTGAGCTGTTTGTATAGTGCCGATTTCTTATCCATCTGGCTCATTGCCTCCACTATCCGCTGTCTGTTCTTTTTATTAGCCGACTTGATAACTTGCTCCAATAACAACTGCGGCCAGAAATAAGCAGGATAGCGCCGCTTAATATTCCTCCAGGAAACGGGGTCCATTTTTTCTTGAATCGACTCTTTCTTGCCGGAGTTATTCTTTGGCACGCGTTCCAAAACCATGCGAAAACCATCCCCCGACAATTTCAGCCATTCATGCACCCTGGAAATAGTCCCAGGACCGACCTTCAAATCATCCCCTATTTCGGAATATTTTTTGCCCCTAATTAACAGCTCGGCTGTTTTCAAACGCTTGGCAAGCATCTCGGCTTCCTGCGAAGACAGAAGATCTTTCAGAAAATTCGCCGCTTCCTGCGGGGTCTTTAATTTAGAAATTGCTCTGCAGAACAGAATCAAAAGCTCTTCCTGGTCATCTTTTGATAATTTAGAAGGATTAACAAACTTAGCCATTTTATCTTTTATGCATTTACTTCCATACTTAGTAGTATTGAAGTATTTGGCTTCTGCTTTTTTGTAGATTGCTTATATATTTAATTTTAATCAGAAAGCAAAAAATCGCAAAGAGAGCAACTTGGAAATTGAAGAAAAAAGGGGGTTGTGATACGCTTAATGCAGTCCCCTGACGTAACAGGGCCTTATCTAAAAATGATAAAATCAGTCAAGGAAAAAACATATAATCTCCTGCGCTGGTCGGAAAAATATACCAAAACCGACATGGTCTACCTGGCCCACGGCGGCTTTTGGCTGACTTTAGGACAAGCAGTTAGCGCTGCTTCCTCTTTTTTCATTGCTATCGCCTTCGCCAATTTATTACCGCAAGAAAGTTACGGGACATATAAATATGTCCTTTCGGTTGCTAGCATACTTTCGCTTGCTGTCTTACCTGGAATAAACACAGCCGTGGTCCGGGCAATCGCGAAAGGAGATGAGGCTTCAATAATTATCGCGACAAAAGAAAAAATTAAATGGGGAATTCTTGGCGGACTGGGAAGTCTGGCGATGGCTCTTTTTTATTATCTTAACAAAAATTTCGAATTATCAATTATATTTTTAATCATCTCTGCTTTTATCCCATTAATGGATTCCTTCAGCATCTACGATTCGTATTTACAGGGAAAAAAATACTTCGAAAAATCAGCAAAATACAGTGTTTGGTCTCAACTCATCTATTTAACAGCTATTCTTATTGGAATCTTTCTAACAAAAAATATACTGGTCTTAATAATATTCTATTTTTCAACCTGGACAATTATCCGTTATATTTTTTATAATAGAGTAATAAAAAAAATAAATAACAAGGCTGATCCAGAAGTTATAAAGTATGGCCGCCACCTGACATATTTGCAAATTTTTAACAGCGTATCAGAGCAAGCGGGAAAACTAATTTTATTTAATTTCTTCGGTGCTAAAGAATTGGCAATTTATGCTGTCGCCATAGCGCCAACAGAACAAATTGTCGGGCTGCTAAAAAGCAGTTCTGTTCTTATCATGCCAAAATTTGCCACTCAAACCTATGATACGATTTCAAAAAACATTATTAAAAAGACATTTAAATTCATTTTTGTAGCAGCGTGTATAACAATCACTTATTTTTTCCTGGCTCCACTGCTTTTCAAAATTATTTTCCCGCGATATTTTCCGGATGCAGTATTCTATTCACAAATCTATTCTTTATCTCTGGTGGGCACGGCGATGATAATTCCAAAAACGTTATTCCTTGCCCATAAAGAAACTGCAAAATTATACACACAAAATATCGTAGTGTCATCCGTAAAGCTCATCTTATACATTCTACTTTCCTACAAATTTGGAATAATGGGGCTAATAATATCAGTTATTGCAGCTCGGCTCACAAGTTTGTTATTATCAATACGGTTGTCCCAAAAATCAACGCGTTAAATTTTTCCAATAAATTTTACTACCGCGACAAGCGCAGAATCAGCCCCAACTTTAACTGTCTCTATTCTATTCTTTATCTTATCCCGATATAAATCCAAATTATCGCTTACTTCGCGGAAATATTCTTTTAAAATTTTAAGGTCCAGTCTTCCTGCATCCAGAGCCAGATTTTTTATACCGAATAAATCGCATAATTCTGAGTATTTATGACTCCAGCCGATTGAAATAATCGGTTTTTTTTGTAGTAACGCAAATACCAAAGAATGGTATCTAGACCCTATTAACATATCGCAATGGCTTATTATATCAATCATCCCGATCGGATTAACATTCCTCTTAAAATAAAATATATTTTCGCGATCTGGCAAAGAATCCAAAACTTCCTGCGTCAATTCATGATCAACAGAATCGCTATTTCCACTATCCCTATTTATTAAAAAGAAAATTCCATATGTTGGGTAATTTGTCTTCAACCATATTAAAAAATTTGTAAATATTTTTGAATATTCTCTATTCTTTAAAGCTGCTCTGCTATTTAAACAAATTCCCACAATCCGCTCGTATCCCTTTGAAATTTCAACCATCTGATAAGGATTATCCAGCGAAAATCTATTCTCGTTCAAAGCAAATACTACATCAGGTGCAATAAGTAAGTCTCTTTTAATCCCGAGACTCAAAAGATAACTTCGCGATTCATTATCCCGCACTATTATCAAGTCTACTTTTCTTAAGGCATTTTTTGCCAGCCATTTCGTAAGGAAATAGCGATTAACGCCAAAACTCTGTGTGAATTTTATCACTGGCACTTTTAATGTCTTAGCCATAACCACTCGCAGCCACCAACCCAAATTATTATACAAACAATAAGAAAAATTATCGCCTAAATCATAAAAACTTATGCCCGCACAATCAATAACTATGTCATTTTCATTTATGGCGGAAAAAAATATGTCTTTAACCATAATTTTTCTTATACGAAAAACTAAGTAAAACAAATAAAACAT
>Ga0265296_1000770_pt1 | contig 43481 bp, 46 predicted proteins | sample MunlanPumphouse1_FD_189073 | JGI IMG/M metagenome (GOLD analysis project Ga0265296, IMG submission 189073) | Groundwater microbial communities from a municipal landfill in Southern Ontario, Canada - Pumphouse #1 | ecosystem: Environmental > Aquatic > Deep subsurface > Groundwater | place... | reverse complement strand
ATACGCCCTGTAGGGGCTCCGTTTCCCATCCAGAGGTTTTGGCCCTTGCCGGAAAACCCCGTAAAACCGCCGGTTTGAGACCCTGCGAAAAATATGCCTGGATTTCCCCCGGTTTGCCAAAATACGGGCGGAAACGAGGTCCCCCGAGGGGCACCGGAAGGGTTCTTTTCGGGTCGTTTTTTGCCACGTAGTTTTCCCCATCCGGCACCCGGAAACGCTGCCCGGGAGAGAATACAGGGATCTTTTTTTCCGGCGGGGATTAAAAAATGGGAAGATGGGGAACCGGCAGGAGAGCAGGGCAGGGCAGACCTGCTCCCACAATAGTAACCATTTTTTTAATTTTCGTAACCCTTGATAACAAATCAGCATTTTCTTATAATGGTTAATGCTACAATTATTGAAGTTCGTATGAGAAAAATCATTCCAATTACCCTGATAATCATCTCGATTCTCGTCCTGCTACTCGTATCTGCCGGATGCACGAATCCAGGCACCCCGCAGATTACTGCACAGGTAAATTCCAAAACCCCACCGCAGGCGGATACCGGAAAAATTACCGTTACCGATATGGCGAACCGGACCGTGGATGTCAAAAAAGATCCCCAGCGGATCATCGGCGTCGGTGCCGGGGCACTCCGGATGATCGCGTATCTCCAGGCTGCCGACCGGGTGGTTGGTGTCGATGATCGCGAACAGAAGAAGTCCAATACCTCCGGGTTAGGAATGCCGTCCGGCATCGACAAGCCTTACAACCTGGCAAATCCTGGCCTTTCAACAAAGCCATTCATTGGCGGAAAAACTGGTGACCCGGAATTGATCGCTGCACAGAACCCGGATGTGGTCTTCTACACGTTCACCACCGGTAAGGATGCCCAGACATTGCAGGAAAAAAGCGGCCGACCGGTAATTGCGCTGACCGCCGGCGATCTCGGAAAGAACAAGGACGCATTCTACCAGTCGCTTGGGCTGATGGCAAAGATCCTTGGAAAGGAGGAGCGTGCAACGTCAGTCACGTCATACATCGACAGGACAATACAGGATCTCAATAACCGGACAAAGGACATCCCGGCAGACAAACGTCCGCGTGTCTATGTCGGCGGTATCGCGTACAACGGGGCACATGGTTTCCTCTCCACGGATCCTGCCTATGCACCGCTTTTGATGGTGAACGGCAACAATGTTGCAACCTCCGCCAGTAGCGGCGGCCAGATGATGATCGACAAGGAAAAACTGTTGGAATGGAACCCCGACGTCATCTTCGTAGACGAAGCAAGTTATTCTCTTGTCAGGGAGGATCTCAGGGATCCCGTCTACCAGTCACTGTCGGCAGTGAAAACCGGCCGGGTTTACAGCGTAATGCCCTACAACTGGTACGCCAACAATTACGACACGGTGCTCGCCGATGCGTATTATATCGGAAAGACACTGTATCCCGACCAGTTTGCCGATGTCGATCCCGCACAGAAAGCCGATGAAATCTACACGATGCTTGACGGAAAACCGGTGTATAGCGAGATGAAGACGCTCTTTGGCGGCTTCGTGCCGTTCTCAAGCCTGGTGAAATGAGGATGCGGCTATGTGCGACAATACGCCCCCGGTTCCTGATCTCGCGGCATTACCGGGCATATCCCCGACTAACCCGCTCTCCTTCCTCGACAATGCACTTACGGGTGCACGGCAGTACCACGCGGTGATGGCGGCCCTGGATACCGGGCTGTTCGAATGTCTCAGGGAGCCAAAGACCGGGCCGGAGTGTGCCCGGGCGCTCGGATGCAAACCGGAGATAGTCACCCTCATGTGCGAGGGTCTTGTCACGCTTGGCCTGCTGGAAAAGAAGGAGGAGCGATTCTGCGACAGCGGGATCACGCTGGCCTGCCTTGTAGAGGGTGCGCCGTACCCGCAGCAGCATGCCATCGCGTTCCAGCGGAAACTGGCAGGATACTGGGCGGATCTTTCCCGGATTGCAAAAGAGGGGCCGGTCACCTGCGACCGGGCGCAGATGTTCCGGGACGTGATCATTCCTTCCATGGCGGAGAACTGCCAGTGCGGGCTCCTCCAGCAGGTGACGGCGAGAATTGCAGCGGTTCCGGAATTTGCTGCTGCCCGCAGGCTGCTCGATCTGGGCGGGGGGCACGGGCTGTATTCGATTGCGCTCTGCCAGAAGAATCCCGCTCTGAACGCGATCGTATTCGACCTGCCCCCGGTGACCGGGGCCACGCGGGATTACATCAGCCGGTACAACGCCCACCGGGTGAGTGTGCTGCCCGGGGATTTCTTCAAAGACCCGATAGGCAGCGGGTACGATATCATTTTCTCATCGTCCAATCCCGGTGGCAAGGTGCCGGAGCTGATCCCGAAGATAGCCGGGGCACTCAAAACCGGCGGCCTGTTCATCAACAAGCAGGCAATCGACGATGCCCAAAACGATCCCTGGCTCAGCCTCGAATGGAACCTCTGGACATTCGAAGGCGTGCAAAAACAGGCAGCCCGGTACGTCTTTTCCAACAGCGTACCGTTTGCAGAATATAACCGGCTGCTGGCCAATCACGGGTTTGTAGTGCGGGAGATCGTGCCGATCGATGCACTCTCCGCCATGACCATCGCCGAGAAGGTAACGCCATGACTCCCCGACCCGGGGATGTGAACCATGCACCTTGACATCAGCGCAGTGAAAGAACCCGGGGCATACACCGGTTACATCCGGAAAAAGCTCCTCTTCCTCTGTGCCTGTACAGGAGCGCTGGTTCTTCTTGCATTCATATCGGTGGGAGTGGGAAGCGTCATGATCCCGTTCTCCGATGTCATCCAGACATTGTTCTGTCACTCCTCCGGCAATACCGAGACCATCGTCTGGAACATCCGGCTTCCCCGGGTTCTTGCTGCGGTCGCCTGCGGGATCGGACTTGCTGCGGCGGGTGTCGTGATGCAGTCCGTTCTGCGCAACCCGCTGAGTTCCCCGTATACGCTGGGCGTCTCGCAGGCAGCTGCATTCGGTGCAGCGGTTGCCATCACCCTGCTTGGTGCCGGTACCCTCGGCCGTCTTATCTCGGATTCGATTGTGGTCAACAACCCGTACCTTGTCACGATCTGTGCGTTCCTGTCATCCCTGGTTGCGACATTGGTAATCCTTCTCGTGGCAAAATACCGGAGCACGTCGCCTGAAGTAATGATCCTTGTGGGCGTAGCACTTGCGGCCCTGTTCACTGCCGGGACAACGTTCCTCCAGTACTTCGCGAGCGCCGAACAGATCGCCGCAATCGTCTTCTGGACATTCGGGGATGTCGGGAGGGCAACGTGGAGCGATCTCGCGATCATCGTTGCCGTTATCACCCCCTGTCTCGTGTATTTCATGGCCCGGCGCTGGGATTACAATGCGCTCGACAGCGGCGACGAGACCGCCAAAAGCCTTGGCGTCAATGCAGAACAAGTGCGGACCGTGGCGATGTTCCTCGCATCGCTCATCGCGGCAGTCGTGGTGTCGTTCCTTGGCATTATCGGGTTCATCGGCCTAGTCAGCCCGCACATGGTCCGGCGCATCATCGGCGACGACCAGCGGTACCTTCTTCCCGGCTCATGCATAGTCGGGGGTATCGTCCTCCTTGGCGCCGATACGGTTGCACGCATCATCATTGCCCCGGCGGTGCTCCCTGCCGGTGTACTCACCGCGTTTCTCGGTGCGCCGCTCTTCCTCTACCTGCTGATCCGGGGGAGCCGGTCATGATCCTGAGCGTGCAGAACCTCTCGTTCCGGTACAACAGCCATCCCATCCTGGAGGATGTCCGCTGCGATGCCCGGCCGGATGAGATCGTTGCTATCCTCGGACCGAACGGCGCCGGTAAAACCACCCTGCTGCGCTGCATGAATGCAATGCTCCAGCCCAGAACCGGCACGGTCATGCTCGGAGAACAGGACATACTCGCCTCCACCAGGAAGGAGATCGCGCGGTCGATCGCCCATGTCCCGCAGCACATCGAACCCCCACGGGTAACCGCATTCGATGCGATCCTGCTCGGACGCCGCCCGTGGATCGGTATGAGCGCCGGCAGGGATGATATCCTGAAAGTCCAGGCAATCATCGAGCAGCTCAATCTTTCCGACCTGGCGCTGCGGCACGTGGATGCGATGAGCGGGGGGGAGCTCCAGAAAATCGTCATCGCCCGGGCGCTGGTGCAGGAGCCCCGCGTCCTGCTGCTCGATGAACCAACCAGCAGCCTGGACCTGAAAAACCAGCACGTGATCATGCGGTTCATCCGCACGGTTGTCCGCACACACCACCTTACTGCGCTGATGACCATGCACGATCTCAATCTCGCCCTGCACTACGCCGACCGCTTTGTTCTCCTCAAAGGGGGGACCGTCTTTGCAGCAGGGGCCGAAGAGGTGATCACGCCAGAACTAATCGAGGACGTATATGGCATCCCGGTAACGATCCAGCGCTGGGGCAACAGGAGCGTGGTCGTTCCGGACACCGATTCGGATGAACCCGCTGGATCGGCAGGAGTTCCGAGAGGACGGTGACGGGTATGTGAAACCACAACGGTTCCCGGGTAATTCCACGAAATACTTCGTCTTACCCGTCATTAATCAATGTTCACCCAATGACCGATCGGAAAACAGAACACGATAATCCTTTCCGGAAAGAAACAAACCATTCACGTGATCCTATGACACAATCCATAAAATCCTACAATGAAGCCGTTGCCTTTCACGGGCACGCCTGCCCCGGGCTTGCACTCGGTTACCGAGCGGCAGCGTACGCAATGGATGCCCTCAGGGCCGGCCGCTCCGATGATGAAGAACTTGTCTGTATTGTGGAGAACGATGCCTGCGGGGTCGATGCGATCCAACTTGTTGCCGGCTGTTCGGTGGGAAAAGGTAACCTGATTCTCCAGGACTTCGGCAAGCATGCCTACACCTTCATCGACCGGAAATACAACCGTGCCATCCGCATGGTCCAGAGGCCGGAGCCGGTTGTACAGCGCATCGACCCGGTGGCATCGGCGCTCCGGGAAAAAGTGATGGGCGGAACCGCAACACCCGCTGAACACAAAGAGTTCCACGAGCGGCAGGCCGGGGTGATCGACAAAATCCTCAGTATGCCGGTTGAAGAACTGTTCCTTGTCAAAGAAGTCAAGCCGGAGATTCCGGTGAAGGCGAAGATCTTCGCGTCCGTCCCGTGTGCCAGCTGTGGTGAGATGGTGGCCGAGCACCGGGCCCGGGTCCGCAACGGGAAGTTTGTCTGCATGCCCTGCGCCGGGGAGTATGGCCGGGGATGGTAACGCGGATACCATCTCCGGGATCCGGTATACGGGGGCCAGGAGATACCCTGAAATACGCCCTGTAGGGGCTCCGTTTCCCATCCAGAGGTTTTGGCCCTTGCCGGAAAACCCCGTAAAACCGCCGGTTTGAGACCCTGCGAAAAATATGCCTGGATTTCCCCCGGTTTGCCAAAATACGGACGGAAACGAGGTCCCCCGAGGGGCACCGGAAGGATTCTTTTCGGGTCGTTTTTTGCCACGTAGTTTTCCCCATCCGGCACCCGGAAACGCTGCCCGGGAGAGAATACAGGGATCTTTTTTCCGGGATGGTTTCAACGGGGATGATAACGCGGGACATCTGCTCCTCGCTCCCCGTATGCAGGGAAGAATACATGCACGTGGAATGGTGAATTCAGTACGCCCCGATCTCAATGGCCGCATTGTTCAGGATCAGGTCCAACGGTTCCTTCCCGTCCCCGATCGTATAATACCGCCGGTCCTCCTCCGGCTGGGGAACATACCCGACCGTACCGCTGCATGCGAGTGCGCCGGCCGCAAGACTTGAGTTCCAGCCCTCGAGCGTTGCATTTCCGAACAGCGAACGATCCGAGTTGACAGATACAGCAGCAATCCGATCAAACCTCGTTGTGTTCACCCTCGGGATTATCTTCAGGGAGCCATACCCGTTGCCGCTGGCAAACGGGTGATCCGGGGAGACCGACAGGCGTACGGCGTTGAGGACTATACGGGAACAGTTCCCGCTTACGGCCGACTGGTTTTGGGTGTAGTCCGCCGACCCGAACGACCGGGCAAACATTCCCAGGGACGCAGTCCCGTTGAATTCGTTGTTGACATCGTCCATGGTGGAATAGTCGAGCGGGCTTTCAAGCGTACGGTGTTTGGTGACGTTGACAAAACCCCGCTGCCACCGGTATCCCTGGTCCTGCCAGAAATTTCCCACCGGTTCATAGGAGATGTTCACGAGCGTCCCGTTCACCTGGCTGACGGGATTAAGGCCTTCATCGTAGAGCGTAAGTGAATAAACCGGTTCCGGTTCTTCCTGGACAAAGAGAGAGCCCCCGGAGCGCAGCGTATTGAAGATGCAGTCGCCACCCCCCAGCTGCACCGGCTCGCTCCTTGTGAATGAATCCTGCCGGGAGGATACCGCATCCCCGAGATCCGATGAGAAGCGGAGGAACGATGATTCCACGGAACGGAGGTGTTCAATCTCCGAGGATTGTTTCAGGGAGGGAATGTAAACCGCGTTCCAGACCGAAAGAACCGTAACCGCCGCCGCGAGGATCAGCATGACCGCTATAACGGGAGCAACCGCATCGTCGTTCATCATCGTTCACGCCCCGTCCTGCCCGAGAAGAGCACTGCCCGGTCGGTTGCAAGAACAACCTCCTCATCACCAAGGATGGGCCGGCCGCAACTGACCGTGATGCTCCCGCCGAGATCGAAAGCCTGTTGATCGGGAACCATGGTGAACGGGGGTCTGCTCTTCAGGGTATAGGTTTCCATGGAACTCGCGTTCGAGACGATCACCTTGAGTGAATCTGCCTTCACCCAGTCGCCACCCTTATGCCAGAGAACGATGTGGCCCGAGGTATCGTTGCCCATCCGGATCGTGACGGCCGGGCTGCGCTCGGATGGCAGGTAATCCGCGAGCGAGGCGGTGAATACCGAGACTAGGATAAGGACAAGCCCGATCATGAGCATCTCCCCGACCACTTCGGAGACTGCGGAGTTGCGTTCGTATTCCGGCTTCATGGTTCTCACACGATAAAGACAAACATCGCTACCGCAGCTGCAAGCAGGACAATGCTGTGCTTGAATCCCGCAAGAATGCTGTTCGAGCTGAACTGGCCGGCCATGATGCCGGAGAAGAGGGCAAGGATGATGCTGATCCGGAACATGTCGGTGATGTTCTGGGCAAGATTGAAATTGAGGTTGTATTTCGCAAACCCCGTCATGAACGGGCCGTTGAGTTGGTACGCGGTATAGAGGAAGATGCCAAACGAGAGGTAAATGATCATAACGTAGACAATCGCGGTATTGGCCCGCTCGCGTTTCATTTTGAGGTAATGCTCGAAATCGGTAATGGCGATGAGAAAGATCTGCCGCAGGCTGGACGTGACCTCGCCGGCTTTTACAATGAGCGAGATCGCCCGCTTGACCGAGATGAGCCCGATACGCTCTTCCATCCTCACGAGAGCCGAGCTGACGTACGCCCCGGTGCTGACGTCCCGGGAGACGAGCGAGAGCTCCATGCTGAGAAGCCCAAGCTTGGCGGTGGCGATCCGCTGGATGGCATCGGGAAGCGTGAGCCCGATATCTTTCATGTCGCAGAGCTCCCGCATGAACTCGGGGATATGCCGCTCGATGTCGCTGACGTACCACCGGCGCCCTTCGTAGGAGAGGGAGACCGGTGCAAGAAACCCGATGAGGACTAGGCAGGCTCCCGCCTCAACGGTATTGGCCAAAAAAATCCCGTTCAGCGATCCCGTGAGGAGGAGAAACGCGACAATTCCCCCGCACATGCAACCCGCAACAATCCCGTACAGGTAGTGGGAAACGTAGGTGCGGAAGGGATGGCGGAGCCGTTCGTATACCCGGTACCGCTGGTTCTTTATGCCGATGCGCCGGAAAAATTCCTCGTCATCCGGACACGGCGGGGTCGTCCGGGTCATAGGTCCGCCGCGTTCTTCCTCGACAACCTCGATCCGGCTGATCTCCAGGTTCTCCGCAGGAAGCATGAGCGAGAGGATCCAGATCATCAGGACTGCCCCGGCCGGGATGCACAGGTACATGAGGGGGAGGAGCCAGGCCATCGTTCCCTGGCTTGTCATCCCCTGCGCCACGATCATGATGATGAGGGCAATGGGCCCTGCAACGAAGGCCGAGACGTACACTTCCGCCATGATCTCGATGGTCTTTAACACCATGTCGAGTTCCCGCCGGGCCTGCTCGTGGAAATAATCCGTCTTCGACGCAAGGTAGGACGTGAGATCGCCCCCGCTCTCGAAGACGATCCCCATGTCGTTGAGGAAATCCTTCATGATGGGCGAGGGGGTGGTATCCTGGAGGTTTTTCATGGCAGTTATCATATCGTCGCCGAAGAGTTCCACGTCCCGGACGATCTGGCCCATCTCGCGGGACACTTCCCCGAACATCACGCGCTCTTCGTAGATCTTCCTTATGATCCCGAACGGGGGCATGGTTGTTGAAAGCGCCTGCATGTACGAGACTGCGTAGGGAAGGTCGAGTTCGATCCGGCTCTTCCTGCCCCGGGCAACAATCGCCGGGTAGTACAGCTGGAACAGGAAGGGGGCGGGGATCATGGCGATGAAGAGGAGGATAAAAAACAGGGTGGGGGAAATACCGGAGAAGAGCAGGTTCCAGAGAGGGGTGAAACGGAGGATCGCTGCTATGCCGAGAAAACCGGCCGATAAGACGAGGAGGTTGACCTGCATTGCGCGAAGATAGGTTTCCGGCGTCCGGGGGATTCTGGCGGACAGCAGGCCGGGACTGATAAATTTTTCCAGCAGCGCCATCCGGATCTTTCCCGGAAGCGAGCCGGTGCCGGTGAGCTGGGAAAAAAGAGTCATGTTATTCACCGAACTCGTGGATGGCACTCGCGAGATCCTGGATGTCCGGGGTCGGGACATCGAGGGCGATGTTCAGGAAATCCTCGCGTTTCTTCAGTTCGGCAGCAATGGTTTCACCGGTCCATCCCATCATGGCGCAGATCTCCACCAGTACCCGGGAAGGCTCGCCGGTCCTCCGGAACGTATCGGTGCCGACATCCCATTCGAAGAGTTTCCGGGGAATGATCGTCCCGTTCCCGCCAACACTCAGCTCGTGGATGGCAAGGCACCGGCGTGTACGGTTGTTGCCGAAGGTTGCAATCGACTGGCTGACAACCAGGTCGAGCGCAGTAAACATGACCGGGGGGACGTTGATGGGTTCGTGAGTGAGACGGTTGATCGCCTCATGCACGCTCCCTGCGTGGATGGTGGAGAGCGTTGCGTGGCCGGTGTTCATGGCCTGGAAGAGTGTCTGGGCTTCCCGGCCCCGCACCTCCCCGACGATGATGTACTCGGGCCGCTGGCGCATGGAGGATTTTAAGAGCGAGAAGAGATCGATGTCGCCCTGCACGCCGGGGATACTGAGTTCCCGGGTCAGGGTGGCGAGCCAGTTCTTGTGCGGGAGCTGGATCTCGTGGGTGTCTTCGAGCGATACGATCTTGGCATTCTGCGGTATGAACAGCGAGACGGCGTTCATGGTCGAGGTCTTGCCGCTCGCCGTGCCTCCCGCGATGATGAGACTTCTGCGGTGCGCGATCACGAGCCAGAGGAACGCGAGGATCTCTGCACTGTACGTCCCGAACCGGAGCAGGTCGAGGGGCGTCATCGGGTCGGCCCGGAATTTCCGGATGGTGAACGAACTTCCCCTGATGGAGACTACGTTGCTGTACGTGACCTGGACCCGTGAGCCCCCCGGCAGGGTCGCGTCGATCATAGGATTGGTGAGCGAGATCTGCTTGTTCGCTTTCTGGGCGAGTTTTAAGACAAAAGCGTTGAGCTCGCCTTCGAAGAAGAGAACGCTTGTCGGGAGGCTGCCATAGGTCCGGTGGAAGACGAAGACCGGGAGGTTGTCGCCGTTACAGCTGATATCTTCGAGTGCGGCATCCTGCATGAGAGGTTCGAGCGGGCCAAAGCCGGAGAGGTCCCGGCGGACATAGTATGCAAGGACGTCGAGCCTGTCGCCGGTTATGTCCGGGGAGAACTCGCGTATGATGAGGCTGACGGCGTCCCTTGTGAACCGGTGGAGCGGGGGGTTTTGGGGATCATCGTAGAGGATCACTTTTCTCAAGCGGTTGTAGGTTTCCCGGAGGACAACCTGTTCGCGGGGGGAGAGCGGGGGTTCAACGACCTGATAAGTGAAGCCCTGGTTTCCCATGCGGATAATCCGGATGGAGACGTACGGCTCTTCGATCCAGTAGGCATCAAGGGTCCCGGTCGGCCGCTGGAGGGATGCGGGAGGTACCGGTTCCACGGTTTTGGGCTGGCCTGATATGACCGGGTCGGAAACGATCGGTGTATTTTTCAAAACCGGTACGAGCCCCGTGCGGTACCGGAGTGCCGAGGCCGTGAGAACAATCAGGGCGAGCGAAACAATCCCCAGAGCCACGAGGACCGGGACCGGGAGGAGAACGAGAAGAGACACGTACCCGCTCAGGACTGCGGCGGTTCCCGCGGCAATGATGGAGAGGTCTCCCCTGCGGGTACCGCTACCCATGATTTTGGGAATGCCGCTGATCCGGCCAACGACAGCCCGGGCAGTCCCCTCATCATGAACGGTTGCCTGTGCGGGAAACCGGTCTTGTCCCGGCTGCACTGCCGGTCGTTTGTCAGGGCGGGAGGTCATGTGCCCGGCCCTTGTAATGATCTGTTCAAAGAGGGTCATTCGTCCCCCCGGGCATGCCGGATTGCGTCTATGAGTTCCTGTGGCGGGACCGAAGCCGGGCTTCCTGCAACCGTGGCACGCGTGCCGGTGGCGCGTGGCGAATCCCCGGTGGTGATGGCGATTGTAACATCGAGGTAATTGCCGGTGAGGGTGAGATGGTACTCGCCTTCGCTGAAGATTTTCACCGTGCGGCTGGTCTTCTGCGAGCTGAACTCGCGGGCATACCCGTCTTCTGCAACGATCTCCTTTGAGGTCAGGTTCCGGACGGTGAGTGTGAAGTAAGGCCGGTTGACGGATTTTACCAGGGTTCCCCGGCAGGACTCCGGCTGGTCAAGGCAATCGGACAGGGGGTTGATATCATACGTTATCAGGAGCGGACCTTTTGTCACGTTGACGGTAAGGCCCGTTGCATTGCCCCGGAGCGTGTACTTCCGGGTGTATTCCGGCACGAGAGGGGTAAGCGCCGGCTGGCTGGCATTGGGCAGGACATGGTGCGGCAGGGGATAGGGATTCGGGGTGAGAATCGGCAGCGCGTCTGCTACCCGGGGCGGGGGCGCTATCGTTTTTTGCGGTTGCGGGACCGGTGGTTTTACCGGTTGCACGGGAGGGGATGGTACCGGGTAATCCTGCTGCTGGTTCGATGGAGGCGCTGAAACGCCAGCGTGGCTTTCTTCACCGGTTGGCTGCTGCATGAGCACGAGACACCCGGGTGCGGCTGCCGCTACACCGAGCAGGAGCACGAGAAGGATGACGCACCCGGCCCGGTTTCCCTCCCGTCCTTGTTCGTGTTGACGTTGCCGCAACTGGTTCATGATTCCCCGCCGGACTTTCTTAAAATCCTGAAGCACTAGTGGGTTGGGCCGCCCAATTAATAAAGTTTATTTGTTTTAAAACAGATTTACATGATCAATTAAAATAGTTTTAACACAATCTAAGTTGTTCGTGTCATCTACGGTTGGACCATGTGGTCACTGGCACTCCTGCAAGTGTCTTTACTCATCGCATGATGGCCAGAATTTGGAGATGAAGAAATGAAAGAAACCAAGAGAACGGTACAGGAGCATGCGGTGTCGCCCGTTGTCGGCGTGATGCTGATGCTCGTCGTGACAATTATTATTGCAGCGGTCGTCTCCGCATTTGCGGGGGGGATGGGAACGCAAAAAGAGAAAGCACCGCAGACATCGCTGGACTGCCGTATTACATCAGGTGACAGCATGATGACCGGAACTGCCGGACCTGTGTTCACCATGAAACATATGGGTGGCGATCCGATAAACACCAAAAATGTTAAACTTGTGACCAGTTGGGTAAATGCAACTGGCATATACAACGTTCAATCAACCGTAGCACCCATGTGGAATGCAACTGAAAAGGAAACCTATTATTCAAAAGGTGCTGTAACCGGAGAATCCAACTACACGCGCTCCTCCCTTAATACACATTACAGTGCGTGGGGTGGAGAGGTATATTACAATGTACCTTATTTAGCAGTTGCAGGCCAGCTGCCTGCTACCGGTGATGCATCAAAAGATACTCCGCGCTGGTTTGGCAACTATGTGTTTAAAGCGGGAGATGTCATCAAAGCAGATACTGATAACACCGTGGGTGGTTCCGTTGCCGGCCAGAACCTGGCAACACCGATCATCAAATACGGGGAACTCCTCACCCGGAACGATTTCGTCAATGTCAAACTTATTGACCTGAAATCCGGAACAACAATCTTTGACAAGGATATCCTTGTGGAGGTGTGATCATGCACAAGAATGTCCGGAATTACGATGCAGTCTCACCGGTTGTAGGTGTGATGCTGATGCTCGTTGTGACGATCATCATTGCAGCAGTCGTCTCCGCTTATGCCGGAGGCCTTGGACAGAGTACTCCCAAGGCGCCCCAGATCAATATCGGTGCAGAAGCACATGATGGAAAAGATATCATCATTGATTTCAGGGGAGGCGACCAGGTCAGTGGGAGTGCGATAATCGTGAAGACTTACATTCCTATGGGCACGTTCAAAGACATGAGTCACCAAGTAGACCTGAAAAATGTGACCTACCTGCCTACCAATGAAGCCCTGAAAACCGACTGGAGTGCCAAGACCATCCAGACTGGTGACAAGATACGGATCAACTGGGCGGATGCCTTTGCTGCATCATCGTATGGGGGATATGTGGCTCCGGCTGTCGGTGAGCCGGTCAATATCGAGATCTACGATTCCGCAAGCGGAAAAGTGATCGTAACCACTCAGACAAGTATCCTGCCGTAACGAGCGAATCGGACCTCACCAATTCCCGGGCACCACCCGGGCCCTGAAATCTTTTTCACGGAACAGATACATGAACACCAGACGTAAAACGGAGGAATCATGCCAAAAATTTATGGAATCAAACCGCAGCCGGCCACAAAACAGCTCATCGAAAAATTCGAAGACGAAGTGGTGATCCGGCACAACAACCAGCAGCTTATCGGAAACGTATACGTGGACATGCAGGAGAACCGGTGGGCCGTAGCATTCGCTTACAACTACACCCGCCACCCCGGCATTCACGGGCACGAGAACCCGCTCGAAGTGCGGTACTCCTGCCCGACGCAGGAAAGCGGCAGCGTGCAGATGTTCCGCTCGGACGAGGATACCGAAAAGACACTGGAGACCACCCCGCTCATGGACGGCGATGACTTCATTCGGTACGTCCTCGTGCAGGAGCGAACGCTCGTGGGCAGGGCAGCATAACCGGGGGCATCAAAGGAATGGTGTGGGGGCAGGTATTCCGAATCACTGATTACTTATAATGTGCGGGAAGTCAGAACACATCCGGGGAGCCGTGCGATAACGTTCAATCTCATTTTTCTCTCGGGTTTGTCATGCACCGATTTCTCCAATATGGGGCTCTGTTGAAACGCACATGAACGAGCGTTCGCACCCAAACTATGAAAATTGCCCAAAATGAAATCACATTTTGTGGGCAACAAAACTGAGCGGATTTTAGGATCATCAATCATTAATTTTTTTGGAGAGGTTTGGTTAACTCAACTTAGTTAATTTTCATGGGAAATCCTGTATATCGAACCGATGCACATGAGGCAAGGAGTTATTCTACATACACCTTACAATCCAGCCATGATACGGGTGATTGGACAGGAGTTCACATAGCGATCAGCACTGACGGACAGTACCTTGCGGAAGGTTCTGATGACCATAATATCTATCCCCTGAACCGGGATGGAACGCTTCTCTAGAAATATATCAGCCCCGGTGAAAACCGTCGCGATGAGCTGCGAAGGGCAGACTATCGTAGCGGGATCAGACAATCATTCCGTTTATTGTTTTAACCTGGCCGGACACCGGATCTGGAAATATTCAACCGATGGCAAAGTAAAAAGCGTTGCAGTCAGCGGAGATGGGAACTATGTGGCGGCGGGTTCCACTGAAGGGAGCGTAAACTTTTTCAACCGTGATGGGAAAGATAGGGGATCAATGGCAAATTCTGATGAAGAGTGATATGAAAAGTATAGCCTTTGGAAGAATACCAAAGTTCAGGTATTCTCCCGGAGCACGATCCGGGTACAATGCGCAGGAAATTAGTCCTCAATTTTCACGATATAGTCCCCAAAAAGACACATATTACAGTTTCCTACCACGGTTCCTCGGGAAACTTCCATCGGAGAATGTGACCTGTCGGCAGGGGGAGAGACGGGATCTCCTGGAGGACATGGGGTAGTCCCGTACATCAAGTTTTTGATTGTTATCTAATTATCCCTTACAGTAACGTGTCATCCAGCGCAACTAAGCAATATTTATTTAGTTAAAGCAAGTAAATTTGATCCGTATTTTTATGCATATTATGGAAGGTTTCTTACCCTGGCAATGGTGTCTGGTATGGTGGGTTGTCGCCATCCCATTCCTTGTCATGGGAATTATTGAACTGCGATCGATGATGAGAAAAGACCGGGAATACCTGCCGCTTCTCGGCGTCTGCGGTGCGTTCATCTTCATCTTGTCCGCTCTCAAACTCCCTTCGGTGACCGGCAGTTGCTCGCATCCGACCGGTACGGGGCTCTCGACCATGTGTTTTGGTGTATTCATCACATCGATTGTCGGTGCAATCGTCCTGCTCTTCCAGGCACTCCTGCTCGCCCATGGAGGGCTCTCGACAATGGGAGCCAACATGGTATCGATGGCGATCGGCGGTCCGATTGCCGGGTACGCTGTGTACCGTCTTCTCAAAGACACGAACGTCAATATATACGTCACGGTATTTCTCGTAACGGCAGTCGCTGATCTGGTAACCTACATTATCACGTCACTGGAACTTGCGCTTGCTTACCCCGCACAGGTCGGGGGTGTCTTCACCTCGTTCACGGCATTTTTCGCGATATTTGCCATCACCCAGATCCCGCTCGCGATTGTGGAAGGATGTGTTCTCGCACTCGTCTTCAAATACATTGTCGCGCTGAAACCGGAAATCCTCATCAAGCTGAACGTCTTTTCGGAAGCCCAGATAACCGGCGCACGCAGGAATGACGAGGCAGTTTCCCCAGCGGAGGGTCGATCATGATCCGGAATTATACACTCGAACTCATCACCGTGGTTGCAGTTCTTGCTTTCGTTGCTATCTTCCTGATGGTCAGCGCCGGAGGGACTCATGAGTTCAGCGGATCCGACGATGTCGGTTCGCAGAAAATTGCCGAACTGACGGGTCATCCGGTTGAATCCTTCACACCGGTCATTCCCCAGTATATACCCCCAAGCGGGGAGATCGAGTCCACGCTCTTTGCATTGCAGGCTGCTTTCGGGGGCGTTGTTCTCGGGCTTGTCTTCGGGTTCTGGCTCGGGCAAAGAAAACCGTCGTCAACGACATGAGATCTATGATTGAGACAAATCTGGACAACGTAGCACAACAGAGCGCGTTCCGGCATATCTATCCCGGAACAAAACTCCTTCTTGCGCTTGGATCACTCATTCTCTGTCTCATATCCCCATCCCCGGTCGTGCCGCTGATCTCCGGTATCGTGCTCAGTCTTGTCCTTATCGTCCCAGGAAGAATATCTCCCATTCTGTATGGGGAACTCCTGCTGGGACCGGCCATTTTCGCCATGATGAGTGTCATAGTTCTCCTCTTCATGCTTGGCGGGGGGGATGTGATCTGGCGGTTCAATCCGGTACCATGGATCAATCTCACCATCACAACCGGCTCACTCAGGGAGGGTATTCTGGTGTTGTGTCGGGTGTTCGGCTGTTCGATATCGATGTTCTTCATCGCATTGACGACACCCATGACGGATCTCTTCAATGGCATGAAGCGTATCGGGATTCCCATCGAACTCATCGACCTGATGATGATTATCTACCGATATATTTTCATCATCTGCGCACAGGCTGTTGAAATCTGGCAGGCACAGGTTATGCGCCTTGGTTACAGTCGGCCATGGGAAGCCGTTCGATCCTTCTCCATGCTCTGCGGGATGCTCTTCATCTCCAGCTGGAATGCGGGAGAGGATCTCGTCCGTGCAATGGACTGCCGCTGTTATAATGGTGTATTTCCTTCGCTTGACCTTGCTGAACCCATACAGATGTGGTCACTCGTCCCCGTGATTTTATATCTTGCCGGACTGAGCGGGATCCTGCTCGTGATGACAACCGGAGTCGTGATAGTGCCATGAACGTCATACTCGAAGCCCGGGATGTCAGGTACCGGTACCCCGGAAGCCAGGAGGCGATCAAAGGGATCAGTTTCCATATGCGTCGGGGCGAGAAGATTGCGCTTGTCGGCCCGAATGGCGCCGGCAAGTCAACGCTCCTCCAGATGTTCAACGGCATGATCCGCCCGATTTCCGGCACCATGCTTTTTGACAACGAACCGATCCGGTACGATACGTCATCGCTCCGCCAGTTGCGGAAGCGGGTCGGGTACGTGCTCCAGAACGCGGATCGCCAGATCATTGCCCCGACCGTGTACCAGGATGTGGCATTCGGCCCGGCAAATCTCGGGTATGACGAGCAGGTCGTCCGGGAAGCGGTCGCCACCGCCCTCCATCAGGTCGGTCTCGTTGGTTTCGAACGCCGCCCACCCCACCACCTCTCCGGAGGTGAGAAGAAACGGGTCGCCATCGCAGGAGTACTCGCGATGGATCCGGACGTACTGGTGTTCGACGAGCCAACCAGCGGGCTCGATCCTTCCGGTTCGGAAGATCTCATGGAACTGCTCGATGAGCTGAATCATGACGGCAAGACTATTGTCATCTCCACGCACGATGTCGAACTTGCGTACCCGTGGGCCGAACGGGCAATCCTCCTGACCGATGGACAGATCATTCGGGAGGATGTACCGGATGTGGCGTTCGGGAACACGAAGTACGTCCGCATGGCGCACCTCTCGGTCCCGACGCTTCTCGAACTCTCGACGGAACTTGGGAAGCGCGGGTTTGAGATTCCTGAACGGAAACCACGGAGCGTCCTCGACATGATCCATATCATCGAGAATCATCTTCACGGCGCCTGCGGCCATCCGTCTCCGGGCACGATCATGGTCTGCAATGTGGACGAAGACGATACTGCCACACTCACCGCATGGGTGAATACCCACCCGGATCTCGTTGCCGGGGCGATGGGTACGCGGGCGAAGCAGTGCGCTTCAAAGGAGTGTATTGCGCTGGAGTTCACGTACGGTGTCATCGACAAGTGCATCCTTCGGGCACTGCGAGGAAAGGATTCGCTGATCCTGACCACCAGCGGCATGATCAGCCGGGTTGCAATCCGGGTTGATGCATACTGCAAAGAGAGCGGAAATACGATTGCCGTAATTCCCCTGGGTATTACGGAATCGTCTCCTGTAACGGATCTTACTAATGAGGAGGTTTAAGTAAAATGGTCCTTCATAGAGAAAACCATGAACATCATGATGATAATGACCACGCTCATGACCATTCCCATGGACATGATCACGGGGAACATTGTGATAATCATCACCACGGTCACAGCCATACGCACGGGATTGTCGATCCTTCGATCCTCACCACGGAACGGGGCATCTGGGCAGTCAAGTGGTCATTTGTCGGCCTGTTCATTACCGCAATCTTCCAGATAATCATCGTCTATTATTCCGGGAGTATTGCGCTGCTTGCCGACACCATCCACAATTTCGGGGATGCACTCACCGCGATCCCGCTCCTGTTCGCGTTCATGCTGGCCCGGTGGAAACCGACGAAGCGGTTCACGTACGGGTATGGCCGGGTCGAGGACCTTGCCGGTGTTTTTGTTGTTCTGATGATCCTGATATCGGCTGTTGTCGCAGGCTATGTCTCCATTGACCGGCTCCTTCACCCGCAGCAGGTGACCTTTCTCTGGGCAGTAGCGGCGGCGGCACTGGTCGGGTTTATCGGGAATGAAGCCGTGGCACAGCTCCGCCTCCGTGTGGGAAAGGAGATTGGCAGTGCCGCGCTCGTTGCGGACGGCTACCATGCACGGACGGACGGGTGGACGAGCCTTGCGGTCCTTATCGGGGCAGTTGGGATTTATCTCGGCTTTCCGCTTGCCGATCCGATCATCGGGCTCATCATCACGATTGCAATTTTCTGGATTGTCTGGGATTCGGCAAAGACAATCTTCACCCGGCTCCTTGACGGAGTTGATCCGGCAGTTACGGAAGAGATCCGCCACGCCGCCGATCATGTTGAAGGAGTTGTGGAAATTACGGAGGTAAAGGTCCGGTGGCTGGGTCACCGGCTCCATGCGGAGGTTAACATCACGGTCGATTCATCGCTTTCCGTTGAAAGCGGCCACGCCATCGCAAAAGAGTTCCGGCATGAACTCCTGCATCATCTCCGGTATCTTTCGGATGCCACCATTCACGTCGATCCGGTGACCGCATCGGGACCCAACTACCATCATATCGCGGAGCACGACCACGACGGACTGCCGGTGCATTCGCACTGAACCGGTCATGGGGAGAACATGAACACCAGTATCAAAAACGGAGGTTAAAAATGCCAAAAATTATTGGAATCAAACCGCAGCCGGCCACAAAACAACTCCTCGAAAAATTCGAAGACGAAGTGGTGATCCGGCACAACAACCAGCAGCTTATCGGAAACGTATACGTGGACATGCAGGAGAAACGGTGGGCCGTAGCATTCGCGTACAACTACACCCGCCACCCCGGCATTCACGGGCACGAGAACCCGCTCGAAGTGCGGTACTCCTGCCCGGCGCAGGAAAGCGGCAGCGTGCTGATGTTCCGCTCGGACGAAGATGTCGAAAAGACACTGGAGACCACCCCGCTCATGGACGGCGATGCATTCATCCGGTACGTCCTCGTGCAGGAGCGAACGCTCGTGGGCAGGGCAGCATAACCGGGGGTATCAGTACGATCACCGGTTGTTCCCGGAGGAACTGTCAAGGCTGCAACCGGCCGTGCCGGATGACCGGCAGGCCAGTCATACGCACGATCGGCTGCTTCCGGGTATCCGGCCGACACGCGGCCCATGTCCGCCCCAGGATCGTGATTTGATAAACCAAAACCTGATGGAGTGATTTCCCTTTTGACCCGGACTATCCCCATTCTTCTCTGCATGACGGCCGCCGCAATCCTTACGGTCGTTCTCTGTACTTTTATCGGTCCCGCCGGATTTGGGATCCCGGCCGCCGGCCCCGGCGCAGCCGACATCATCGGGGCAATCCGGCTCCCCCGGGTCCTTGCCGCGTTCTTTGTCGGCGCAAGCCTCGCCATTGCCGGGGCCGCCATGCAGGCACTCTTCCGCAACCCGCTCGCCGATCCCTACATCCTCGGCACCTCGGCCGGCGGCGCACTGGGCGCATCGATCGCCATCGTCCTGCTCGGCGGCTTCTTTGTCCCGGTCTTCGCGTGGGTCGGCGCCGTCGTCGCGATCCTTATCGTCTGGTCGATTGCCGGCCGGCAAGGCGTCATCCCGGTCGAGACCCTGCTCCTCACCGGCATCGCCGTCTCGTTCTTCTTCTCGGCGCTCTACTCGTTCCTGATAGCGATAGCCGGCCAGAACGCCCACCAGATCATCTTCTGGCTCATGGGCGGGTTCTGGAACGCATCGCCATCCGATGCAATCCTCTCGGCCGCAGTCATCGTACCCTGCGGCCTCCTTCTCTTCTTCATGGGCCGGGACCTCAATGCCCTCTCGCTCGGGGAAGAGACGGCTGCCCACCTCGGCATCGATGCGGCAAAGGCCCGCTGGGCAGTGCTCGGCGGCAGCACCATGCTCGTTGCAGTGGCAGTCTCGATCGCCGGGTCGATCGGTTTTATCGGGCTTGTCACCCCGCACATCGTCCGGATGCTCCTTGGCCCCGACAACCGGGTCGTGATCCCTGCCTCCATCCTTGCCGGGGGTATCATCCTTGTCCTGTCCGACACGCTTGCCCGGACATTCTTCTCCGACCTGCCGGTTGGGATCATCACGGCATTCATCGGGGCGCCGTTCTTCATCTGGCTCATATACCAGAGGGGGGTAGTCACATGACCGGCCGGCACAGCATCAATGCCGAGAACCTCAACGCCGGGTACGACACGCGGGACATTGTCAGAGCGGTCAGCTGCTCGTTTGGCGAGGGTACGTTCACCGGCATCATCGGCCCGAACGGCTCGGGCAAGACCACGCTCCTCAAGGCATTCAGCCGGGTTATCCCGTCGAGCGGCATCCTGGAACTTGACGGAAAAGCAGTCGCCGAGTACACTCCCGCCGAGCTCGGGATGGCGCTCGGGTATGTCCCGCAGGACGAGGGGCGACCGTTCTCCTATACCGTATTGCAGGTAGTCCTGATGGCCCGGTACGCCCGGACCAGCAGGTTTGCCGCGCTGGCGCCAGCGGATTTTACCCGGTGCCACCGGGCCCTTGAAGAGACCGGTATCGCCCACCTGAAGGACCGCTCGATCCGGACCCTGAGCGGCGGCGAATGGCAGCGGGTGCTCATTGCCCGGGCCCTTGCGCAGGACACCCGCATCCTCCTCCTGGACGAACCGACCTCGCACCTCGACCTCTCGCACCAGTCCGACATCCTCTCGCTCATGCGCAGCCTTGCGGCATCCGGCTCCACCATCATAGGGGTGTTCCACGACCTCAACATGGCCGCGCTCTACTGCGACCGGCTCATCATGATCCGTAACGGGGAGGTAGTTGCCGATGACACGCCGGCCCGGGTGCTGACGCCGGATAAGATCCGGGACGTGTACGGTGCGGACGTTGTCACTTCCCTGCACCCGGCCACGGGCCGGACATTCCTTATGCCGCTCGACACGTGCGGACAAACCATTGCACCGGATAAAAACCGGAATATCCTCGTTATCTCCGGGGGAGGAAGCGGCACGGATCTCCTGCACTTCCTTTCCCGGAAAGGATACCTCCTCTCGGCCGGCATCCTTGCAACCACGGATACCGATTACCTCACGGCAAAAGCGCTGGATATTCCCTGCATAGCCGTCCTGCCGTTCTCGCAGATCCCGGCGCACTCGCTTGAAAAACTCCGAACCCTCCTCATCCGTGCGGACCGGATTGTCCTGTCCGCACATCCCGTCGGGACCGGCAACCTGCCGGCTCTCCTTGCACTTCGCGAAGCTGATCCGGCCCGGATCATCGTCCACCTGCCGGAAGGCCACACGTTTCAGTCCTGTGATTTTGCCAAAGGAGCTGCTGCCGCAGCGTACTCTGACCTTTGTTCTGCCGGCGCTCAATGCACCGGCAGTTTCAACGGGATACTCGGCCAGCTGAAAAAAAATACAAACAATGACCAGCCCCCAAAGGAGTGATTCATGACACCAGGACCCTTGTTCATCTCGACATTCTGCTGCATCGACCATCCGCTCGATCAGGCCCTTGAAACCCTTGCTTTACGAACCTCGCACGTTGAAATCCTCTCGGACGGCCTGCACGACCTTCTTGCTGACAGTTCCCCATGCCTTGAGTACCCGTTCGCGTACAGTGTCCACGCCCCGTCGGGCGAAGTCAACATCGCGGCAGTCAGCGAACGCATCCGGAGCGCTTCGGTTGCGGTACTTGGCGACGTCCTTATGGTATCAGCCGGCATTGGCGCAGAACATGTCGTAGTCCACCCGGGCTTCTCATCCTACGAGCAGGTAAGGGACCGCTCCTATGCATCCCTGCTCCGCTCGCTCGACGAGCTTGCCCGGCTCCAGGAAGAACACGGGGTCACAGTCTGCATTGAGAACATGGGTGCATGGGAGTGCTGCCATTTCCGGACCCCCGGGTTCCTGCCCGAACTTTCTGCACGCGGCCTCGGCATAACGCTCGACTGCGGTCACGCCCGGCTCAACGGGAACCTCGACGAGTTCCTGGCAGCCGGGGGATTCCAGCACGTCCACCTCCACGACAATGGCGGGACGGTCGACGACCATATCGCGTGCGGTGCCGGGACGATCGATTTTGTCGGCATGATGAAACAACTTCCGCACCAGGCAACCCTTGTCGTGGAAACAAAGGATCTCGATGCGGCCGACCAGAGCCTTCGGTATCTTTCACCCTTAATGAACGGAGAATCGTAAATGAATCCTGAACATATCCCACAAAAATATGTCCCGGCCCTGCTGATCCTCGCTATTGTCCTCGCAGTATGCATCCTGCCGGTATCGGCAATAACCGTGACCGACGATGCCGGCATGACCATTACCCTGAACGCGACGCCATCCCGGATCGTCTCGCTCTCACCCTCGAACACCGAGATCCTGGCAGACCTCGGCCTCACCGACCGGCTCGTGGGGGTAACCGATGTCTGCGACTATCCCCCGGAAATCAAGAACAAGACCCGGATCGGGGGCTACTCGGCCATCAGCATCGAGAAGGTGGCTGCTGCCCGGCCGGACCTCGTCGTCGCATCGGACCTTACACCCAGGGAGACCGTTGGCCGGCTCCGGGACCTCGGCCTGCCGGTCGCGGTCATCGCGCCCCGGAATACCGGCCACATGATCCGGGATCTCCGCATGGTCGGGGTGCTGACCGGCACGGAACGCCGGGCCGGTGAGCTGGCGGCAAACCTCTCGGACCGCGTTGCCGCAGTCCGTCCATGCCATTCCGCAACCGGCCGCCCGACCGTTGCCCATGTTGTCTGGCATTCGCCGCTCTACGTGAGCGGCAACGATACGCTCCAGAACGATGTTATCGTACTGGCCGGCGGAGAGAACGTCTTTGCCACCATGAACGGGTGGGGCACGGTATCGCTCGAAGAGTTCCTGATGAAGAACCCGGACATTATCATCGTGAACGGTGGCGGGGGGATGGATTCCTCACAAAAAGACGTCATCCTCGAAGCGTTCATGAACAACCCGCAGTACGCCTCCCTCTCTGCGGTGAAGAACAAACGCGTCTATGCGGTGAACGCCGACATCATCAGCCGGCCCGCACCCAGGATCGTTGACGCTGCCGAACAGGTGGCCCGGCTCATTCACCCGGAATGTGTAACGCAGGCCGCTGCAACTCCCATGACAACGGCAACATTGCCGGTCAAATCACCGGGGTTCTATGCGGGAAGTGCGGTCCTGCTCATATCCCTGGCCATACTCCTGCGCCGGGGAAGGAAGGAATGATGAAACCAATTACCAGGGTCGGGCAGGGTGAAACCGGAGTAAGGGGAGAACGTCCCGGTATCGCCAGAAGGTTCAGGCCCGGGAGGTTTGTATGCCCGTAACTATCCCACGGATCATTATTGCGGGAACGCACAGCGGCTGTGGTAAGACGACGGTCGCGAGCGGACTTATGGCGGCACTCACGGAGCGCGGGCTCAAGGTCCAGCCGTTCAAGACCGGGCCGGACTTCATCGATCCGTCCCACCATTCAGCTACCTGCGGCAGGGTCTCCCGCAATCTCGATCCCTTCATGATGGGAGAGGCCGGTGTCCTGCGGACATTTTTCTCTGCATCCGGTGACGCGGATATCGCGGTGATCGAAGGGGCCATGGGCCTTTTCGACGGGATTGACGGCACGGATTTCGCCAGCACCGCTCACGTGGCGCGAATTCTCCATGCGCCGGTCATTCTTGTTGTTGACGCGTACGCTGCATCCCGCAGTGTCCACGCGATGGTCCATGGGTTCCGCACCTTCGATCCCCGCATCCGGATCGCGGGCGTGATCTTCAACCGGATCGCAACGGGGAAGCACCGGGATATGATCGCAGTGGAAGAGATCGTGCCTGCGCTCGGCTGGATACCCCACCAGCGGGGATCGGAAGTGGGGAGCCGGCACCTGGGTCTTGTCATGGCGCACGAATCCGACGGTATGAACCGGTACGGCCGCATTGTCCGGGAATCGTGCGACCTCGACAGGATCCTGGATATGGCACGGGATGCTCCGCTGCTGGCAGACCCCCCGGCTATACCAACCCCGGCGGCAGACAACCGGGCGGTCATTGGCGTTGCCCGCGATGATGCGTTCTGCTTTTACTACCAGGACAATCTCGACCGTCTCGCCCGGGCCGGATCGGAGATCCGGTTCTTCTCGCCGATGCAGGATGCCCTGCCGGATGTGGACGCTCTTTACCTTGGCGGGGGATACCCGGAGCTGCATGCCCAAAAACTCGAAGACTCGCCATGCCGGCAGGCCATCCGGGACATGGCCGACAAGGGCATGCCGGTATATGGCGAGTGTGGCGGGCTCATGTACCTGTGCGGGTCGGTTGTTACCGATCGCGAGTACACTATGGCGGGCATCCTGCCCGCCCGCGTGGAGATGACAAAATCGATCCAGGCGCTGGGCTACGTGAAAGGGTGGTATACCGGAAGGCCCGGGCTCTGGGCCGGGGCGATAACTCTCGCGGGGCACGAGTTCCATTACTCCCGGGCAGCGTGCGACACCGATGCCCGGTTTTCGATCCAGCTCGCACGGGGAACCGGGATCCAGGATGGGAAAGACGGGCTCACCGTACACAATACTCTCGGGGCTTACTCCCACGCGTATTTCAGCGATGCATTCTGCCGGCATTTTGTTGCGGCGGCAGAAAAGTTCCGGAGGAACCGGTAGATGATAGCGGATCAAGTTATCCAAACAACCCCTCTTCAGGAGATTTAAGGAACGATATCGCAAAATACGCCATGAATGGCAATTAAAATCAAAATATAAAAATTATTAAACAATTAAAAAAATGTATGATGTGATGTGATTAAATGTCAGAAATATATGTTCTTGCATCAGTCCCGGATCAGGGGAAAACCACTACGGCAATTTTGCTCTCAAAATATTTCCAAAATAAAGGGATGAAGGTCGCCATTATCCAGAACGAGAAGGGGCCATTCGACGTTCATACATACCTGGAAAATGGTTGTTATCATTACACCATCCCTCTTGAAGCATCAAAAAACAAAAAAACGTTTGAACAATGGCTTCCCAAGGGTTTCGATACATACATTTTTGAGATCATGTATCCCCAGTCACCTATCGGTGCCGTCCATGCAGACCTCTTTGAGAACGTAAACGAGTTAATCTCGTTCGATCTTAAAGATTCGTGGAAAAACTATGTCTCTGACCGGATGAAGGAGCACTGGGGACGGATTAATCCGGCCAATTCGAATGTGATGGAGTTATGGGATCTTTTCCATAATAGAACAATCAAGACGGTCTATACTAAAACCCGGGAAAAAACCGACGATGCTTCAGTGAATAATTCATTCAGTCTTGTGCATCCGGAAAAATTTCTTTCTGAATCGATTCAAGGAGGATACCAATTCCCGAAAGGGACAAAAAAGACGATTGCTGTCGGCGCATTTCCCGCCGAGTATTGGGATATCTACCCGGATCTGTGCTGGTATCGTTTTGATTATGCCACATTTATGGAGAGATTCAGAAAAGGGGATTACGATCTTGTTATCATAGGTGTCTGCGGAACGGATGCACTGAAGCTCCGATTCAAGCCGGAAACAAGCGAAATTATCTGCTATCATCCGTCAGTGTACCATGATCTCACTCATGCTCATTGTCATCTGCCTCTCAAGGATAATTTCCTGACAGTTTATCATACAATCAAAAATGAGCCCGTTGGCACTCCACTTGGGAAAGATGACGGCTGTTTTGCTGCTTACAACAATAAATACTGGACATTCAGACCGCACGGTAATTTTGAACAGATCAAAACAGAAGATAACATACTTTTCTGCAACGGCTGGATACTCCCGCAATACTTGATCCGTGATGGTTACCTGGAGGTGAACTGAAATGGGAGGCCCGTCACCGAGTCCGCCGATTATTAATAGTGTTAATCCGGTGTGGGATTACGTTCTGGATTATTATCTGAATGTCGGGAGGATATTCGAGTTCACAGCCAATCAGGCCTCGCGGTTCTTTCTCTATCTCAACGGGATCCTAGTCAGCCAGAGTTCCCCGAATGTTACAAGTTGGTCGTATACCTTTCCGTCAAACCCGGAACCAAGTTCGACACCAAATACGGTCAGGGCCGTAGTCCAGAACTCGAACGGATCAACAGAGCACATCTGGAACTGGGTGGTGACACCCACTGAAGTAGCTGCAAAACCCATCCTGCAAAAAGTGAACCCGACCGGGGTTCAGCTTCCCGATATTCCATCGGACACAGCGCAGCCGCTCGTGCTGACGGTCTCTGTCGACCAGTGGTCTACCCTGACCTTAAAAATTGACGGGCAAGTGTTTGGATCGCCCAAAAATGTCTCCACCCCCAACTCCGAGGTTACGTTCACCATTGGTACTGATTATCTCAACAACCCCCAGAATATCGGGGAACATACGATTGCAATTAACGCGGAGAACAGTAACGGCGTATCGGATTCAGCACTGGTTTACACGTGGAAATTGGTTTGTCGGAGTGACTGTCTGCCATCAGGAAATGTGATAAATTTCCAATTCGATCAGTACCGTATTTATAATAATGAATGGTCTTCCTGGAAGACGGCACACTGCAATGAAAATGCCATAGCAAGATTTGGTTATGGAAGCCAGGAAAAATCTCAATTCTCAAATGATCTGAGCAAAATCGAATGGCGAAAGAACAACGGCACCTGTCAGAAATGTAATGTGAGTTTTTACAAGGCCACCGGGCCAAATCAAAAACTCTTCCTCGTCTCTTCATCGCGGAACGGGCATGCGATGGTTGCTGAATATTCAGGAAGAGATGATACTCAAGAACATTTTGAAGCCGACAGGCAATTGTGGGCAAACTGGAGATTTTTCCAATATGATCAAGAAAACATTCAGCCCGCACAATATGTCAATCCATCGAATCCCCAGATGCCGCGCGGGCCACCAGACAATTTTATCACTATCCGACAGGTAACGAGCATCTATTTCACACAGGATGGCACTCCCAAATACGTAGGCACAACGGTAGCTCAGTTCAGGATTAATGAAAACAATGATAAAGATTGGAACTATCCGTTCGCAGAGTTTGAATATTAATGAGAAATGAATAGGAACTCCATGGAATCTGAATATACGATTCAATGAAATCCACATTGAGGTAATCGAATGCTTAAACGTATCTGGATTATTGGGGCAATCCTCCTTGTAGTAACAGTAATCTCTACGGCTTTTTTTTTAATACAAAATGATATCCAATCGGTAACAATGACCAGAGATCAAAAGAGTTCTGAAACGGTAAAAACAACCAACACATTCCAATCACCCATGATGTACCGGGCAGACGCGGCACGCACGGGTAATTACAACAATGTATCCGGCGGAATCGTGCCGAAGGGACAGCTGAAATGGAAATATGAACTCGATTCCTATGAACCCGGACCTCCAATCGTAGGGCAAGATGCCGTTTATCTAATAACTCCCCTTAATGGAACGTTTGCGATCAATGCTACCACAGGAGTTCTCATATGGAATAACAGGGATATCGGAAGCAGTACGTCTGCTCCTGCGGTTGCTGGGGGAAGTGTCTTTATACCCCCATGGGATTTATATTCGATCGATGCTGAAACCGGATCTGTCCGGTGGCGCTCTAAGGGCGGAAACAGTTTCCATTCATCTCCTGCATTCGCTTACGGTTCGGTCTATATTGGTAATGGCGATAAGAATCTCTATGCATTCAATCCGGAGACTGGCCAGGTCCGGTGGAACTGTACAACTATAGGATCGGTAAATACCGTAGCCGTTGCTGATGGGCGGGTCTATGCCACATCGATTCACAAGAATATCACAGTCGCCAAAGGAATGGACCGTTCGAAGGACATCATTAAAACCGATAGCAGGGTGTATGCTCTTAATGTCAAAGACGGAACGCAGAAATGGGTATTCACGCCATTGGAGATGCTCTCGTACTGTGGTCCGGTAGTTGCTGATGGGATTGTCTACATAGGCACAGATTTCAATAATAATATCCTGTATGCTCTCGATGCCCAGACGGGCGCGATTCTGTGGAACCAAACAATAAATATCAGTCTATCATCCCCTGCTATCGCAGAGGATACTCTCTACATCGGAAGCGAGGATAATCATCTCTACGCTCTTGATGCAAAAACAGGGGCGCAGAAATGGAAATTTTCTGTTCGGGAAAGTGAAATGCCGGGGGGGGTAGTTTCATCTCCTGCATATGCGGATGGAGTGATCTATTTCGGAGATCTGAATGGGAACCTTTACGCACTTGATGCAAAGACCGGTACCCTGCATTGGACATTCACTGCCGGGGGGTATATCTGGTCTTCTCCGTTCGTTTCGAATGGCGTTGTGTATTTCAGCGGCGGTGACGGGTATCTCTATGCGATTGAGTAGTTCAGCTAAACCATGAACGTGAATCATCTGGCTGTCATCTCTTCAAAGAATGTTCCCGGCCAATGCTCTGACAGATTCCCCGATCTTCACGCGTGCTGCATGGACATTACCGGTTTCATAGATGCGATACTTAATTATGAGTACAACCTTGCGGTAATCTACGTGAAGGCAGTGTACACGAAGTGCTGTAAAAGTGAAGATGCCCTGTATCCAACAGTGAATTGACAAGACAAAGAGAAACAGGGCAATGAATCTAAGCGACATCGTACTAAATTATCTTACCGATAACGATAAGGGAATGCAACAACTCATCACGTGGTTCCTGAACGATGTGATGAAAGAAGAAGTAGCTCAGCAGGCCGGAGTACCGAGATATGCGAGATAATGATACGGCACCAGAATGTAATTCACGGTCTCATCATTGTTGCTGTGATCGATAGTGTGTCCTGCATTTGGACACCGGATATACTGCAATTAAAGAAAGACAGGAACAACAAATGAAAGGATACTATCTGTGGTAACATGACTGACAATGATCTTTTTTTAGGTGAGAGTAACCGGATGAAAGCACCGGGAAACGAACAGGTCGGGCACCAGGACACCTCGCTTGTCATCCGGTTCCCCGGGCCCCGTAACGTGCTTTCCACATCGTGGCTGAACGGGGGATACCGCGAAGATTTGCACGCGGTCTTCAACCACCAGATCCCGCTTGCGGCCTGCGAGGCCTGCCATTCGGGCGGGAGCGTGAAGAGGTATCTCGAAGGCGTGGCTGAATCCCTCTCGCTTGACCCGGGCAAAGCCTGCGGGCTCGTCACCCGGGCCGAAATGAAGAACACTGCGGTTGTCACGGAAACGTTCCGGGATCTCGCGGTCACGGCAATGGTAACGGCCGGCATCGACAAGAACGGCGGGAGGGCCGGGGACCCGGCTTCGTATTACGAGAACGGGGATTCCTTTGAGCCGGTCGGGGGCACGATCAACACGATCCTCATTATCGGCGCCAATCTCCCGGAGTACGCGATGGCCCGGGCACTGATGACTGCGACCGAGGCAAAAACGGTTGCGCTCCAGCAGCTCATGGCCCGGAGCATCTACTCGTCCGGGATCGCCACGGGATCCGGTACGGACATGATCGCGATCATTGCCGACCCGGCTTCGTCCCTTCATCTTTCGGATGCCGGGAAGCACGCGAAGCTCGGGGAGCTGATCGGCCGGGCCGTGATCGCGGCAACCACCCGGGCGCTCGAACTGGAGACCGGCCTCACCCCCGCTTCGCAGCGGGATGTGCTGGTGCGGCTCGCCCGGTTCGGGATCACGGAAGAGGATATCTGGAACCGTGCAGTACAGGAAGGTCTTGTTAACCGTGCCGGCCCGGACGGGCGGGAGCGGTTCATGCATTACCTGAAACAGTGGACCCGGGAACCGCGTGCGGCAGCGCAGGCAGCAGCTGCGCTCCATCTCGTGGATGAAACGGGATGGGGCCTGCTCCCCCAGGATGTGGCCCGGGATGAGATCGTCTGCATACTGCAACACGGGGAGACGGATCTTCCCCCGGCAGGGGACCGGCTTCCCGATGGTATCATAACCCTGCTTGCCCGTCAGGCCGCCCGGGGATTCCTTTCATCGCAGGATGTTCGTCATCCGCTCCCGGGTCCGGAAAAAACCGGAACTGAATGAAAAGAGGACCGATCGCGTTTGCCGGCATTTTATAAAATCCAGCCGCAACCAGTAACCCGGAAGGCTGCGGAAACGTTCGAGAACGAGGTGATGATCCGCAGGAACAACCGGTTCCTTCTCGCCACGGTTTATCTCGACATGACAGAAATATGCTGGGCCGTGGCTTTTGCTTACAACCCGTCGCGGAGCCCGGGGCTGAACGGGCACGAGCACCTGCTGGAAGTGCGGTACTCGTACGAACCCCGCACCGGTCACCGGATCGCGATGTTCCGTTCGGATCCTCCCGAGAACACCCATCTTTCCTGCAACCGGTTCCTGGACCAGGACAGCTTTGCACAGTATGCAATAACCTATGAGAGGGAGCTGGTCAATCGCCGGGCCTGAAACAGCGGGCGGTTTATTGACAAAGAATGCCCCCCGGCTACCCGATCGGTTCTGACCTCATTAAACACCCTGCGTTTGCTTACACGCACTCACAAGAAAATAAGCCTGTATCAAGCCCAGTTTCTCAGTTTCCGATCCTGCCCCCGTTTGGAAAAGCCCGTAAAACCGGTATTTTCCGGTCCTGCAAATTATATCCCCAAAATCTGCCCGGTTTGCCAAAATACGGGCGGAAACGAGGTCACCGGATGGACGCCAAAGGCCCGGGAACCGACCCTTTTTTCGTCACCTGATTTAGTCCATGTATCTCCCGGAAACGCTGCCCGGGAGAGAATACAGGGATCTTTTTTTCCGGGGATGGATAAAACCGGGGATCCGGGTTGGTTAAACAAGGTGCCGGTCGCGGAGCAATGGGGGGAACGATGAAACTGTGCGAACAGCCGGTTTTTCCCGGGTTGAACGAACAACCAGTTACCGGCATCCGTACCCCCATCGTGTTTATTAACCCGGACAACTCCAGAAACCCATGTGAGATTTCTATGAAACGCGTAACCGTCAACCTGCTGGTCGATATCGGCTGCCTGATCACGTTCATCCCGTCGCTGATCACCGGGCTGGTATTGTATTTCTTCCTGCCATCCGGTGGGGGAAGGGGAGGCAGCTTGATCACCTGGATGGGGATAACCCGGCATGACTGGGTTCTCTGGCACGATATCGCAAGTTTTGCCTTCGCCGTCCTGCTCGTCATCCACCTGCTCCTGCATTGGGATTTTTTCCGGCATGCCGGCAGGAATCTCAAACCGGATAAAAAAGAGCCGGATACCTGTCCGCCGTGATGGTCAGACCCCTGATCATACATGGAAACGGGAACAATCCAATCCAGAAGAGAGACGGTTTGACAAAATGATTTGATTTTTCACGTATGTGAATGTCAATTAATTAACTATATTAGAAAATACTACCCATATGAGCGATATGAAAACCACAAAGCTTGTGATTATCTGTACTCTCCTTGTCGTCTGCGCATTGTTCGCAGCCGGCTGCACATCGACATCGAACCCGGGAACACCGTCGGCCACTACGCCAGCAGCCACGCCGGCCGGAGCCCAGAGCGCCATCCTCGTATTTGCCGGTGCCGGGCTCAAAGCCCCTCTCGATGAAATCGGGCCGGCCTTCACCCAGAAGTACGGCATTCCGGTCCAGTACAATTACGGCGGGGCAGGCACGCTTGTCTCCCAGATGAACCTCACAAAGAAGGGCGATGTCTTCATCCCGGGCTCGACCGTTGAGTTCCAGACCGCAAAAGACCAGGGACTGGTGACCACGAACCAGCTCGTTGCGTATCACGTACCGGTCATCGCCGTCCAGAAAGGCAACCCGAAACAGATCGCCTCGCTTACGGATTTCGCAAAGCCCGGCCTGAAGGTTGCCCTCGGTGACGCCAACGCGACAGCAATCGGCAAAGCCGGGACAAAGATGTTCAAGAAACTCAACATCAGCGCAGCAGTCGAGAAGAATGTTGTCACCCGGACCCCGACCATCAACGAACTCACGGTGATCATGAACCTCGGGCAGGCGGATGCAGCAATCCTGACCCTCGACCAGATCGATGCAACAAAGGTTGACGCCATCACCATCCCGCTCAGCGACAACGCGGTCCTGATCACTCCTGTCGGTGCGACAACGTTTACCCGGAACACCGATGCAGCAAACAAATTCGTTGCATATGTTGCATCCGATGAGGGCAAGGCATTCTTTGCAAAGCACAACTTCCCGACCTACCCGGACCCGGTCTATGCCAATGTCAAGCCATGAGCAAAGCCGGTGTAAGAAACCGTCGGTCATAGAGTTCGAACCCGTAGGGATCGCCCGCTCACGGCTCTCGACCGCCGGTGCCCCACCATTCCAAAGCAGGTTCTCGTTAGAAGAAGGCGCAATCGAGGTGTTCCCGGCATTCCGGGAGGGGCTTAAGAATATCGAGGGCTTCTCCCACCTCATCATCCTCTCCTGTTTCGACCGGGCAGAGCGCCGGGCGCTTACCGAACAGCCGCTGCTCGACGCGGAAATGGATCACGGCATCTTTGCGTGTCGCCATTTCAATCGCCCGAACCCCATCGGTATCTCGTTTGTAACCCTGGTAAAAGTGGACGGGGGCATACTCTCGGTCAGGGGTCTGGATCTCCTCGATGGGACGCCCATCCTCGACATCAAGCCGTATATCCCGGCGTTCGACAGCATCCCGGAGGCTAAGTCCGGCTGGGTATCCGAAGAGCATATCGGGAGGATACGCCAGACGAGCATCCAGGCACACCAGGATCCCGGCAAAAAACACCGGCAGGGTTAAACGCCGGATGGTTGCCGATGAAAAAGATCTCCCTTGCCATCACGTTCATTTTATTTTTTGTCATCAGTGCAACCCTCCTTGGCCTGATCCTGTATTCCCCGCTTTCAGTTCTTGCCCGGAGCCTCGCGAATCCTGAAATCCGGTTCGCGATCCTGCTTAGTCTTGTCACGAGCGTGATATCGACGCTCATCTGTATCGCGGTTGCCATACCGGTAGCCTATGCTCTCGCCCGGTACCAGTTCCCGGGAAAAAGGATCGCAACCCTTGTCCTCACCATTCCCTTAACCCTCCCCCCGCTGGTTGCCGGTATCGCGCTCCTCCTCTTCTTTGGCACGACGCCGTGGGGCAAAGCGCTGGACCAGGCCGGTTTCGCGGTGATTTTTACCCCGCTCGGGATCATTGTTGCAGAAGTATTCGTGAACCTTCCCTACCTGATCCGCATCCTGCGATCCGCATTCTCTGCGGTCAACCCGCGTTTCGAGTACGTAGCAAAGACGCTCGGGTGCACGGATACCGGCGCCTTCTTCCAGGTAACGCTTCCCATGGCACGCCACGGTCTCCTGGCCGGGACGGTCATCACGTGGTCGAAGGCAATGGGAGAGTTCGGGGCGGTGCTGATGCTTGCCGGCGCTACGATGATGAGGACCGAGACGTTGCCGATTGCGCTCTACCTGAATATCTCAGGCGGGGATCTCGACCTCGCGATTGCAGCAGCAACCATCCTGATCCTTATCTCCCTCTTTACGCTCTGTGCGGTGGAATACCTTGACCGGGACGTCCATGTCTTTTAGGAGGTAACGGTCATTGTTGCGCATTGAATCCCTTTCCATCACCCTCGGCGAATTCTCGGTACGGGACGTGTCGCTTGAGATCCGGGCCGGGGAATATTTCATTATCCTCGGCCCCACCGGTGCGGGAAAAACGGTTCTTCTTGAGACGATTGCCGGCATCCATACACCAGAGTCGGGAAGAATTTTCCTTGGCGACCGGGAGATCACGTCAACAGAACCGCGTTCGCGCAATATCGGGATGGTATACCAGGACTACATGCTCTTCCCGCATCTTACGGTCGGGGAAAATATCGCGTTCGGATTGCGCCAAAAAAAGATTTCCCCGGCAAAACAGCGTGCGCTCGTTGAGGAGATGGGTTCGCTCCTGGAAATTTCCCATCTCACCAACCGGTACCCCGGGACTTTGAGCGGGGGCGAGCAGCAGCGGGTTGCTCTCGCCCGGGCGCTCATCCTGCGGCCGGAGATCCTGCTGCTCGACGAGCCGATGAGTGCACTCGATGGCCGTACCCGCGAGCGGATGCGCTCGGAACTCTCCCGGATCCGGCGGGTCACCGGGACCACCATCATCCAGATCACCCATCATTTCGAGGACGTCTTTGCGCTGGCCGACCGGATTGCCATCATGCGGGAGGGACAGGTAGTCCAGGCCGGGGAGACTTCGGACGTTTTCCTGCACCCGGCCGATACCTTTGTTGCAGAGTTCCTGGGTATCGGCAACATCATCCGGGGGAAGGCTGAACCGGCCGGGAATATCGCACGGATCAGTCCCGCATCCGGCCCGTCATTCTTTGCCGCTTCCGACATTGCCGGGGACATGGTTGCCACCCTGCATGCGGAGGACGTGATCCTCTCGGCGGAACCATTTGCCTCCAGCGCCCGCAACTGCCTGCCGGGGACGGTTGTTGAGATTATCCCGTCAGGAAGTACGGTCCGGGTCATTCTCGATGCCGGGTTCTTGCTCACGGCGCTCCTGACCCGCGAGAGCTGCTGCGACCTGCATCTTGAACCGGGCAGCAGGGTCTATGCAACATTCAAGGCATCGGCAGTCCACGTGATCCCGGTTACTTCGCAATGAATTTTTTACATCACGGGGATAGCATGCACAGGATTTGCGTATCGGATCCTTTTTGTCGGATTTGCCCGTGTCATGAACCAGGAGATGGCGCGGGTTCGGGACATGCAGTAAAATAAGCCCATCCAGGGCTCCGTTTTCATTTCGACAGCCCCGTCCCCTGCCGGAAAAGCCCGTAAAACCGCCGGTTTCAGATCATGTGAAAAATATGCCTGGGTTTCCCCCGGTTTGCCAAAATACGGGCGGAAACGATGTCGCCGGATGACCGCCAAAGGCCCGGGAACCGACCCGGTTTTCGTCACCTGCTTTCGTCCATGCGGTTCTCGGAAACGCTGCCGGAATGCCAATACGGGGATCTTTTTTCCGACGATCACCTGAAAAACCGAGGCCCGACGCCGGGCCACACGGTGCAGATCTATGCCGGTTCACCGGTTTCCAGCCACGCAGTTCCTGCCCGGTCCAGGAACCGGGAGGTCCGCTCTTTTGGCTGCGCGTGAGTTGCATAATACGTAAGTAGTTTCCGGACAAGATCCCGAACCTCATCTGAGGTCAGGCCGGTTGCAACCTGCTCTCCCGGCCGGACGTTAAAGCCGCTGTGCCCGCCAAAAAATACGGTCCAGCCCTTTGCGGTGCCCATGATCCCGATATCCCGGACCCGACTCTCCCCGCAGCAGCGCGGGCAGCCGGAGACCCCGATCTTAATTTTTGCCGGGAACTCTTTTCCCAAATATTCATCCGAGATTTCCCGGGCAAGGCTGATCGAATCCTGCGTGCCGTTTTTACAGTGCGCGATTCCCGGGCAGGACTGGACATACCGAACGCCCGGTGTGATGGATGCCACCCCGAGACCCCCCAGTTCCTTCCGCACGCCTGCGATATCGCATTCCTGAACCCCGACAAGCAGGAACCGCTGTCCCGAGGTGATCTTGACAAGAGGGATGTGGAATTTTTTTGCAACCCGGGCGATTGTTTCGAGCTCTTCCGGCGTTATGACACCGGCCGGGATCCGGGTCTGGATCGCATAGGTTTTGCCATCCCGCTGGAGTTTTGCACCATACGTTGTCTCGGTCATATTCTGGTCACGTACACTCAAGGGGTCATACCCATGAACCTTTTGGATCCCCTCACCATCCGAGTTTCATCCCCACACCCACTTCCTGCACCGGGCAATACTCCGCAAGGGCGAGTTTTACCGGGAGCGATGTACAGTGACAGGCATGCAGGCTGTCGAGGTGGAGGCGGTTTAGGTATTTTCCCGTTTTTGCAAGCCGTTTTGGATTCGGGGAAATAAGGTGGAGCCCGCCAATGATACCGGCAACCCGCCGTTCCCCGCAGACGTCCCGGGCATACTCCGTGATGTTGCAGATCCCCGCGTGCGAGCATCCCGTGATGATGACGAGCCCTTCTGCTGAGCGGAACGCAAGGGCAGAATCGTCGAGCAGGTCATCCGGTTCAATTTTCCCGTCCGGACACTGAACCGTCCGCTTCTCCACATCCACCAGCTCGAACGGAAATCTCCGTGGGATCTCCCCGAGAAAGACAAGGTCGTCGGTGATCCAGACCGGTGTTGCGGACAGGCTGAGCGGGAACTGCCGCCCGGCCTCCACTTCACTCACGGCCGATCCGTTTCTCCTGCCCTCTTTTTCTTTTTGCCAGAAGCAGCGGGGATGGGCGATGAGTTGCGGCACCCGGGGCTGCGACCCGGCCGAAGCGGCATCGGCAAGGTGCCGGGCGAGCGTGGGCACACCACCGGTGTGATCGATATGCCCGTGCGAGAGGACGAGGAAGTCCAGGTCCCGGAGGCCGATTCCCATCCGTTCCGCATTCGTGAGGAATAATCCTGACAAACCGGTATCGAAGAGGATCTTCTTTTCAGCAGTTTCGATAAAAAACGAGAGCCCGGCCTCGCCACAGGAATCATGGTCCGTGAGGGTCGTATTATCGACAAGGACAGTGAGGGTGAGCCGGGAAGTCATGAAAAGTATCGTTCCGAAAAGGGGATGAGTCTTTTCTTTTTTGGAGTGCCTTGACCGGTACGGTTGGAGGACACAATCCGTCCGCCAACTGTCAGGGTGCAATGGTTTAAATGATTTATGCGCATATGAGTAAATATCGTACGGCAGCCGTACGGTTGGTGAACACATGCCAGAAAATACACAACCAGCACCCGAAAATTCCAGAAAATCTACCGATAAGAATGAGTCCTCCACCCTCCACACCTGTGCCTGCGGCGAAACCCACGAGCACCATGAAGAGGGAAAAAGCCACAGGGATGAATGCACGTCCACCCAGAAATTCAGCGATTCCTGCTGCTGCGGATCCGGCGAGGCCGCAAAAGAGGCACGTCACCGCTGCGGCCACGGGCCGAGATGCCAGTAAGAATCGAATCACTTTTCATACGCACATAAAAAAACCTGCCATGACCCGCCACCTGGAAGTCCCCGAACTGCTGGAGCAGTACATGGCGGCTTTGGGCTCACCGGAGCAGTGGGTCACGGTCCGGGAAATCCGCGCATTTTTCAATCTCGATGAATCCACCGGGCCGGCATTCTCGGGCTTTTTACAGAGAAGCCATTACGGGGCGTTCTTTTCCTGCCGGTACAAGGTAGCCCGGATAGAGAAATTCCGGGACACAACACCGCCCTACCGGATTATCCGGAGATATCTCGTGCGGGAACGGCCGGGGCAAAAATCTTCCGACAGCAATACTGCTATGATGTGCAACCGGCAGACCCGGTAATCCTGTTATACTAATCCGGATACACTGTAATATGAGGAGCTGAATGGCAGAAGAGGAAAAACAGGAAGGGATTATATGCCCCCGCCGGGGCAGACCCCGGGTCCGGCGCATTATTGAAGGGACCGGGGAATCCCGGTGTTACAAACCCTGCTGCTGCCCGGAGGAAGAGGGCGAAGGCATCTCGCTCCAGCCCGAAGAGATCGAACTGATCCGGCTCATCGATCTCGAAGGGCTCGAACAGGAAGAGGCAGCCGAGAAACTCGGGGTCTCAAGGAAGACCGCATGGCGGGATCTTCATGAAGCCCGCCGGAAAATTGCCGATGCGCTTGTCAACGGGAAAGGGATCCAGATGACCGGCTGTCAGAAAGCGGCAGAAGGACGCTGTCCGAAGTGCCCCAAGTAAGAAGGCCCGGCATTGCCAGCGATGAAATGAACATGGGAATTCCGGCTGAAATGCTTCCCGGACTTGTGGCTGCGCTGAAGATCGTAACTGCCGCACCCGGTTCAGAATAACCATCGTATACAATAATGGGGCGGAAGAACCCTGCCGGGTATGCCGGATCCTTCAGGGTCCGGGAGATGCATACCGGGCAGATCCCCGCTTACTTTTTTTATTGATTCACTATGCTTAAATCTTTATGCGCATATGCGTAATTATTATTCATACCATAGCAGGTGCATGAGAGATGCCTAACTTTGACGGAACCGGACCGCTGAAACGGGGACGGGTTATCGGGCGGGGACGCGGGCCCTGCACAGCGTGCAACACGGGCTGCGAGCGCCGTGCCCTTGATGAAGAACCAGCCGGAACGGAAGAGAAACGGGCCGATTAGCCCGGGATACAGTATCATGCCACAACCATTCATCAGCGTGAACAATCTCTGCATGGACTATGACGGCACACGTGTTCTGAACAACATATCGTTCGAGATCCCGGAAGGGGAGATCATGGGCGTCATCGGCAGGAGCGGAGCCGGAAAAAGCGTGCTCATGCACCTGCTCCGGGGCGTCGAACAGGCGCCCACCAAAGGATCTATCATCTACCACATGGCAGCCTGCGATCACTGCACATTCATGGATGTCCAGAGCCGGGCGGGAAAGAAATGCCCGGAGTGCGGGGGCAATCTCGTTGCCGTGGACGTCGATCTCTGGGACGAGAAGACCGACGGCATGAAATCCCGGGTCATGAGCCGGACCGCGATCATGTTCCAGCGCACGTTCGCCCTCTACGGCGACGACCGGGTGATCGAGAACGTTCTCCACGCGCTCGACGACATCAACTACCCGCAGGAGCACACCATCGGTCGGGCTGCCGACCTGATCGACCAGGTGCGGCTCTCGCACCGGATGATGCACATTGCCCGCGATCTTTCCGGCGGCGAGAAGCAGCGGGTGGTGCTCGCCCGGCAGCTGGCCAAGAACCCGGCCATGCTCTTTGCCGACGAACCCACCGGCACCCTTGACCCGGAGACGGCCCGGCTCGTGCACGCGATGCTCACCGATGCCGCCAAAAAGAATGCCATGGGCATGGTCGTCACCTCGCACTTCTCGCAGGTGATCGAGGACATGGCGAACCGGGCTATGCTGCTCGTGGACGGAGAGATTGCCTCCATCGGATCCCCGAAAACCGTGATCAAGGCGTTTGCCAAAGATTACCACGAGATCGAAGAGACGGACACGGTGGAACTGGGAGAGAAGATCCTCTCGGCCCGGGACGTGACCAAGCGCTACATCTCGGTTGACCGGGGCGTGGTGAAGGCCGTGAACATGGTCACGTTCGATGTGGCAAAGAAGGAGATCTTCGGCATCATCGGGAAGAGCGGGGCGGGAAAGACCACGCTCTCCCGGATCATCGCGGGTATCATCGAGCCCACGAGCGGCGAGATGAACATCCTGATCGGCGATGACTGGGTGGACATGACGAAGCCCGGCATAGACCAGAGAGGCCGGGCCAAGGAATACATTGGTCTCCTGCACCAGGAATACGATCTCTTTCCCCACCGCAATGTAATTGACAACCTCACCGACTCGATCGGACTCGATTTCCCCAAGGAGCTCGCGATCCGTAAAGCGGTGGTCACGCTCCGGATGGCCGGGTTCACCGAAGAGAAAGCCCGGGAGATCCTGAACCGTTACCCGGGAGAACTCTCGGACGGCGAGCGGCACCGGGTCGCCCTTGCGCAGGTGCTCATCCGGGAACCGCGCCTCGTGATCCTTGACGAACCGACCGGCACGATGGATCCCATAACAAAGCAGGACGTGAAACACTCGATCCTCCACGCCCGCGACGAGATGGACGAGACCTTCATCGTGGTCTCGCACGACATGGACTTCGTCCGCGACATCTGCGACCGGCTCGCCCTCATGCGGGGCGGGAAGATCGTCGACATCGGCCCGACCGCAGATATTCTTGCGCAGGTCACCGAAGAAGAGAAGACTGACTGATACCGGGGGCATGTGATCCCCGGCCCATTTTCTGGATAATGATACCATGACAGCACAACCCACGAAACAAGAGACGCCCTGCGATGAAAACTGCAATGAGAACTGCGACACCTGCCCGTCCGCACAACCAAACAATGCCCCAAAGGGACTCCCACCTAAAGCAAAGATCGATGTCAAGCACGTCATCCTTGTCCTGAGCGGGAAAGGCGGGGTGGGCAAATCCACCGTCTCGGTGAACCTTGCCTCCGCTCTTGCCGGCCATGGCAGGAAAGTTGGCCTGCTCGACCTCGACTTCCACGGCCCCAACATCCCCAAGATGCTGGGCATCGAAGACCAGCGGCCGGCGGTTCTCGCAAACGCCATCGAGCCGGTCCATGTGACCGGCAATCTTTCGGTCATTTCGATGGCCTTCCTGCTCCCCGATACAAGCACACCGGTGGTCTGGCGCGGGCCGATGAAGATGGTTGCCATCCAGCAGTTCCTTTCGGAAGTGCACTGGGGAGCGCTCGATTATCTCGTGGTCGATCTCCCGCCCGGGACTGGTGACGAGGCGCTCACCATCGCCCAGCTGGCCCCGAACGTGCGGGGAGCAGTCATCGTGACCACCCCGCAGGATGTTGCGGTCATGGATGCAATCAAGGCGGCGAAGTTCATTGAGAAACTGGAGCTGCCGGTTATTGGTGTCATCGAGAACATGAGCGGGATGATCTGCCCCCATTGCGGGGAGGTCATCAACCTCTTCGGGGCGGGCGGCGGCAGGAAGGCAGCAGAGGATCTCAAGGTCCCGTTCCTGGGCGCGATCCCGCTCGATCCGGAGATGGTGAAAGCCGGCGATGAGGGCCGTCCGTATGTCCTCCGCCACGCCGATTCACCAACATGGCGGGCGGTGGATGCCGTCATGGAGAAACTGGTCACGGAGATCGAGGCAAAACCGGCATGACGGCCGGCTCATGCAGTCCGAACAAAATTTCCACGTAACCGACGATGAAAAAATATAACGGAATGCCGGAACTGCTGGAGCAGTTCATGGAGGAGCGGGGCTATGGCGAACAATGGGTCACCGTGCAGGAGCTCCGCGACCGCTTCGGCCTGACTCGCTACCAGTGCAACACCATATCCGGGTTCCTGCGCCGGCTGGAGTTCGGATCGTTCGGCCAGTGTCCGTATATCGTTACGAGGATCGAACGGGCGGGAGCCCCGAACCCTTCCGCTCCCCCGAAATTCCGCTATCTTGTGAAACGGAAACATCCGGTTGTTGCCACGGTCGCGGAACTGCTGCACCTCAACAGCGTCAAGGTCCGGCGCCCGGCGGATCTCGGGGGATCAGAATAGAATAATCCTGAAAGGTCCGGATACCATTATCTCCCGGCCGGACACAGGAGGCATATACCAGATAGAGGAATCCTGTATGAAAATTACCGATGTTGCAAAAGTGGCCTCAGGCCCCAACCCGCATCACGTGGATGCACGAAAAGTCTATGACTCACCGCATGCGATAGCAGTTGTCATCACGCTCAAACCCGGCGAGGCGCTGAAAAAGCATATCACGCCCGTCGATGTCTTCTTCTACGTGCTGGAAGGAACAGGCATCGTGGAGATCGGCAACGAGAAGCAGACCGTTGGAAAGGACATGCTGGTTGAAAGCCCGGCGAGAATTCCGCATACGTGGTCCAACGTATCCACAGCCGTGTTCCGCGTGCTCGTGGTAAAAGTCCCAAAGCCTGCCGAAGAGACAAAACTGCTCTGATGCATTGGCGGAACCACGAACCCGGTCTTACCCGGAAATCTCCCTTTTTTTATGAAACGGTTCCCGTCATGAAACGCGGGATCCGCACCGTATGAAAACACTCTTACCCTGAAAGGAGAAACAGGAAAAGTACCATGAAGAACCCCTTCCATATCATGATCATCCCGACGCTCGGGTGCCCCGGCAGGTGCAAGTACTGCTGGAGTTCGGAGGAAGGGTCGCCGGTCATGAGCGTGGATACGGTGAAGGATATTGTCGCGTGGCTCAAAGAGTTCCGCAAGGACCGGGTCACGTTCACATTTCACGGGGGGGAACCGCTGCTTGCCGGCGCAGACTTTTACCGACAGGCACTTCCGCTGCTCGCGGACGGGCTTAAGGAACTCACACCGGAGTTTGCGATGCAGACCAACCTCTGGCGGATGACTCCGGAGATTGCGGAAGTTCTCGCAGAATATCACGTCCCGATCGGCTCCTCCATCGATGGCCCCGAGGCGATCACGGACTCGCAGCGGGGCGACGGGTACTTCGCGAAGACTATGAAGGGGTACGGGATCGCGAAAGCTGCCGGTCTTTCGGTGCGGTTCATCTGCACGTTTACCAACAAATCCGTGAAACACCGCGAAGAGATCTTCAATTTCTTCAAGGAGCGGGGTTTTGTCCTCAAACTCCACCCGGCCCTGCCATCGCTCCGCTCGGAGAACCCGAAGGAATGGGCGCTCGAACCCGCAGAATACGGGGAACTGCTGGTCTTCCTGCTCGACAAGGCACTCGACAATATCGGGACGGTCGAAGTGATGAACATCAACGATCTCTGCCGGTGCGTCTTTACCCGCCGGGGATCGGTCTGCACGTACGTGGACTGTATGGGGAGCACGTTTGCCGTGGGGCCCGACGGGAGCATCTATCCCTGTTACCGCTTCGTGGGGATGTCCGAGTGGGTGATGGCGAATGTCCGGGACAAGCCGACAATGGAGCAGCTCATGCAGTCCGGGCCCGGCCGACGCATGACCGCATTTGCGGAATACGTGAACACGGCCTGCAAGGACTGTTCGCACATCCGGTACTGCCGGGGCGGGTGCCCGTACAACGCGATCGCCCCATCGGGTGGAGCGCTCGACGGGGTGGATCCCCACTGCACGGCCTACAAGCGGATCTTCGACGAGCTCAACGAACGGCTGAACAAAGAGATGTTCGAGGCGCCTCCACCGGGAATGGGGGGATTAGGGATGTCGGCACCGGGGAAGCCGGCGAAACATGGCGTCATGGCGCTGATGCGGGCTATCGTGGAGAAGTGAAACGAAGAGCGGACTCCAATCCAGGAGGGGTCTAACCCCCCAGCCGTGATCCGGCTTGTGGGGGGTACTGAGGTCTCATGCCGTACCGTAACTTTTCTCATCACCCTCAACGCCAACCCGGTTCTGTACCGTTACACGATATGCAACAAACACAAAGCAACGCAACCACATCCACAGGTGCATGGGAAATCAATGAAGTCACGTTGCACCCATGCAGGATATGATCTGCAAGCCGGCCTCCGGTCGGGATCGCCAGGTTCCCGGGTCGGGACGCTGCGTTTCCCGACGGTACCGGATGACCCGGCGCAGGGCAGGTTGATCTCAACACAACTTAATTTTCATTAACGCAAATCAACATGAGTCAATAAAACCAAATCAGACCCCGAATAATAATTCGGGCTTTTTATAGTCCGATTTCGGCGAAATTAATTCGAAACCTTTTAATTAAGATCTGACCAAATTTACACTAACCACAAAGAGTATCTACTCGATGTGCGTGGCATTGCATTTTGAATACTCTCGTGCATTCGCACGCAGGGAGGAGGCTAAATGG
>Ga0265296_1000769_pt1 | contig 43570 bp, 31 predicted proteins | sample MunlanPumphouse1_FD_189073 | JGI IMG/M metagenome (GOLD analysis project Ga0265296, IMG submission 189073) | Groundwater microbial communities from a municipal landfill in Southern Ontario, Canada - Pumphouse #1 | ecosystem: Environmental > Aquatic > Deep subsurface > Groundwater | place... | reverse complement strand
CCTGCCGGTTTTTCAATTATTTTATATCGTTCAGCCCCGCTAGCGCCTAAACTGCCGCTTAAAACAGTTTTTGCCTTACTGCCCTCTTCAAGCCGCCAGCCGGTTAAATCAATTTCACTATTAGTTTTATTATATAATTCAATCCATTCAACCTCATTATCCGCCGGGTCGGACACAAATTCATTTATTAAAACGTCGCCGAAATTAATCTTTATCCCCCCTGTATCTGTCCCCCCTGATAAGGGGGGATTAAGGGGGGTTGTATTTTGGTCTGTTGAACTCGCCGTTTCACCCCCTTGATAAAGGGGGTTGGGGGGATTTTCTGGCGCCTGTTCTGCCGGCGGCGGAGTCGGCGCGGTCGCTGGCGAACTTGAATTCTGCGGGTTGGGATTTTTTTGAATAAAAAAATCAACGTTATTATTGTCAGTATCCTGGCCGTTACCCTGGCTGCCGCCTGGCTTACGCTCGATACTAGTTGAAGCTGACGGCAATAAAGTGGCCATTATTTCCGGACTATCTCCAAGCCCATAAGCCACTTTATCAACGATGGTTGACGCCACGACTGAATTCAAAATTTTTTGGTCGTTCACTAAAAAGATATTTCCTCCTCCACCAATTTGAATACCTCCGGACAGCGAAAAAACGCTATAAGTCATATCGGCTAAAACTTTCAATTCTTGATTAGCCGCCGTATTAACTATTAAAAAAAAGCTGTGCGCCGGAATAATAGCACCTTTAACAAAGTTCTTTTTATAAAACGTAAGCCCTGTAGCACCTTTATATTGAATTGACCAACCACTGATATCAATATTTCTTTCCGTCGAATTATATAATTCAATAAATTCATCGTCGACCGTTTTACCGGCAACCTGCACCTCGCTAATTATAATACTGGTGGAGCCAACCGCCCATGCTTTTTGCCCGCAAAAAAATCCCGCGCCGATTATGACCAGGATCATGATAATTTTTACCGTATAAAAAAAGCCTCCTTGTTGCCGCATAATTTTTAAATTATATTTTATACTTTAATTTTAGCACAAAAAATAAAATACAATCCGCCTAAAATAATTTCCCCGCATCACTGGCAATTAATCGTTCCGTGTCTAACCTTCCTAAGGAAACTATCCCGTCAAAACTCAACTGTTTATTATCTTCAAAAGTTTTTTCTGAAAGAACAAAATATTCCCATTCTTGCGGTTGATTTTCTAAAACAATTTTGCTGGCGGTTTTACACCAGCTGATTGCCGCCTTGGCCTTTAATCCTATTAACGCTTTTTCGTTGCCCTCGGCTTTTTGTATTTCGTCTTCCGATTTTGTTTCAACTAAATACATTTTTTCTTTGGTTTTGATCACAAAATCCGGAAAATAATCGCGTTTAATGCCGTCTTTGTCGCGATAAGATATATTTAATAAATGTTTTCTTTCTTGAATTTTTCCGAATGCTTCCACCTCGCTTGATTTATCTAAAATCTCGGCAATAAAATTTCTTTCTAGCCCTTCGCCTTTTCTTGAATACCCAACCAGAGGATAAATACAACGCTTGGCGCGGACTGATAGCGATTCGCGAACAAATATTTTTTTAATATCGCTTAATTTACCGATTTTACCGGCTTTAATTTCATATTGAATTACTCCCAAACTGTCTATCAATAAACGCTTCACGTTAGAAACAATAAAATCAAACAGCGGCGCATAATTAAGAACGGTATAATTTTCTTGAAGTTTAAAATCTACTTCAGCGCCAAAAATAACCGAGCTAACATATTCGTCGATTATTCCGGTTATTTCCGCCATTTTCCCAGTTAAAATCTGAACACCTTTTTCTGAAGCAACCGACATTGTGGCTTGCCGCAAAAAATGAGCATAGTCAAAATACTGATTATCAAGTTTCCAGGTTTTTACTTTACCGCCGGTTTCAGCGTGCGTCTCCGTAATGGAAATATGAGAAAGCTGTTTTTTTAATGTACCAAGAGGGATTGAATATTTTGGTAAACCTGAAACCGCGATCGCGGAAAAATCAAATTTCGATGATTGCTCATAAACCTGTATTGGCCATAGAAGATCATACTTTCCGATTCTTTCTGGTGTCGCTTCGGCTTGAACAAGATCGCCGGTTGTTTCTGTCGTTGATGAATCGCCGACGCCAATCGCATAACCCTGTTGCTGTAATTCTTCATAAAATGCCCTGAACTTTGGGTGCTCGACAACAAATAAGAAGTCCAGCGAATTTTTTGGCGCGTGATTGCGCATTACATCTTCCCGCGCTTCACGCTTCATGTCTTGCAATTCGGGATATTTATATCCTGGGAACATCAAGCGAACGCCTCTGCCTACTATTTGCTCTAAAAGCAAATCAGCTTCAGCGCTACGCAAAACAACTACCGCGGCCACATTTTGCGTATCAAAGCCCTCGCGAAGCATTAAAACGCTCACTACTACGCGAATTGGGTTTATTTCTTCCGATTCATCTAAACTTTCCAACTGCCGGCGATATTGCTCCCAATCCTTATCGCTCATTCCACCTTTTTTATCCGAATGAATAACCAGCGTCTGGCGTTGATAACTTTGGCCCCTCTCATCAGTAAGATTGCCAATATGTTCGGCAACTTTATCGGCCACTTCGGTATTTTCTGCCAGCACGAATAAAACCGGTTTTTTGTCTAAACCCTTTTTTCTAAATTCACTGGCAATCTGTTCAAGTTTTTTCCGGCCAATATCCAAAAGCAGTTTTTGGTCATTAGAGAGGCCAACCACTTGCCCTCGGCGATGGTTGTCATCCGCTTCTGCTCTTTCCGCTCGCACATCAAGCGCTTTTAATGCTTCACCGGCGAGAGACTGCCTTTCTTCCAAAAAAATCTGCTTGACAAGCATGGCTCTCATCGCTTGCACTAAATCATAATCATAAACGATGTGCGGAAAATACTCTTTTTTCTCGGCGCTTCCATAAAAAGGCGTGGCGGAAAAATCTATTTGCATAAATACGCCTTTTTCTTCCTTATGTTTTTCTGCAAGTCGATTAAAAAGTACTTGTAAAAATTTACGCCAAACCAATTCCTCGCCTTTGGCGGTTTTTGAGCCATGCACATGATGCGCTTCATCGTTAAAAATAATCAAATCAGAATACTCGGAAAGAAAATCAGCGATTATCTCGCCACGGGGCTGTTCTTCTACATCGGCGCCGGTAAGTTGATCCCAAAGATTGCTGGAATCATTCAATCTAAATTGCTGCCAATTGGTAATATACACAAACGGCTCGTCCGGCGGAGTAAAATTCGCCCGAATATCGCTCGGCTCTAAAACTCTCAAATTAAAACGATTGCGAAATCGCTCGCCCTCGGGCATAAATAACTTTTTTTCAAAATCGGCATTTAATTTATTGCGCTGGCCGGTCTTTAAATCATGTTTGCCTTTAAACATATCTAATAAGCGATTTAAAACTTCATGTCCGGGCGCGACCAATACAAAGTGAGACGAATATTTTTTTTCTCGTTCGTTATTTATCGCGTTAAAATATTGCCAAACCAAAAGCGCGGCTAAAACCCAAGTTTTGCCCGTACCGGTCGCCATTTTTAGACAATATTTAGGAAAAGGAATTTTTTCCGCTTCCTCCGAAAGCGCCGCGCTTTGCGCTAAAACCTCCGGCGCGAATCGTTCAAATGCTTCTTTTAATGTTTTAATTCCTAAAATTTCATGGCAATAAATAATCGTTTCAATCGCGCGCTGTTGACACTTATGAAATCCGTTTTCCATCTCATCACGATTAAACCAATACGCTAAAAGTTCGTAAGTCGTTTGCGTCACACCCTGCCACCCCTGATCCGCCCAGGCTTGCACTTCGCCTTCCAGCGCTTTGGCTAGTGGCAAGTCATTCAAGATAATATTTTTTACTTTTTTTACCATAGTATTTTTGATTTACGGTAATTTTTCCAAAAACTATTAGATATTTCTACTTATTCACATGCTTATTATTAGCATATTTTACCACCTTTTTCTACTAAACGCATATTAAATCTACTAATTAAAATTATCTGTCAGTTTTTTATACCCTCCATTAAACCTATCCCTTCAGTCTTGCTTTTTTTAAATTCTGTGTTATAATGTAATTGATCGAAAGATCACTGATTTTAGAGCTAAGGGGCCCCAGCGATGGGGTCCTTTGTGCGTTTATTGTTACATTCTCTTCGCCAACAAATAAAATCTTTGATATCAAAAATATCAAAGATTTTTAGACCGCTTGTCTTGAGTTCATTTAATTCTCTGGCGATTCGTCCAGCAGTCGCGAATAAAACAACTTTTTTGCCTGCTTTGAGCAACTTTTCCAATGGATCGGCAAAGTCGCTGTCGCCGCTCCACAGTATAAAAGTTTCGGTTCCGTTTCTTTCGTAATCAAGCAGCATATCAACGCCGATCTCTACATCAAAATTGCACTTTCTATCTTCAATATAATATTCTCCCTTTTTATTCATATCCTTAAAACGCTCATTTAAGTATTCAATTGTTCCAACCTCGTATTTTCGTAAAAGCGCGCGGCGGATAAATTGATTGAGCAAAGCCGTTGAATCCGCCGGAATGCTTGAAGCGATAATCGGGAAATGCATGATTTTTACAGGTTTAGTGCGAAGGATATATTTACAATTCTCGGCTTCAGACTTTTCCCTTTCCGACCGCTCGTCTCCCGCCAAATAACCGTTATAAAAATTTACTGCCTCAATATCATTAAAAGAATCTAAAAATTGTTTAAGCCGCATTAAATCAATGTGCCATTTTAATTTTTCGCTCCAAGGGCGAATATTCGCGTAGTCAATATATATCCGAGTTTTATCTCGAAAAATATCTTCAAGTTGTTTAATGGCATCTGGTTTATTTTTAGCGATACTCTCAATTTTTTCTGTCTTTGGAATAAACATAAGTTAATTTACTTTCTGATAACGGTAGTTATATCTAATAATGTCATTCAAGAACTGGCCATGCGAAGAAGTATTTAAAAATTGCTGATATAAATTTTCCGGAACATCAAAATATTGATAGACATCGCCGGATGTAAATTCCACCTCTAGAATAGACGACGCTGGATCGTGGCCAATCGAACGAATATTTGATGATGAAACCGGTGTTCTATACATAATTTTTTAGAAAATTTTGGTTTAATAGTCAAAAATAGTTGGTAATTTTACATTTGACCTTTGAAATAATAATACCATCGGACAAAGTTTTCTCTGTTTTCCTTGCTTAAGCCCCGGTGAATTTTCAAAGTATTTTTCAAGTAAGAAAACTGCGATTTCAGTCCATTGGTTGATTTCTGAATATTTGAATTATCCAAATAGTGAAACATGTTGGGCAAAGCGTTTTTGATTAACGACCGAGTTTTTCTTAGCAGTTTATGCGTGTACCATTTTCGTCCGGAAAAACTAACGCTCCGCTCTTTTAAGAATAAATCGTATTTTCCGCACCAGCCTTCGAACTCCGCTATCCAGTAATATTTTTGCTCATGATTTTCTATCAGGTGTAATTTCCTGACCCAATATCGCAAGGTAATGCCGGCTTCAGTTTTCGGAAATCTGGTTAAATATATTAAGGCCATTCTCTGAATGTGGATAACGCACCTTTGGTGTATTGCCTCCGGAAAACGTCCCTAACCGCTTTAATCAGCCCTTTTTGGCCGTCAGAAGTGATACTAATGATATTGAGGCCTGCTTGTTTCAGATATTCCAGATCGGTCATATAGTTATACCAGCACTCCTGATCAACCACCCTGAAATATTGTCGTTTCTTTATTCGGCTGTCGTAGTAAACCAATACGCAGAAATTATTTTTAAAATATGTTCCATCGATTGTTAAATGGCAATTACTGTTCGGCTCCGGCCTCGGCAACGGCGGATAATCCATGAAGTTTTTAAAAATCCTCTGCAATGTTCTGGCTGATTTGCCAGTTTCGCGCGCTAACTCATTTAATGTCGCTTTCCCGACAACCCATTTCTTAAACAGTTTTAATTTTTGATTTTTGCTAGAACCGGCGTTTGTCCAGTAAAAAACTTTATTGCAATTTTTACACCTGAACCTTTTCTTCCCGTCTTGAAAACCCCACTTGATAGTTTGGCTGCCGCCGCAATTTACACAATGTTTTTTTTGATTTATTAGGCATAAATTCAAATCGATTTAAATTTGTTATTAATCTATGCCTAATATTACAACGAAAACAAAGTTTTCACCAACTATTTTTGACTATTAAACCAAAATTTTATCGTCCGTAATTATGTATAGTGTATCTGCATACTATACATATTGTATATATATTTCATATTTTCACTTCAATAATCGCCGTCGCATCATTGCCAAAAATATCGACTACACGCATAGCGACGGTATGCTTACCACTCTTTTCATAAGTATGCTCTTTTTTTGTCGCTACGATTTTCGCTTTACGGCCGTTGCCTCTAAAATCCTGCCATTGGCTTTTAAAAACTATGCCGTCATAATCCCAATCAATCGCCCAATAATCAATCAGTATGGCGAAATTATCTTTGACTAAATGAATCAATTCTTCACGCGATTCGTCCGCTTTCTTGCCCGAGCCGAGCGGAAAATCATAGAGCACATAATTATCAATGCCGACACTCACGACATTTCCTTTCATTTCCGGCTTTTTAACTTTTAAATACGGCTTTTCAAGAAACTTTATTTTTTCCGCCAATTTTTCAATTTCTTCTTCGTTTCGCGCTTTTTTCAAATATTCGTAAATATCCGGCGGAATCTGCCGGCTGATAATTTCTGTTTTAATATCTTTGCCCGCCGCTTTTAAGCGAGTTTGCAAAAGTTCATCGTAATTATATTCATAATCCCACGCTAAAATTACCAGCCGTTTGTAACCCGCGCCATCAAGCGTTTGCGCTTCCACGGCCAAATCCTCAACTTTATGCGCCGCCACCGGCCGGTCAGGATAACCGCAATAAACAAGCTCCAAATTTATCTTGTCATTCCTTTTCTCCTGTTTGTCATCCTCGCTTTTTTCTTTGTCATTCCCGCGCATCCCTTTGTCGTTCCCGCGACCTGTCCCGAGCCTTGCCGAGGGAAAGCGGGAATCCATTTCCTTATTTCTGGATTCCGGCTCGGAGGCCGGAATGACATCGGGAGATATTTTTCGCACGCCTAAGTCCTTGCGGTTCGCCATGGGTTCGGCGCCGTAAAGTTTCAAAATAATTTTCTGCATTTCATAAATCCGTCCGCCGCCGAGATAAATCATCTCGCGCTGGTAATTGCCGATATTTTCAATTAAAAATGGCTTTGACTCTTGCTCTACCAATCGTCCGCGCGCGACTTGAATACCAACTTTCCCCAGCTCACAGCCGATCCAGCGACGATTAAGTTTTTCCGCAACCGCAAGCGTAGTGCCAGAACCCATAAAAAAATCAGCGACTAAATCATTTTTGTTTGATGATGCGGTGATAATTCTTTCCAAAAGTCCTTCAGGTTTTTGTGTATCATAATCGGTGTATTGATCAGAACCACCTTGAATAGGTGCCACATCTTTATCATTCCAAATATTGGTCGCTAATATACCTTCCACTTCCTCTAAATATTGTTTTTTTGAATAACCACGATTTTCATCGCCATAAATATATCCATTTTTGTAAAATTGGTCTAATCTTTCTGTTGAATATAGCCACTGTGCGTTTTTTCCTCTCCACTCGAAACTTCTTCGCCCCGAACTCGCCTGCCTCCCCTTCGCTTCTAACATTATCAACCTGAATTTACCTTTTTCGTCTTGATATCTATAAGGTCCCAACTGCTTTTCAGTTAGCTCAATAAATATCTTATTAAAGATATAATTTTCAGTTTTTGAATAGAAAAATAAATTATCATAAATCTGAGAATAAAATTTTGATTGGGCATTTGGGATATTTCTTTTCCTCCACACAATATCGTTTCTAAAATTATCCTTACCAAAAATTTCATCCATCATCACTTTTACATAATGCCCAACATGCCAATCAAGATGCACATAAATTGAGCCGTCGGGCGCGAGTAGTCGCTTCATAAGTTGCAGGCGCGGATACAGCATGTCCAAATAGCTATCCGTGCCGCCGGCCCAGGTGTCTTTATACGCCAGCCGTTCAATCACACTCGGCTCTTTGGTCAATTCGGTTTCGCCAAGTTTTATTTTATGCGAATAATCTGCTTTAGAATCAAACGGCGGATCAATGTAAATTAGATTTATTTTCCCCTCATAGCCCTGCGCCAGTAGCGCCTGCATGGCCAAAAGATTATCACCCCAAATCAACCGGTTCATTTTTTGCTTATCCAGCTCGTCCTCGCCGATTAAATTGTCGCGAAAACTCATGGGCAATTGTCCGGCTTTTTCCGGATTGGGAATTACCACCTCGGCGGTTTGAAATTCAATGTCTTTTGGATTAGCCGCTCGCTTAGGCTTAGAATCCCAAAACAATCTGGCCGAATCTTTTTTACGATGAATGTTATTTTCCATATTCTAACCCTACCATCTTTCCGCTAACATTTCAACTTTAATAAAATACAAAAAGCGCCGCTATAAGAGCGATGTTTTTTGTTTGCGAAATTAATTATTTTTTTAGTTTCTTTATCCCAAAACTTATTACCCGCGCTACGCCGAAGCCGAGGGCAGACAGAACAAGATACCAAAGATACATTTCCCACATTCCCCAACTAATAATTAATAGCGGCGCGATTACAATTAACCAACCCCACCATTGCTTCTGGCCTATAAACAGAAAGAAAAGTAGCGAGGCAAATAGAGAGTAGGACATTAGAAAGCCTAAAAAATTATAAATAAATGTAGGGCCTATCATAAACAAAATTGGCTCAACGGATTCAGGTTGAACTAAAGCAACATATAAATTACCAAATATTTTTCTCGTAAACCAAGCTATTATTGCCGACACTATAAAAATTAAAACAATTTCTATGGCTGTTTGAATGTTTTTACTCATAAAATTTTTCTTAAAATATTAATGCTTTTAATAAGTGCGTTATAGCCATCTATGTTTATTTTATTCTTTTTCTTTAAATTTTCTAAATTCTTATTAAACGAAGCTAAATTGCGCTTAATAAATTTTGCTCGCTGGGTCGGAAGTTTCGCTAGCCGCCTATTCAGTGCCTGTAAAATTTTTTCTTTGGCTTTTGGTTTTAGTTTTGTATTTGCGTTGATTTTATCAATTAATTTTTTAATCCGCGCCGTTTGCTTATTAATTGAGTCTAACTGCTTGCTTAATCGCTTTAACGGCTGAATTAATTCCTGCGCGCTTTGTTTATCTTTTATCCAGCCTTTAGTAAGCATCGCTTCAATGTCAGCAATCACACGACCAATCACCACGCTTTCCTCTTCTTTTTCCGGCGCCAATTCCGGCAAAATATTATCGCCTTCGGCGCTACTTTGCAAATTAACCGGATAATTTATTACCTGCTCATCCGCCACCTCGCCGGTGGTTTCTTTAACTATGCTTTGGGTATCTGAAAAATAGCTGCTGGCCAAATGATACTCGCCGTCCGCGTTGCCGGTTAATTCCAAAGAATACTCGCCGTCGGCCGGATTCGGGATAATAATTAATTTTGTTTCGCCGTTACCGGCACTAAAATAGCGCGCGCCGTCAATTGTATTTATTAGATTATCGGTTGCCGCGTCATAACCAATTTGCCCCGTACCGTCCGGCGTGGTAACGAGCGGAAATACCGGAGACGCAACTAAAAACATTAACTCGCTTTTGGTATCCGGCGAACTGAATACCTGCTCGCTCTGTATCCCCAGCGCCTGCATTATTTTTAGCGCGGCCTGATCCGGTAAGGCGCTATGTTCAATGCCAGGCAAAGCGATACTAGTTACGCCAGGGAGCGGCGCACTTGTATTCATAACCGTGCCATCGCCATTCGGCTGATGCTCAACTTGTTCAGCTACTGGTTTGCCGTCAATCCATTTTCCTAATTGAATATCCAGCGCGCTGCGTTCGCTTACCGGTATTTCGTTTAAAGTATCTTTGCCATCGCCGTAAATTATCTGCGCTCTGACCCGCGAGCGCAACTTAGCAATTTCTGTTTCGTTATTTAAACTATTTAGCCAATTATTTGTTTCGGCCATGGCAGAACCAGGTACGAGTAATTGCCGTACCGTATCAAAAAGATAATCGTATGTCGGTAAAAGCTGCTTAATAGAAGGAATAAATTCATGTATAGTAGAAACATTGGTAACATTTAAACCTTTAAATTTTAAAAGGGTTAAATAAAGAGTTAAATATTTCTTTAGCTCTTGCCAATTTTGTGGAATTTCTCCGCCCTCCCATGGATAATAAGCAAAAGATGACCCATGATTCGGCGTGCCGAGCATAATCAACTGGTCAACGTCATTTCGCGTTTGATAGTTAGCACCTTGAATATACGAGCGCGCGACGAGCCCGCCCATACTGTGGGCGATAATATCAACTTTTTGCGCGCCGCTCTTTTCTTTGGCTTCATCAATCCAATGCCTTAAATACTCTTCGCCGGAATTAACCGCCGCGTCCGGATTAAGGCCGTTAGTTTTTCTCCAATCATAACAACCGATAAATAAATTTTCGCCTTGAGTAAATCCGGCCGCTTCTAAAGTTTTAATCAGCCCCTGGTAATAATCGCCGACTAAATCCCAACTCCAGGACGATTCCTCAAGCCCAGTCATTACTTTTAAATTTAAGCAAGCGCCAATCCCCGGCACTAAAATCACCGGGTCTGGCTTTTGAGCTGGACCGATTAAGTCAGATGGCCAGGGCTCAATTAAAAAAGGAATATAATTTATGTTAAAAAAAGCTCGTGTGCCCTTTTTAATGCCTTTGTAATAATCATCAAGCGTTGTCGGACCGTCCGGATGCCCCCAATAAACGCGCGGCGCTTCAATTACCGTGCCTCTGCCCTTGCTTAAACTTAAATTATCACAGCGCAGATTTATTGGTTTCCAAGTCCAATTCGGCGACGAGGGCAAGGGGCAATTTACGTCATTATATAAATTAGAATCTGAAATTTTAAAAATTGCGTCCCCGTAAAAACTAATTGCGCCAAAATTATTTACCAAAGAGCTATGAGTAATATTGATTTCTTTTAGCTTTAACGGCTGTGGCTCGTCATAGCTTGTCACCGAGATAAAAGAGGTGGGCCACATATATTGCCCGAGCCTGCCCAAGCCGCTGTCCGCTCCGCCCGCGTAATGAATTTCCACATAATCAAAGGTTATGCGATTGCCCTCGCCTCCGATTATAATATAGCCCCAATCTCCCATGGCTGGCTTGGTAGCGCCGCCGTCGCCGTTGGTGTCGCCGCCAGCGCTGTCGTCTTTTATGGAGGTGAAGATTATCGGCTGTTCGGGGCTACCCTGGGCGATAATATTTCCGGAAGCCGCTATATAGCCGCTTTGATTCATTTTAATAATCGTTCCGGGCTTGATAATCAGCCGGTCCCAATGGTTAACTTCAAAGTAGCTATTAATCACTCTTACTCGACTGTTGTCCCAGATTATATCCGCGGCCTTAGCCGTTTGCCCGAATACAAAAAACCATGCCAAAATAAAAATTGGCATGATAAATTTACCCCGTGAAATAGCGCCACGCGCTAATTTTGTTAAAAACAAAATTATTTCACGGGGTAAAAAAATCCTCCTTGGCATAAAATATTATTAAAAATTATTATGCTTTAATTATAGCATAAAAAAAATAAAAACAATAAAACACATTAAACTACACTTTATAAAAAATAACCGCTTTGTCAACCGTATGCACTTGCGCCCCATTATTCATTATTCATGATTCCGCATTTCACCTTATCACCGTGCCTTTAAACTTTTTCTCTTCCAAACAATTTTTTAAATTGTCTATATTCTTGCCGTTCATGATTATAACTTCCAAACCCAATTCCTGTGATTTCTTGGCCGCTACCGGATCAAACGGCGCGTTTAAACCCGGCGACCAAATATTGCCCACTAATTTTCTGAATTCCGCCCAAGTCATTTTGGTTTTTATCTTCGCGTCGGCGTGCTTATTCGGGTCTTTATCGTAGACATAATCAATATTAGACAAGTTGATGATGGTTTTAACGTCATATTCCTGCGCGATCATGGAGGCGACATAATCGGTTGACCAGCCCGGCTTCCAGCCGGAAGCTACCATAATTTTTTTCTCGCTGAATAGTCTGAAAGTGGGATTTTTTATAATCTCCGGATTGGCCTGATCCCTAAAAACTGTTCGCAATAGATGGGCGTTTAGCCTAGTGGCGTGAATGCCCAGCCAATCTAAATCTTCTCTTTCAATCTTAACCACCCGTGAAGCCGCGGCCACGTAATTTCTGGCAGTAATGCCGCCGCCGGCAATTAAAAAAAATTTATTGCCTTGTTTTATCTTTTTTAAAATTAAGGCGCGAAACTCCTTTAAAAAATGCCAATCAACGCCTTCGGGCGGAACGATCAATGACCCGCCGATGGAAATCACGTAAGTTTTTTTATGAGGCATAAAAAATGAGTAAATTATAAATCTTGTCTGGTGCCGAAGGGGAGACTCGAACTCCCAAGGATTGCTCCACTAGCTCCTAAGGCTAGCGTGTTTGCCAGTTTCACCACTTCGGCGTGTTTTTTAACTTTTGTCAATTCTGTCTTGATTATAACAGAAATCAAAAAATTTTAAAAAAGAAGAGGAGCGCGAAAAGAAATATCGCGCTCCCAACGATTAAAGCATGGCCAAGAATCTAAATGATCTGGCCCTGGAACAGCTGTCTGCGTTATTCACATCAACATGAGCTAAACCGCCGGCGTCAAAATTGCCTCCGAACAAACGTTGGGAATAATTTTCAAAATATTCCTCGCACCAAACCGATGTGTTGGTTAGGCCGTCTCTCTGCCGCGGCATATACGGATAAAGTTGGGGAATAACGTTGCGTTCAATGGTAGTTTCCAGTCTAAGCTGTTTTACCATCAAATGAAGATTTACCGCTAAGGCTGGTTTGACTATCCTTTCCATTTTGTTAGCAAAAATGCCAAAACGCGAACTCGGCTGACCATTTTCATAATCGGCCAGCCGACCGGCTCTCCGCAAACATTCAAGTTCCGGACCCAATAAATTATCAAATTCATACATCTGTCCGCCATTATTGGCATAGTCCGGCTTAGCTCTGATGTCAATGAGCGCTGTTATACCCTCTAATTTTGTATCGGTGACGGGCGTCAACTCGCCACCGCTCTCGCGGAAAATTTTTCCCTTTTTGCATTGCTGGAAAAACCACCGTTCCGGTTTGATTTTCCAACCGGGATAATTATCCGTTTCTCTCATTAAAGCTGTGGGTAAAAAATGCGGTTCAAGTCCGAGACTTTGCCAGAACTTAAACCCCTTGCGGCCCCAGCAGTGAAGTATCGCCTCAAAGCCGGATAAATCAAATTCGCGGCCGAAAAAATTCAAATGCGACTGGCGTTCCTGGCTGATTACGCCGGCAAGCCAGTTGACTACTTTAGGATTGAAATTTCCGGCCAACTTTACCTTTTTAATTTCTCCTCCTCGCGCCATGATAAACCCCCTTTATTTATTTTTACTATTATTAGGTGATAGATTATATTAACTAAATCTAACAATTATGTCAACCGATTGAAAGGCGCCGATTGAGAGATGACGCGAATTATGCTATCATTATAATATAATTAATTAACTATAATTTTATGGCTGACGAACAAACTACAAAAATCACGCCTGACCCGGATATTGAAAAAAACAAAACCGTGGCGGCTTTGTCTTATGTCTGGATCCTATTTTTAATCCCGCTCTTAGGTAAAAAACGCTCAAAATTTTCTCAATTTCACGCCAAACAAGGCCTGATTTTATTCCTCTTAAGTTTTGTTTCCTGGTTTCCGCTAATCGGCTGGCTAATCGGCTTGGCGATTATCGTCATCTCGGTTATGGGTATTTTAAAATGCTTGGAAGGAACTTGGTGGAAAGTGCCGTATCTCTACGAATTAAGCAAAAAAATTAATTTGTAACTTTTTCTGTCATTGCGAGCGACTGAAAGGAGCGAAGCAATCTCACAAACAATGAGCTTAGATTAAAATAATTTTTATTTTTTAAATTTATCATTTGTGAGATTGCTTCGTCGCTTCCGCCTGCTGGCGGAGCTCCTCGCAATGACAATACAATCTATGTCCGAAATTAAATTCATCAAATTTTTCGAAGAAACTACGATTAAAGACGTGCCTGAAGTCGGCGGCAAAAATGCCTCGCTCGGCGAAATGTATAAAAACTTAGCCAGCCAGGGCATAAAAGTACCCAACGGTTTCGCTACTACGGCTAATGCTTATAACTATCTTCTGGAGCAAACTCATCTTAAAGAGGGTATCAAAAAAAATTTAGAAGGCTTGGATACTCATGATGTAACTGATTTGGCCAAGCGGGGAGCGGCTGTCAGGAAATTGATCGTGGCCACGCCTTTCCCCAAAGATTTAAGCCAAGATATTACTGAAGCCTATAAAAAATTATCTTTATTTTATAAAACTAAAAATTTACATGTCGCGGTCCGTTCAAGCGCCACGGCTGAAGATTTGCCTAACGCGTCATTCGCCGGCCAGCAGGAAACCTTTTTAAACATTTCCGGCGAAGTTGAGCTTTTACTGGCGGTAAAAAAATGCATTGCCTCGCTATTTACCAACCGCGCCATTTCTTATCGCGTAGATAAAGGCTTTGACCATTTTAAAATTGCCCTGTCGGTCGGCATACAGAAAATGATCCGCTCGGATTTAGGCGCTTCAGGCGTTACTTTTACCATTGATACTGAATCCGGCTTTAATAATGTGGTCTTGATTAGTTCAATTTACGGCCTGGGAGAAAATATCGTGCAAGGCAAAGTTGACCCTGATGAATTTTATGTTTTTAAACCGACTAAAACCATTATTTCCCATTCCATTAGCTGCAAAAAAATTAAAATGATCTATAGCGCTAATCCTAAGCATCCGGTTAAGGATATACCCGTACCGACGGCTGATCAACGCAAGCAATCTATTACCGACGCGCAGGTGTTAAAGCTGGCCGACTGGGCCATGCAGATTGAAAAGCATTACGGCCGAGCCATGGATATAGAATGGGCTTTGGATGGACAGGAAAACCAGTTGTACATTATTCAGGCTCGTCCGGAAACTATCCATAGTGTGCGTGATTACAGCGTAATTGAAGAATATGTTCTAGATAAAAAATCTAAAATACTTTCTACCGGCCGGAGCGTGGGCAACCGCATCGGCGCCGGCATCGCTAACCGGATTATGGACATAAAAGATATTGCTAAATTCAAACCGGGCGAAGTTTTAGTCACCGACATGACCGACCCGGATTGGGAACCGATTATGAAAATCGCCTCGGCCATCGTTACTGATAAAGGCGGACGCACCTGCCACGCGGCTATCGTCTCCCGCGAATTAGGCATTCCCTGCCTAGTCGGCACGGGCGACGTTTCTCGGAAAATCAAAACCGGTCAGGCGGTAACAATCAGCTGCGCCGAAGGCGATCTGGGTTTTGTCTACGAAGGCAAACTGCCGTTTAAAATAAACAAAACCAGCATTAAAAATCTGGCCAAACCGAAAACCAAAATAATGATGAATATCGGCTCGCCGGATATCGCCTTTTTATCTTCTTTCATTCCTAATGACGGCGTCGGCCTGGCGCGCGAAGAATTTATTATTAACGACCAAATAAAAATTCATCCTTTGGCTTTAATAAATTACGCCAAGCTATCCGCCAGCCGGCGGAATAAAAAAGCCAAAAAGAAAATTGACGAGCTGACGGCCGGCTATAAAGATAAAAAACAATATTACGTTGACAAGCTGGCCGAGGGCATAGCCATTATCGCGGCCGCCTTCTATCCTAAAGACGTCATCATCAGATTTTCTGATTTTAAAACCAATGAATATGCCAATCTAATCGGCGGCAGAGAGTTTGAACCGCTTGAAGGCAATCCTATGATCGGCTGGCGCGGAGCTTCACGCTATTACACGCCCCAGTTTAAACCGGCCTTTGAACTTGAGTGCGCGGCCATAAAAAAAGTGCGCGATGAAATGAAGCTTACTAATTTAAAAGCTATGGTGCCGTTCTGCCGCACGATTCGCGAAGCCGAGCAAGTTATAAAAATTATAGCGGACAACGGCTTAAAGCAGGGCGTGAATAATTTTGAATTATATTGCATGGTGGAAATTCCCTCAAACGTTATTTTAGCCGACGAATTCGCGAAACTTTACGACGGTTTTTCTATCGGCTCTAACGACCTGACGCAATTAACGCTCGGCGTTGACCGCGACAGTTCGCTGGTCAGCCAGGTTTATGATGAAAACAATGCGGCCGTAAAAAAATTAATTAAACAAGTGATTGAAACCGCTAAAAAAACCAAAACTAAAGTCGGCATTTGCGGCCAAGCGCCGTCCGACTTTCCTGATTTTGCCCAATTTCTGGTTGAATGCGGCATTGACAGTATTTCTTTGAATCCGGACACGGTTATAAAAACCACTCTGGCCATATTGGAGACTGAAAAAAAACTTAACAGCAAAAGACCCCTTTAATAAAGGGGTCGCCCGAAGGGCGGGGGATTTTATAGACGGCTTAGAAAAAAATATAAACTTTCATTTATAATAAAAGCGGTTATCACAACCGCCTTTATTTTTTAATATTAACCTGATTATTCTAATAACCGTTGGCAAAAAAAACCCGCCAGTTATCCAAACCGGCGGGATGTATTGATTTTTGTTTGGGGGCTACTTTACTCCCCATACCATTGCTATTTGGTCGGCCTTCCTGTAGCTGATATGGCCGTTCCAAAAATTTATGGTCATCCTATAAAAATCTGATGCCAACCACTTGTTACTTGTCCAATAATCCAGCATCTCCCCTCCCATCTGACAAAACGGATGATCCTCGGGAAGAGCCGGATTAATCTGTCCCTCGTCCACCAGAGACCTAAGTTCGGCTAAAGTCGGCAGTCTGTAACCCCGATCTGCTGAATACTTTTCAGCTTCACTAAGGGTCATAGCCACCTGACGACGGCATGTCTGCCAGGTCAAGCCATACCAAGTGTCGAAAACTTCATTCGGCGACAGAACGATAAACCTGTCTTTGGAAGAAATTTTTTCCACCGGGGGCAATAAACAAGCCTTTTTAGACACTGTGGCTGATAATTCCACATAATACTGCCTGTTTAATTGCCTGTTCAGATCTCTTATGCGTTCAATTTTTTTCAACACCACCTGTTTCCATTCCTTAGGAGCAGAAACTTCGTGAACCCTCAACCTGACTTCCGTCAACAACTGGTCTCTTTCTTCAGTCAGGCACCTGATTCCATCTACCTCCGCCGACATAACAATCAGTGGCATCAAGATCATAATTACAGCTATTATTGCAATAATAGTGTTTTTTTTCATGTTTCCCCCTTATTTTTATGTTTATTTTTTTATTGTTAAGTTACAATTTTAATATTAAAATATAGCATATATATAATACTTTGTCAAGTATTTGAAAAAATAACCCCTTGACAAAATATTGATACTGTACTATACTAAACTAACATAAAATGCACCTTTAAAATAATTTTATTACCCTGAAATTGCTGTTATCTCTTTCTTATTCTTAATCGTCATTCCCGCGCAGGCGGGAATCCAGAATTTTACCCCCTTTAATAAAGGGGGTTAGGGGGATTTCTGCATTAACCGCAGTTTCGGGGTAATAAAATTTAAACTAAACTTAAAAAAGGGAGGGGTAAAATGAAAGAAAAAATTCATCATATAAGCTTAAGGCTATGTATTGCGAGTATTATTCTTTTTGCCGTCACTTCAATAGCAGCGGTGATGGCAGATATTAATTTTCTGTTTGTTATAGCTGACAAGCAGGGAATCACTCCAATTTCTGCTCCAATTGTTTTCTTATTGCTAACAGTAGTATTTTTACTGCTGGCTATTTTCTCTCACAAAAGTGAAAAAGAGGTTGACCCCAACGAAACTTGGGTAAACCTAAGAAAAATCTTCAACGGGAAAAGGATTCCCTACGAACAATAAGGGGTCCTCATCTCGTCAAGCCGCGGCTCTTACAGCGCGGCTTCCTTTTTTTATAAACCAATCTAAAATTTGACTAAACTGTTTTAAAAGGGGAAAATGAAATTATAAAATACTTATAAATCACTATGGGGTTTGGGGCGGCGAACTAAGCGCCAAGGCGAGCGCGCCGAAGATTAATCAGCACGATAGCGCATTGAGACGCCCCACCCCGCAAAATGCGGGGTTGCTTACTTTTTGGTTACAAAAAGTAAGTCCTAGCGAAGCGCCGCAACTGTCGTAATTGGCAAATAAAATACTAAAAATAACTTAACATCTATTACCTAAAAAGTAATTAATATATATTTTAATATTATTGCTATTGATTTCTGGATTCCCCCCGCATCTTGCGGGGCGGGAATGACAATCGTAAATTTATGTTTAATTTCCTCCACACTTTTAACCCCTCCCCCGTCCTCGCTACTATCGGTCCGATCCACCTCTATTGGTACGGCCTTTTTATTGTTTCCGGAATTTTATCCGCTCTGGCTGTTTGTCTTTATCTGGCGAAGCTTTATAATATTAAAACCGGCATTATTATAGATTTGGCGTTTTGGTTGATTATCGGCGGACTAATCGGCGCGCGCGTTTACGAAGTATTTTTGGAATTGCCTTATTACCTGGCCAGCCCTTTATCAATACTAAAAATCTGGCAGGGCGGACTGGCCATTCATGGCGCCATTATCGGCGGCTTAATCTCTCTATGGCTGTTCGCGAAAAAATATAACCATAATTTTTGGCGATTGGCCGGCATCATAAGCGCCAGCCTGCCTTTAGGGCAGGCGATTGGCCGCTTCGGCAATTATTTTAACCAGGAGCTTTTCGGCTTGCCGACCAATCTGCCCTGGGGCATACCCATAAATCCGATAAACCGGCCCTGGCAATACGCGAATTATGAATATTTTCATCCCGCTTTCCTGTATGAAAGCTTTGGCAATTTCATTATATTTTTAATTTTATTATCAATCCATTTTTATTGGATAAAAAGGGGCCAAAAAACAGCTTGCTTCCGATTTCCATTTTTTAGCTATCTATTTTTCTATTCAAGCCTCCGCTTCGCCCTCGAATTCATCCGCTTAGACACTACTCCGATTATTTTCTGGCTGCGTTTTCCGCAAATAATAAGCCTATTAATTATATTCCTATCTTTAAGCTATTTTATATACAATATTTGGCTAAAAATAAGAAAAAATAAAACTCTTGATAATTAAATTAAGTCATGCTATTATATCAAAGTCTCTCACATAAATAACTAATTAACCAATTAACTGACTAACTAAATTTATGCCTAACGCAGCTTCAGCCAAAAAAGAATTACGCAAATCAAAAAAGCGCCAAACGCGCAATAAAAAAATCGAAAATAATTTAAAAGATTTGATTAAAAAAAGCCGCCGAGCGATTGAAGCCAAAGACGCCGGAGCTAAAGAATTAGTGGCAAAAACTTTATGTGCTTTAGATAAAGCGGCCGGAAAAGGCGTCATTAAAAAAAATGCCAGCAACCGCAAAAAATCAAGACTGCACAAAAAATTGAACCAAACTTTTAAATAGGTTGGTAAAACAAAAAACTGTAAATATATTATAGTTTACAATAATAATATTACAGTTTTTTGTTTTGCATCGTTCTCGCGTTTTCTTCCAGAAGCTCGGTTCGGCTGTCTTCGACCCTGAGGCTCAGACCCGAAGGGAGCTCACCGAAGTCGCAATGACAACCAAAATTTACAGTCTGGCTATCAGCATATTCAATCCGGCCAGATAGCTGCTTTGACCAGATTTAACTTCGTAATCGATCCGAACCAACTGGCTTAAAATATTTTTTAGAATAGACAAACTAAAATAGCGCGCCTGCTCTATGCCTTTTTGCGCGACAAAAGGATGAAGTTTCAGCTGGCTGGCGATCTGGCGCTGGCTTAAACCGGACTCAAGCGCCTGCTTTATTTGCAGTAAAATCCTAAATTGCCTGACAAACATATTTAAAAGATAGCCGTCGCTTAAACCAGCCTCAATTTGTTCATCTAAAAGTTTAATGGCTAAAGCCTTATTTTTAACGCTTAAAGCATCGGTTAAAGCAAAAATATTTTCGCTGAAATTTCCCCGAACCAAATTTTTAACATCTTCTATTTCTATATCAGCACCGCCTTGAGTCAACTTATCGGCTGTTTTATAGCTTAATAATTTATTCAACTCATTATTAATCTGCCAACCATCATTGCCCGCTAAACCGACTAGCATTTCGGCGGCTCTAGCGCTAATTTTACCGCCGCGCAAGGCCGTCTGCTTTTTTACCCAATCGGCTGCTTCAGCGTTGCTTAATAAATTAAAGCTATAAGCGTACTTTTGAGCGGACAAAAATTTAAATAGCTCGGCTGGTTTTTTATTTAACGGCTTTTCTTTGCCGCTTGAATCTAAAAGCATGGGCGAGAATACATTTTTAAATTTCTTTGTTTTAATATTTGACTCCCAAACAATAATAATATTGTCTTCTTGCTTTTTATTCTTAAAATATTCGCTTAACTTTTCAAAAATTATTTTATCTTTATTGATAAAAATATCCTCAATAATAATCAAGCGCTTTTTTGACAAAAGCGATGACGGGCTGACGGCCGCCGTGATTTCGGAAAAAGTCGCCTTAGCGCCATTAATAACGTTGAGTCCGCTGCCCAATTTATCAACCTCGCGCAAATATTTGTCTTTTAACTCATTTAATTTTAAACGGCTTCTAAAATTATCTTGGCCGTAGAGAAAAATTATCATATTCTTATAAATTTGTAATCTTAGTTAAATTTTGCTAATATAATATTAGATAAATAATTATTAAAAACAAGTTCAACTTATGCAAACAACTCAATGCCCGGTCTGCTCAAGCGATATTATTATTGATGAAGAATCATCTGAAAAAGATTTAGTTAACTGCTTAAACTGCGGCACCGAGCTGGAAATCGTTACCCTGCACCCCTTATTACTAGGCCCGCTGCAAGAAGAATCTGAAGAAGAAAACGATAGTGAATAAATATTTAATAATCAATCGTCAATTTTGACGCTTTAAAACAAAGCCGTAATGGCTTTGTTTTATTTTAAGCCGTTAACCTGCTTTTTAAATAAATCTCCTCTTTCTTTATAATTTTTAAACATGCCAAAGCTGGCACAAGCGGTTGATAATAAAACTACATCACCCCGATCAGATTGCCGGAGAGCCACGGCCACCGCATCTTTAATGTTATTCACTAATTTCATTTTATTTTCTTCAAACTTAACTTTTAATAATTCTTTTTTTATTCTCGATGTGGCTTTACTATTTAACAAAACGACAAATTTACATCGCTTTTTAACTTCTTTAGCTAAATATTTAAAATCAGCTCCTTTATCAGCGCCTCCGAGCGAAATAATTACCGGCTGGCTAAAGGATCTAAGCGCGGTGACAGCCGCTTCCGGAGTAGTAGCAAAACTATCGTCATAATATTTAACGCCCTGGTATACTCGTGCCAGCTCAAGCCTATGTTCTAGTCCTTTAAAATTCGCCACGGCTTTTTTAATTACTTCCTGTTTCACGCCAACAATTTTCGCCACATCAATAGCCACGGCAACATTTTCTTTATTATGCTCGCCAATTAACTTTGATGGCAATTCAGACTTTTTAAAATATATTATTTTTGCATTTGTTTGGAATTTAGAATTTGGAATTTGTTTGGTTATTGGAAATTGGATATTGGATATTAAATAATCATTGGCTTTTTGCCATCTAAAAATGTTGACTTTCGCCTGCCAATATTCTTTCAGCGACTTGTGAAAGTTGGGGTTATTCGGATCAGCCGGCGCTAAATGCTCGCTATAAAAATTAGTGATCACGGCGATATGCGGACTCGTAGTCATGTCTTCCAGCTGAAAACTGGACAACTCCAACACCACCCAATCGCTCTTTTTAATTTTATCCATAAATTCAAACGGCGCCACGCCGATATTACCGCCTAACCAAACCCGTTTTCCAGCCGCACGCAATATTTCATAGATTAAACTCGCTGTCGTACCCTTACCTTTAGTGCCGGTCACACCGATGATGTTTTTAGTCGGACACAAATCAAAAAATAATCGCATCGGGCTAGACAAACAAGCGCTTTTTGTCATTTCGACCGCAGGGAGAAATCCCTTATATGTTTTATTTTCATCTTTAAGCGATTTCTCGCTAACGCTCGAAATGACAGACTTAACGATGCCCGGACAATCTATCGGCCAACCCGGCGACCGAAACAAAACATCAAACTTACCTAAATTTTTATTATAACCCTTACCCAACTGCCATTTGATTTTTGTCATTGCGGGCTTGACCCGCAATCCAGCATTTTGCATTTTTACCTTAATATCTTTCCTCTTATCGCAAACCATAATCTCGCATTTTATCTTATGCTTTAAAATATACTTAACTAAAGCTATATTCTCTAATCCTAGCCCTAAAATAACGATTTTTTTATTAATTAAATTCATAATTTTTTAAATTTTTTCCATCTCCCCCCAATTATCTCCTACGCTCGCGTCCACGCCCAGCGGAACTTTCAATTTCATAACATTTTCCATAATATCTTTAATTTCAACCACGATTTTTTTTACTAAATCCTCTCTTGCTTCAAACACCAATTCGTCATGAACTTGGAGGAGCATTCTAATCTCGCCAATTTGATAATTTTTCTTTATCAAATCCTGAATTCTAATCATGGCCACCTTAATAATATCCGCGGCCGTGCCTTGCAAGGGCGTATTAATGGCCATGCGTTCGGCCGCCTTGCGCACCTGCACGACCGACGAATTTATTTCCGACAATATCCGGCGCCTTTGAAATAAAGTTTCAGTATAACCTTTGTCGCGAGCCATTTCAATAGTACTATCCACAAATTTTTTAACCCCCTTATAAACTACAAAATATTTATCAATAAATTCTTTAGCCCTGGCGTAAGGGATATCGGCGCCCTGTGATAATCCATGCGGCCCTTGGCCGTATAAAATGCCGAAATTCACCGCTTTAGCTTCCCGCCGCATTTCCTGCGTCACCTCATTAAGCGCTACCTGATTAATTTCCGCGGCCGTAGCCGTATGAATATCTTCACCTTTTCTAAAAGCTTCTATCATTTTTTTGTCGCCTGACATATGCGCGGCCAGCCTTAATTCAATCTGCGAATAATCCAGGCTCAATAATTTATAGCCCTTATCAGCCACAAAAGCTTTGCGAATTTCCCGGCCTAGCTCGGTGCGAATAGGTATATTTTGCATATTAGGCTCGGTTGAAGACAATCGGCCCGTAGCCGTAACGGTTTGGTTAAAGCTGGTATGAAGTCGGCCGGTTTTAGAATTTACCAGCTTGGGCAAAGCTTCAATGTAAGTAGTTGACAGTTTTACCACTTCGCGATATTCCTGAATCAATTCAATAATCGGATGCTGCCCCTTAAGCTTAACCAACTCATCGGCTCCGGTAGACAAACCGGTTTTATTTTTAGAAATCCCCATGGCCGGTATGGCCAATTTTTCGAATAAAACTTCCCGTAACTGCTGGGTTGAATTTATATTAAACTCCAGGTCGGCCAATTCATGTATCTTTTTTTTCAAACGGCTGATTCTTTTATTTACCGCCCGGCCCATCTCAGCCAAAAACTCCTTATTTATTTTTATGCCGTTGGTTTCCATTATGGCTAAAACCAAAACCAGCGGCATTTCAATTTCATCAAACAATTTAATTAATTTGTGCTTTTTCAATTCCGGTATTAATTTTTTAACCAGACGATTGGTAAAATCAGCGTCCTCGCAAGAATAATTATATAATTTTTCAACCGCTACCTGAGCAAAAACTATTTTTTCTTTGCCTTTGCCCAATATATCTTCTTTAGTAATTTTTTGATGATTAAATTCACTAAAAGTCACGGCGTCTAAATTATGCTGGCGGCTGCCAGGATTTAAGAGATACGACGCCACCATAGAATCGGCGGCCACACCCTTAACGTTTATTCCCAAACTAGCCATCACCTCAATATCAAATTTAATATTATGCCCATATTTTTTTACCTTTTCATCCTCAAATACAGATTTCAATTTCTCAAGCCACAAACTATTTTCTGGTTTAGCGCTTTTATAATTAAATAAATCACTTTTGACTTTTGACTTTTGACTTTTGACTTCTACGTAGTACGCTTCGCCGGCTTTCCAGCTAAAACTTATACCCAATAATTCGGCCGTCACCGGGTTAAAATTAGCCGTCTCCGTATCAAAAGTAAATTCTTTTTGCGCCTCTAACTTTTTTAAAAAATTATCGAACTTTTTATCATTATCGATCAGCTCATACTTAAATAATTCCAAATTTCTTTTAAACTTATCTACTTGCTCATAATCTTCTGATTTTTCTAAGCGCTTTTTCGCGTCTTGCGATAACCCTTGTAACCTGGGCAAAAGCGAACGAAATTCCAGCTCATTAAACAGCTTGGCTAATTTTTCCTGATCAAATTTTCCGAAACGCGCCTGGTCCAAATCAAACTCAATCGGGGCGTCGCATTTTATGGTCGCCAAATCTTTACTCATATAAGCCTTGTCTTTATACAGCGACAGCAATTCACGAATGCGATCTTTTATTTTTTTTGAATTTATATTTTTATAGACTCCGTCCAAAGTTTTAAAATTTTGCAAAAGCTCGGTGGCGATTTTTTCACCAATACCTTTTACTCCGGGAATATTATCGCTAGGATCGCCGCGCAAAGCCTTAAAATCAATCATCTGCTCGGGCGCGAGGCCATATCTTTCGCGAACCGCTTTGGCGTCATAAATCATCGAATCGGTTAAGCCGCGCTTCATGGTAAAAACCTTTGTATGATCATTGATTAATTGCATGGTGTCCATATCGCCGGTGACAATAATTTTTTCCACCGCGCCGTCAACTTTATTGGCTAAAGTACCGATTAAATCATCGGCTTCAAAACCGGCTAATTCATAAATTGGGATATTAAAGCTTCTGGCAATTTCTTTAACCCGTGGAATTTGCGCGTACAGCTCGTCCGGCGCTTTTACCCGGGTGGCTTTATAATCCTTAAATTGCTCATGGCGGAAAGTTTTTTCTTTTCTATCTAAAGTCAAAGCTACATATTCAGGCCTAAATTCACGCAAGGCCTTAATTAAAACGGTAGTAAAACCATAAACCGCGTTAACGATTTCTCCGGTTTTAGTGGTTAAGGGCGGCAAAGCGTGAAAGCTGCGATGAATCAGCGCGTTGCCGTCAATTATCATGAATTTTGCTTTATTGGCAACCATACTTTTAAATTATTAAAAAAATAATCAGCAAGACCAAGGTAAAAATAAATTCTTGCTGGGAAAAATATTTTATCGGACCGCGCAAATTTATTTTTAAATTCGGATAAAAAGGAAAATAGTTTGAATTATCCAAAGAATCTAAAACTAAATGGCAAAGATAAGCCAGGCTGAAAACCAAACCGGCTGAAAAATTTATGGCCAGCGCTATAGTTGAAGCTAAAAGGAAAAAAAATATATTATGGAAAAAATTCCGCTGGGGCATGCCGACATTATCTTTGCTCGTGGTGGCCATGAGCAATTTTCTAAAATTAAATAAAATACCAGCTCGATAATAAGTTAACAGATGGTCTAAATCCATAATTACCGAGCCTAAGAGCGATATATTATAATTACCGGTTAATTTGCCAATAATCAGGCCAGCGGCTAAATGAGTAGGTAAAAACATAAAAAAATAAATAGCTGATACGGTGGACCCAGGCAGAATCGAACTGCCACACTCCGGATGCAAACCGGATGCACTACCATTATGCTATGGGCCCTTTAAAATTATACCGTTGTCTGGCTACGCCAGATCTCGCGTAGCGAGACAAACGCGGTGCTCTACCAGCTGAGCTACCGGCCCAAACGTCCCTGACTATTGCATTTTGTTATATCTTAAAATCGGCGATAATATCCATTCTAAAAATCCGCCAATCATATTAGTCATAATCAACATACCTATAAAAATAGCCAACATGCCTAATAATTTATAGCCTAATCTAGAGCCGCCTTCCGTGCCAAACTGTCGCTCAAAAAATTCAATTCGGCCAAAAGCGTTTAGCATGGCCTCTGACTTAATCACCATAAATGTGCCGACGGCAAAAATTATCATGCCAACTAAAATATTCATAAAAAATTTTCACCTGTCTTTGCCCCGCAAATGCGGGGCTCGCAATGACATATTGATGTTTATTTTAAATAATTAAGCGGATTATGTTTTATGCCATTAATAATATACTCAAAATGCAAATGCGGTCCGGTGGAACGGCCGGTTGAACCCATGGTCGCGATCACCTCGCCCTTTTTCACCGTTTCGCCTTTCTTAACATAAAATTTAGATAAATGGGCGTAGCGTGATTTTCTGCCGCCGCCATGATCAATTACAATCTGGTTGCCATAACCGGTGCCCCAACCGGCTATTTCAACCATACCGGTGTCAGTGGCATAAATCGGCGTGCCCATCTTATTGGCGATATCCACGGCATGATGCCGCCAGGAAAAATATTGCGTAATCCTCACGCCAACCGTGGGCCAGGCTAACTTATTACTGGCGGTTGATCTAAGATCTTGCGGCTTAAGCAAGTCTTTTAGGATAGAAACTGCGGAAATATTGCTAGACGACCGGTTTGAAGCGTAATAAGTTTTTTTAGCGCCAGGAATAATTAATTTTTGGCCGACCGACAGCATCTCCGCGCTGGCTAATTTATTGGTTTCTAAAACCGTATTAGCGTCTGCTCCATATTTAGAAGCAATCGCGGCCAAAGTATCGCCGCGCACGACTTTATGCGCTATTCCGCTCACGGGTAAAATTGCTAATTTGTTGCCCGGCCTGATTAAGCTATAGGCGTTTAGATCATTCTCCCATAAAATGGTATTAACGCTAACCCCAAAATTAGCGGCAATCGTGCTAACCGAGTCGCCGGCCTGAACTATATAATCAATAATACCGTCTCTTGGGCGCACTGTTTTGCTGGTAGCCGCCAAATCCGGCTTTCTTATAGCATCGCCGCCCTGCGCCAAATCTTCCGTATCAAAAGCAATGTCTTCCGGCGCTGTCATCTCGGCCATGGGCTGGGGCTTAAAGGCGGTTAAATTATCCAAATAAGTCTGCTGTACCGGGGTAATGGCGGCCTGTTCATCAAAATATTCCTCTATCAGCTGATCGTTTTCTCCGAATTCACTTGAGATTATTTCCGATAAAAAAGTTTTTCTGGCAATTTCGTCCGGTGCCACCGCTTGAGTTTTTTGAGTTAAATTAAAAATAACAAAAAATATAGTTAAGACCCCTACGGTCACATGAATCAATTTCTGATTGACGAAAAAAGCAGCTGATTTATTTTTAATTTTATCGGTTAAGCCGAACCGTTTAATGGTTGAAAGATAAAATAGATACAGCCTAATCAAAGCTTTATAAAATATAAATCTTAATATAGCTAAAGCTGGCTTTAGCGCCAGATTAACAAAAAAAGCGGCTAATAATCTCTTTAAAAATATTAAAAAATTTATCAAAAATATCAGCGAATTTACCGATATTTTCTTAAAATTTTTGGTAATATAATTGTCAATTAAAATAAATTAAATAACACCATTATACTAACATTTAAGGCACTTTTAGTCAACCGCAGCCAATAAAAAAGAAGGCCTTTTTATTTGCCCTCTTTTTATAAATAACCATCATTATTTTTACACTTTTATCACTACCGGCAAAACCATGGGCCGGCGCTTAGTCTGGCTAAACAAAAATTGCCCGACATCATTACGAATTTTATTCTTAACATAATCATCGTCGGCCGGCGTTCGCGGATTATGATCTTTAACGATTTTTTTGACTTTCATTCTGGTTTTTTGGATTAATTCTTTATTTTCTTTCATGTAAACAAACCCGCGCGAGATAATATCCGGGTTGCCGATAGTATCGCCGGTTTTAGCGTCAATCGTGGCAATAACCACAATCATGCCATCTTCGGCCATAACTCGGCGATCGCGCAAGACGATATTGGAAACATCGCCCACGCCCAAGCCGTCAACCATGACATAATCAGTTAAAACTTTATCTTTGGTAAGCCTGCCTATGGTTTCACCGCCAACCGCTTTATGAAATTCAACAATTTGGCCGTTGTCAGCCACGAATATTTTATCTTTTGGAATACCGACCGCCTCGGCTAAATCGGCGTGAGCGCGCAACATATAATGATTGCCCTCAATCGGCATAAAATATTCGGGTTTGAGTAAGCGCATCATTAATTTTAAATCTTCCTGTTTGGCATGTCCGCCGGCATGCACATCCATCATTTCATAATTAATCACCTTAGCCCCTTGGCGAACCATCATATCCATTAAAGCCTGGATGCTCCTCTCATTTCCTGGGATGACTGAAGAAGAAAAGATAATCGTATCTCCGGCTTTTAAATTTACGCTGCGATGTTCATTATTGACTACGCGCGTTAAAAAAGCGTTGCTTTCGCCCTGCGCGCCCGTACCGATAATAATAACTTTATTATCCGGCAAACGGCCTAATTCATGATCTTCCACTAAAATTCTCGGGTTAAACTTAAGATAACCGATTTGATGGGCTATCTCTACGTATTCATTCATGCTCCGGCCCTGAAGATTTATGCGGCGGCCGAATTTCTCCGCCAAATCGAAAAGTTTCTGAATGCGGCTTAACTGCGAAGCAAAAGTGCCGATAATTATCCGGCCGGGAAGCTTTTCAAAAATTCTTCCCATTTCATCGCCGATGGAAGATTCGGAAATCTGATAGCCCGTATGCGTAGCGTCGGTTGAATCTGACAATAAAAGCAAAACTCCGGCGCCGCCGATTTGCGCGATCCGGTTTAAATCCGCCGGCTTATCATTAACCGGCGAATAATCTATTTTAAAATCTCCGGAATGAATAACCGTGCCTAAAGGCGTATGGATAATCACGGCGAAACAGTCGGGGATAGAATGGTTCACCCTTAAAATTTCCACTCTAAAAAACTTGCCTAACTGCAATTTCGAATTTTCATTTACTTCTTGAATATTAAGTTTGGGGCATTTGCCGAATTCCTCGACTCTTTTTTTAACTAAGCCAGCGGTTAATTTTCCCATAAACATATTCGGGTTGCCTAACCGGCCCATTAAATGGGGAATACCGCCGATATGGTCCATATGGCCATGAGTAATAATGACGCCTTTTATCCAGTCTTTTTTATCATCAAGATAATCCACGTTGGGAATAATGTAATCAATGCCCGGCATATCTTCTTCCGGAAACTGCATGCCCATGTCAACGATAATAATTTCTTTGTCATACTCAAACACGGTCATATTGCGGCCGACTTCTTCAAGCCCGCCTAAAACAATGACCTTTAATCTATTTTCCGCCGACGCGAAACTCGCGGTTTTTACTGCCGGAGCATCAAAGCGCTTATGCGCTAAGCCCGCGCCGGTTTTAGAAACAATCATTGATTGTCTTCTATTTCTTGATTTATATTTTGTAATCATATTAGTTTTATTGTCATTGCGAGAAGCTCCGCCAACAGGCGGAAGCTTCGAAGCAATCTCACGAACTTTTAATTTAACAAGTCGTTCGTTAGATTGTGAAGTTTATCCCGAGCGATAGCGAGGGACCCGCGTTTCCTTTCAGTCGCTCGGTTCGGCTGACTTCGGTGAGCTCAGTCGAACCGAGCTCACCGAAGTCGCAATGACAGAGTTGTTTTTTTAATTAAGTGTGCCGGAAAGAGGATTTGAAGCTCCTCGGCGGCTCCTCGGCGCCAAGACGGGGTCCTCGGGGCAAAAAAAGGAAACGGGGCACGGAATTGCTCCCAATATTTTTATTTTAAGCTTTTAATCGAATATTTTTGTGGGGATAGAGAGACTCGAACTCTCACGGCATTTCTGCCACTAGCTCCTGAAGCTAGCGCGTCTACCAATTCCACCATATCCCCAGGTTGAAAAGTGACGGGGTGAATCTACCAGTTTCACCATTCCGGCATTAGGCACTGGCGGGCAAATCTATTGATTCTATAACTTTAACAAAATTAAACGCTTTAAATTATCCTCCTACGCCAAGGCTGCGGAGGACAAGCGCGTAATGTTTTTACCAAACAATTTTTTTGCCCATATTTATATACCACTGGCCGATATCGCCGAAACGATCGCTCGGCAAAATAATGCTTTTAACATTAAAGCCTTTAATTTTCTTTGATTGAACATAAGTATAATTAGGGCTATAGAGAAATATGGCCGGCTCATCTTCGGCGATGATTTCTTGAAACTTCTTGTATTTTTCTCGGCGCGCTTTAAGGTCAGAGCTTAAACGGCCGTCTTCCAATAATTTATCAATTTCTTTATTGGCATAATCGGCGATATTCAAGCCGGCTTGGCCAATCTGCGAAGAATGCCAAAAAGCGTAAGGGTCAGGATCGGCGCTGGTAAATTCTCCGAAAATTAAAGCGTCAAAATTTCTTGATTTAATAACATCAACCTGAATCTGATTGGCCGACACCAAATTAATTTTTGTTTTTACATTAAGATCATTCCAAAATTTAACGATTAATTCGGCCACTTGGCCGTACTCCTGATTATCCACGGTGGTTAAAGTAACAGTCAAATAATTTTTATCTTTTAAAAGCCACTTGCCCGCGCCCATGCCTACTTTCACCTGGGCTTGCTTTTTTACGGCTTCATCTTTATCGGCTAAATTTTTTTTTGCCAGCTCAATGTCGGCCTGAGTAATTTCAACTGTCTTCCAGCCGGCTTCATTGAATAAACGGCTTGAGGTGGCCGTGTTGTAATCATATTTCTTAATCTCATTATTATAGGCGAAGCTGTTGGGCAATATCGGCCCGTCAATAACGCGAGCGCCGCCAAGCATAACTTCATTAACTATTTTATTTTTATCTATAGCGTAAGCCAAAGCCTGGCGCACTCTTTTATCCATTAAAGCCAGGCTGGACTTAGAATTAAAAAATATCGCCGTCAGCTTCGGCAGGCTTAAATTATAAAAATTTAATGAATCTTGCGCTACCACCTGGCTTTTATCCTGTTCCGGCAAATAGCTGATGCCATCAATTAAATTATTATTCAAAGCCGAAATAGTTTCCTCTAAATTGCCGAAAAGTTTAAAGCTGATAGTATTAATATGGGCTTTTTGACCGTAATAATTTTCATTGCGAGTTAAAATATAATTTCTAATATTACCAGATTTATCTTTTACCAATGATTTAAATTTATACCTGCCTGATCCGATCGGTTTTAAATTCAATTCAGCCAAACTGGCCGAGGTCGGTTCAATTTGCTGCCAAAGTTCTTGAGGTAAAATGCCAAAATTCAATAAATCTAAAAAGGCCGCGTACGGTTCGGTTAAATTAAACTTAACGGTTTTATCATCAACCTTGGAAATTTCCACGCCGATAAAAACGGTCCGCAAAGGAGATTTATACCTGATGTTTTTTATAGCTTCAAAAGTAAAAACCACATCATCAACGGTTACCGGGCTCGCGTTATGCCAAATCGCGTCCGATCTGATTTTTATGGTATAAGTTTTGCCGTCAGGGCTTATTTCATAGCTTTCGGCCAAGTCGTTAACCAGTTCGGCATTTTTACCCCTTTTAAATAACGACGAATAGACTAACTCGGCAAGATCGCTATCAAGATCGCTAACGCTTGAATATAAAGGATTAATATATCTTATTGAACCGATAGCGCCTTCAATATAATCGCCGCCGGCCACCGGTATAATTCGCAGGTGCGTTTTATAAAATCTGGCGCCTAAAAATACCGAACTAAAAAGAATAGCCACCAAACAAACGCTAATCGCTAATTGCTCGGTCGGATTTAAGTATTTTTTTATATATTTAAGCTGCTTAAAACTGGGCCATCTTGATTTAGCCAAAGAAAAAACTAATTTTTTATCCAATTCCGCCTGCGCTTTGCCGTGTTGAAAAATATTCTTAAAACCTTTAATCGAGGGACCAAAATTAAAAACAAAATTTTTAACTTTGCTAAAAAATTGGATTATTTCATCTCTTAATGAGTCCACTTTAAATAATATTTAACCGCTGACTTGCTTAACCGACTAGCAGCCGGAAAAACTATTTATCACCGCTTCAGCGGGATCCCGCGCGCAAAAATATAAATTAAAGTGGCGGGATAAATTAATTAAAATAACCTCCTTGAGTAATAGACTTGTTGCTTAAATCTAGCCCTTATATAATAAGATAACGGCTAAAGAGACCAAAAAGAATAAAACAGCTAAAATTATAGTTGCGATGAATAATTTTTTTTCTAGGCCTCTTTTAGTGCGATAAATATTGCCCGTGCCGCCAAAAACGCCCGACAACCCGACCCCGCGATTTTGCGAAAGAATCGCTAACATCAATAAAGCCGCTATAATAATTTGTATTATTTGTAAGTTTTTCATTAGATTATTTTTTCACCCTGTTAAATACGCTTCGCGTCCCGCAGGGATTTAACAGGGTAAACTTGTTCTAAAATTTTAACCAAAACATTTTTATTATTTACCGCCAAATCGGCTAAAATTTTTCTGTCCAGTTCAATCTGATTAACTTTTAAGAGATGGATAAATTTAGAATAAGACAAATCATGCTCTTTGGCAAAAGCGCTGATTTTTATCTGCCATAATGCCCGATTATCCCGCTTTTTTAAACGGCGATCAATATAAGAGCGAACCCCGGCTTTAACCACGGCCGTCGAGGCCGCGCGCATTAAATTTTTTCTGCCCCACATGTAGCCTTTGGCTTTTTTTAGCAAATTTCTTCTTTTTTTAAGGTGTTGTTTTGCCCGCTTAACTCTTGGCATAATTATATGGCATTAATTGTTTAATTACTCTTCTTTCGGTATGGGAAATACCAATGTCCCGGCGCTTTGATCTCGTAACCTTGCCTGATTCATGCGAATTAAAATGATCTTGGCCAGCCTTCCTCTTTAAAATCTTTTCATTTCTAGTTATTTTAAAGCGTTTTGCCGTGGCTTTATGAGTTTTTATTTTCGGCATATACTGTCTTTAAACAAAAAACAGGTAAAATACCTGGTTTTTCGTATTCTTGATTATTGCTTATTTATCAATATTATATTAAACCTTCCTCCCTGTTTTGTCAAGCCCTGCTCTATTTCCATGCTTAAACCGGGCGTGGCTTTTAACTTTTGATAAAACTTTTTCATAATCTCTTCAGCCTTTTCCGGGTGCTGGCGTTCCCGCCCCTTTAAGATCAATTCCAGCTTTAATTTATCGCCTCTTTCCAAAAATTTCTTGGCTTGTTCAAATCTAAAGTCAAAATCATGCTGGCTGATTCTAACCGATAGCCTAATACCTTTTATTTCCACCTTTTTCTGCTTAACCTTCTGTTTTTGCGCTTCTTTTTCTTTCTTATACTTAAATTGCCCGTAATCCATGATTTTAACTACCGGCGGCTGGATTTTAGGGTTAACTTCAACTACGTCCATGCCGACCTGTTCAGCCATGCTTAAAGCTTTGCCGGTTGGCATTTCTCCTACACTAACACCGTTTTCATCAATTAAAAAAACCACCGGCACGCGAATCTGCTGGTTAACACGAAATCTTTTTTCCTCAAAGTCTGGTTTTGGCCTGCGATAAACTCGACGCATTAGTGATGGATAAGATTAATGATATTTATATTTTAGAGTAAAATAACATAAAAGTCAACTTTTTATCTTAACTTTAAACAACTGAAGTGATATAAATTAAGGTCAGATTTCATGGTGAAATCTACGGACATTAAATACATAAATACAAAGGAGGACAGGGAGATGATATACAATTGGTTGGCGTTACAAGCGGCGCAGGTTAATTGGTGGGTGGTAACTATTTTCATTTTGGCAATGTTGCCCCAAGTGTTTCTTAGCTACCGGGACGGAAGTTTCTTCGTTTGGCAGTCTCGGCATGTTGACTTGCCCTTAGCCTGGCACTGGGGGGTACTGGTCGGCGACCCGTTGCTGGCAATTTTATTTGGGAGAGTCTGGTCATATTTACGTTTCAGCGCTTGGAGCTTTCTCTTCTTAGCCGCCAGCATAATTATTTCCGCGTTATTGCACAACTCCTGGCGAGGTATTAGCGGACATATGTTTTACCAGCGTTCTTTTGTCCCTGCCGGCTGGTGCCATTTAATCTACTTTATTGTGGCCTTGGAATTAATACTTGAATTTATTTTTACTCCAATGCCCAGGGAAACCGTTCTGGCCGCGACTTATGTTCTTTTAATTTTTGCCCCCTTCGCGGTTTTTGAGCCAGGTTTAGCCGAATGGATTTACAAAACAAAACATGGCCTCGAAGCCACTTGGTTCTGGCAATCGTCCATTTCTCTCATTGGCATGTGGGCGGCAATTCTGATTGCCGCCTACTGCAAAACCTAAATCAACCTCATGTTCACGGGCGTCCCTTTCGACGCCCTTTTTTATTTAACAGATTAACGGCCCTGATATGGCGCGATATAACTATCAACCGCTGTCTGGTTGCCGGAATAAAGTTCTAACAACCACTTTTTAGCTTCAGCCCAATTTTTATCTTCAATCGCCATTAAAGCTAAATTTTCATAAGCGCCATAATAAGGAAAATCAAAACTTAAAGCGCGCAAAAAATATTTTCTAGCCAGCTCCCGATTGCCCTCTTTCCAATAAACCAGCCCTAAATTATTTACTCCTTTAGGATAACCGTTATAAATTTGCTCGGCCCTTAAAAGCGCTTTTTTGGCGTTAACCAAATCTTTATCCAGATAATAAGCCGCGCCTAAATTTGATTGGGAAAGAACGCTATTGGGCGCGCATTTGGCGGCCGACGTAAACAACCTTTTTTCAGTCAGCCAATCGCCTGAACGCTTTAGACTTAAATAGCTGTAAAAAATAAACACTGCCGAAAAAAACGCTAAACAAAAATAAACTAAAATCTTCTTTGGCGCCAAACGGTAAACACTAAGAATCAGCCAAACTAAAAATAAACATAAACCAAGCGACGGATAGAACATTAAACGTTCGCCGGCAATCGTGCCGGTGGGAAAAATTAAATTGGCAATCGGCAAATAACTAAAAATAAAAATAGCCGAAGCTAAAGCCAAAACCGGCGCGCGCTTTAAAAATATAAAAATGGCCAAGCTGAAAAATATAATAACCAGGGCGCCAATTAGCGTGGCCGGGCTTAAAAAACTTTTAATAATCGTCAGCTGGTTAAAAGAATAATCTGAACAAAGATTAAACGGCCAAAAAACTTTTTCCAAGTACATGGTTAAAACGCTGAAAGCCGTAAAGATTCTTTCCTTGGCCGAAACGAATTGCAGCGGATTTTCCACCAGACTGGTAGCCGATTTTAAAAAATATTGCCCTAAAACTAAAAACCTTAGGCCGAAATAAACCGCCCCGCCTAAAAACATGCCTAAAAATGTTTTGGCGTATTTTTGTAAGACTAGCCGGCAAAAAATTTCTTTTTCTTTTAAATAAATGATTAAAAGCACGATCGGCGCGGCCGCGACGGCCGTTTCTTTACTGCCTAAAGCCAAAGCCAGCCAAAAACCAACTCGCCACCAAACCACATTCTCCTTTAATAATTCCCAAAAAACCAACAAGGAAAAAAATAAAGACAAAATTTCCGCTCGGCCGACGATATTAGCCACCGCCTCGGTATGGATAGGTAAAACTAAAAAAAGCGCAGCCGTTAAATAAGCTAACGCCCTATCTTTAAACAAACGCTTTAAAACCAAGGCGATTAAAAAAATACTGGCGGCGTAGAATAATAAATTGATTAAATGAAAACCCCAGGGCTCGGGACCTAACAAAATATAATTAAGGGCATAGCTGGCCAAAATGGTTGGCCGATAAGCCCCGGCCGCCTCCGTCAAATAAGGTAGCATTAAAACCTGATCAAACTTATTTAAATCAGACAGTAAAGCTTGATGCTCAACAATCCCCCGATCATCAAAAACAAAATCGCCGAATAATGTCCGGCCGTAAATTATGAAAACCGCTAAAAAGCAAAAAACCAGCCAAATCAATTTTTCCTTATGTAGCATAAAAATCTTCATGACCTTATTATAGCAATTTATTAAAAACTAAAAAACAGCCCTATTAAAAGCTATTTTTTATTTTGGAGCGGGTGAAGGGAATCGAACCCTCGTCTTCAGATTGGCAACCTGACGTACTAACCATTGTACTACACCCGCATATTATAATTTTCAAAACTATATTTTATTGCCTGGTGGCCCAGGTGGGAGTCGAACCCACATGTCTATAAGACGCAACATTTTAAGTGTTGTGCGTATACCAGTTTCGCCACTGGGCCATTTTATTTATATCTTTGGGTTAGGATGACCATATTTTATCAAATTTATTTTCTTTATCCTAGACCAACCCTTAAGTTGCCTTTCCCTTTTGACAGCCTCATCTTTAGTTTTGTAATTTTCATAATAAACTAATTTTATCGGTAGCTTGCTAAACAAATATTTTGAGCCTTGTTTATTATTATGATCTGCCAATCTATTTTTTAAATTTTCAGTATAGCCAACATAAAACGACAAATTGTTGCAAAGCAAAATATATACTTTATACATAAAATAGCATTTGCCCTTCGGCTTCGCTCAGGGCACTTCGACTATATGATAATAATAGTTAAGTGCCTGCACTGAGCGAGGAGTAAATTTGATGTTAATCAAATTTACGACGAGTCGAAGTGGAGATGAGGGGAATTGAACCCCTGTCTAATAAATTTCTTAAAACATATTTACAGATTAGACCGATTTGTTTTCTTACTAACGCCGTAAAAACCGGACAAAATCGGCGTTAGCCAGCTTTAATTTTTTAAAATAACCGGCTAAAGCAACCGACTATTCGATCCTAAAATATTACACCCGTATCCGGCGCCTAGGCAGCGGCCGGGCGGATGGTTGCGGCTATTAAGCGGCAACAGTTGCAAAAGCTGGCATTTTCCAAGAAAATGTCATTTTGCTCAATAAGTTTTTGACGCTTATTTTGTTTTCAGGCGCGGTTTAAAGTGACGCCCCTGATGAGCACTTCTGAAGGCTTTAAGAAAATTTTATTATCGATGCCTGGCATCCCCGTTTATAAAATTTATCTTCTAAATGTTTGTTTTGTTAAAGTGCGGAGACTTCTGTCAAGCTCCCGTTTCTTAATCACTTCCCGTTTGTCATACTTTTTTCTGCCCTTGCCCACGCCAAATTCCAGCTTAATAAAACTATGCTTAGTATATATTTTAACCGGCACCAATGTCAAGCCTTGTTCATCCTTTTTCCCTAATAAATGCGCAATTTCTTTCTTTTTTAAAAGCAATTTCCTCGACCTGGTCGGATCATAATTCGGCCGGTCGCCGGCGAATTTATATAAAGGAATATGAGCGTTAATTAAATAGGCTTCGGGCAAGCTTTTTTTACTTTTTTTAAAAGTGACATAACTGCCTTTTAGGCTTACATGCCCGGTTTTAATGGATTTAACTTCATAGCCCAATAAGACCAAGCCGGCTTCATAAGTTTCTTGGATATCATAATCAAAATTGGCTCTTTTATTATAAGCTAGAACCGGCATAAATTTTTTATTGTCATTGCGAGGAGCCCCGCATTTGCGGGGCGACGAAGCAATCTCACGAACTATTAACAGAATAAACCTTTATTCCAGAAACAACCTATAATTTTAATAAATAGTACGTTAGATTGCTTCGCTCACTACGTTGCGCTCGCAACGACAAGCTATTTCACTATATTCCATTCTCTTAATTTCTCTACCACCTTTTTACCGGTTAAATTATTTTCTACGTAGTCATGATAAGCGTGGCCGTTGATTCTATCTTCTATTTCTTTATTGCCCTGATATTGCTTTAAAATATCATCAATCGCTTTATGAACTTCTTCGTGGCTGACCGAAATTTTTTCCTGGTCGCCTATTTCCCGGATGACCAAAGACACTTTAACTCTTTTAACCGCGTCCGGCATTAAGTCCAGCATAATCTGCTCGCGCGTTTTTTTTAAATGAATTAAATAATCTTCGAACTTCGCTCCCTGATTTTTAACATTATATTCCAGCTCGGAAATCATCACTTCGGCCTCATGCTTGATTAAACTTTCAGGAATATCGCCGAATTTTGACGCACCGATTATTTTATCCAGCATGGCGCTTTCGCTTTTCTGCTCTTCTTGCCCTTGTTTTTCCGCCAACAAACTTTTTTTGATATTGCTTTTTAATTCTTCTCTTGACTTAAGGCCAAAGCCTTTGGCGAAATATTCATTCACTTCAGGTAAAACGCGGCTGTAAATTTCTTTAACTTTTACCCTGAATTCAGCCATTTTACCGGCCAAATTTTTATCATGATAATCGGCCGGATAAGGCAAACTAAATTCACAAATTTCGCCTTTCTTCGCGCCGATTATTTTTTTATCAAAGCCCGGAATAATATAATTTTTGCCGATTATTAAGCCCGCGCCTTTGCCTTGTCCGCCTTCAACCGGTATTTTGTCTATAAATATTTCGATATCCATAATGACCCGATCGCCGTCTTTAATTTCGGCCTCGGAAATAACTTCGCTGGCGCGCATCTCTCGCAATTCGGAGATTAATTTTTCTACTTCCTCGTCTTTGATTTCCGCCGCCGCTTGCTTGATTTTCAAATCCTTATAATTTCCCAGCTTTACTTCAGGCAGCATAGTTAAAACCATTTTGTATTCCATGGGATTATCCGGCGCTAGTTTAGTAATATTAACCTGCGGCTGGCCAACAATTTGACCGGCTACGTTTTCTTTAATTACTTTATCTAAAGTTTTATCAATCGCTATGCGGGCGGCTTCTTCTAAAATCGTCATCTCGCCGATTTTATTTTTTAAAATTTCATAGGGCGCTTTACCCGGGCGAAAACCTTCAATTTTAACGTCCATTGATACTTTTTCCGCGCCGCGCAAAACATACGGCTTAAATTCTTCGGCCGTTAATTCCACGGTTAATTCAATTTGCGATTTACCTAAATCTTTTTTGGTGATATTCATAAATTTAGTGTTGGGCTTCGTATGCTTGTTTTATTAAAGTAAGGGCATAATTCAAATTTCCTATACTATCAACTTTCATTTCTCTCGTTACCGTAAATCCTCTATGAGAAATATCCTTTGCAAGTTTTTTGGGGTCTTTAAAGGTTTTCTCGTTTACCCGCAATTCAATTATCAACCATTTTTTTCGTATAGTAACGGCTAAAAATGTTGTTTTAATAAAATATTTTATATAATTTGGAGCATAACCCTCCTTAATATCATCCCCCATTTTAAATACTTCATCTCTTAACTTATCTAATAGTTCTTTTCCTTCTTTGTCTGCTTTATTTCTATGGTTTTCCAATGTAATTTCTTTGGTGGTTTGCTTGCTATTATAAACTTTTTGTTTTTTGAATTGATTTACAATGGGGTCGAGTTGAATATCTAATTCATCCTCGTGATAAGTATAACTATAGCATTCAATCTCGGCATCCAAATGTTTAATTAAACTAGTGTCCCAGCTAGAATATTGTTTTGCTACACATATTAAACGAATTTTTGACCAATCAACCTCAATTTTTTTAGTAACTTCATTCTCTTTAACAATTCTCTCGAACTCAAACTTAGTTGGTCTCTGCATTAACCAGTCATAATAAAAAACTATTTGATTTAATACCGTGTCTTCTTGTCTGTGCTTATACTCGATAATACATGGATTCCCATCTTCGGTAATTGCCAAAGTATCAATTTCTCCACCAGGTATTTTATAAAAACTTTTTAAAAAATAACACTGAAAAAATTGGTTTAAATAGCTTTCAATATATTTTTGTAATTGACGCTCTGGATTTCCTCCGCTAAACTCTTGAGGTTTAATTATTTTGCCTGTTTTTAAATTTATTCTTGCCATATGATTATAAATTAAAAGATTATTTTATTTTGTCATTGCGGGCTTGACCCGCAATCCAGGTGTAAGCCGCAGGGATTATAAATTTTTAAAAATATTTATAATTAGCAAACTGGGCATGCTATGTTATGTGATGTTAAATTTATTTTTTCTTTTCTTTAAATTTTGTTATCGCATCATAGTTGGCCTCCAAACAAGCCATAGTCCTCATCAAAGTATCTTCTAACAAAATATCAATTTTTTTAATTCTTTGTTTTGACTTGGAATATTCTTTACCAAATGGTCTACCTATAAGATCTATGTCAGCTTCGGATATTTTATAGTCCATCTGATGCGAACAATGATTTCTGACTGTATTTAAATGCTTAACAGATGTTAAAACATCATCATCGATGGTATCAAGAGATTTTACTAACAATAATTTGTCAGGAAAATTTAAATGCCCATCGTTAATAATCAAATCGCCCCTTGATAAAGAGACTATAATTATTTGATCTAAAAAATATTCAGCGAGTAAATGACAACGCAAGATAATTGAAACATCTTTTGAATGTCCTTTTAGCGCGTCCATAAATTTTAGAAAGCCGTCGGAGCAATTTTCCTCTGCCTTTTTATTTATTTTCCCTTTCTTCGTAGATTTTTTGGTATTTCCCATAGAAATAAATATATTTTATTTAACTACATATTAATTACATAAACCTTTCTGGATTCCCGCTTTCGCGGGAATGACAAAATTGAGTTGTTCGGCTGGGGAAAATTGTTTTTATCGCGCATACGAAATTGTAGCGTTTTTGAAAAAATTTAATTTTTCAAAAACGCACAAATTTCATCGGCCTTTAGTCCTCGCGAAGGCGGGGAAGGAAAAATAATTTTTCCAAGCCGAGCTTATGCCAAGTTATATCAACAACCCTACAATCAACCCTTCGACTCGCTACGCTCGCTCAGGGCAGGCACTTCGACTTCGCTCAGTCCAAGCAATCAAAATTAAATTAACAGTCCAACTATAAGTAAAGCAACAATATTCAAAATCTTTATCATCGGGTTAATGGCCGGGCCGGCAGTATCTTTATAAGGATCGCCGACCGTATCGCCGGTTACAGCCGCTTTATGCGCGTCCGAACCTTTGCCGCCGAAATGTCCATCTTCAATATATTTTTTGGCATTATCCCAGGCTCCGCCACCACTCGTCATAGAAATGGCCATAAAAATTCCCGTAATAATCGAGCCGACCAGTAAACCGCCTAAGGCTTCAATGCCTAAAATAAATCCTACTAAAATCGGCGCCACTACCGGAATTAAGGCCGGCACAACCATCTCGCCGATCGCGGCTTTAGTTACGATATCTACGGTTCTGCCATAATCAGGCTTTTCCGTGCCTAACATAATGCCTGGCTTTTCTCTAAACTGCGCGCGCACTTCTTCAACTACCGAACCGGCCGCGCGGCCTACTGCTTGCATGGCTAAGGCGCCGAAATAATATGGTAAAAGTCCGCCTAAAAATAAACCGGCTAAAACTTTCGGGTCATTAATCATGAACTGATAAGTATCCGGAATACTATAAGTAAAATCAGCGAATAGCACTAGAGCAGCTAAAGCGGCTGAACCGATAGCATAGCCTTTAGTCACGGCTTTAGTCGTATTACCGACCGCGTCTAACGGGTCGGTCACGGCGCGTACCTCGTCGCCCATCTCGGCCATTTCGGCAATGCCGCCGGCATTATCAGTAATCGGGCCATAAGAATCAATGGTAACAATAATACCAGCCATGGATAACATGGCCATAACCGCTACGGCTACGCCGTAAAGCCCGGCTAAGCTATAAGCACATAAAATAGCCGCCACAATTACTATCACGGGTAACACCGTTGATTTCATGGAAACGGCCAAACCGGCGATAATATTCGTGCCATGACCGGTGCGCGACGCTTCGGCGATTGATTTTACCGGCGCGTAATCTTTAGAAGTATAATATTCGGTAATAATCACCATGGCCGCGGTAACCGCTAAGCCGACCAGCGAAGCTAAATATAAATTCATCACGCTGTAAGTTCCATTATCCGCCATCAGCCAATTGGTTATGGGGTAAAAAGCCAGGCCGGCTAAAACTCCGGCCACAATCAAACCTTTATATAAGGCGCCCATAATACCTGCCCCGTCAGCAACTTTAGTAGCTGACTCGGGGTTCTGACTCTTGCCTAGTTTTATGAAAAAACTGCCGATGATTGAAGTTATAATTGAAACCGCGCCGATGGCTAAAGGATAAAGCACGGCATTGTCGAAACCCACGAAGAGTAGCGAACCTAAAATCATGGTGGCAATGCAAGTTACTACATAAGTTTCAAATAAATCAGCGGCCATACCGGCGCAATCGCCAACATTGTCGCCGACGTTATCGGCAATAACCGCCGGATTACGCGGATCATCTTCCGGAATGCCGGCTTCAACTTTGCCGACTAAATCAGCGCCTACGTCCGCGGCCTTGGTGAAAATTCCGCCGCCAAGACGGGCAAAAATGGAAATTAAAGAACCGCCGAATCCCAAGCCGATTAAAGCATGGGTATCTTTAGTTACAAAATAAAAACCGGCCGTGCCAAGTAAAGCTAAGCCGACTACCAACATACCGGTAACATTGCCGCCTTGAACCGCTACTTTTAAAGCTTGGGCTAAGCCACTTCTAGCCGCTTCAGCCGTTCTGACGTTGGCGCGCACAGAAATATTCATGCCGATATAACCGGTTAGAGCCGATAAGCCGGCGCCTAATAAAAAAGCTAAGGCCATTGTCCAGCCCAGCTTAGGTACAAAACCGATAATTAAAAAAATGACAACCGCCACCGCCGCGATGGTTTTATACTGGCGGTTTAAATACGCCTTAGCTCCATCTTGAATGGCTTTGGCAATAAACTGCATTTTTTCATTGCCAGCCGGCAAACGCAATACCAGTTTAATTAAAATGGCTCCATAAATAATGGCAAGCGCGGCGCTGCCAAAAATTAACAAGGTGATTGGTGTCATAAGTTTTTATATTGTCATTGCGAATGGGTATTTTATTTTGTCATTCCCGCGCATCCGCCGGCTGGCGGAGGGAATCCAGGATTCGCTCTTAGAACAAGTTTCTGAATTGTCGTGGCTTCGCCAGATCTCGCGTAGCGATGACGAGGTTAAGCCTGCAATGACAATTTAAAGATTATCTCCTCACAATGACATTATTATTAAAAATTAAAAAATTATTCAGATTTTTCTTCTTTGAATTTTTTCTTTTTTTTAACTTTCTCTTCAACCTTCTCTTCTGCTATCGGTTTTTCAGCTTCAGCTGCCGGCTCCTGCTCCGGTTGCGCCGTCTCCTCAACTTTCTCTTCCGCTTTCTCTCCAACTTCAGCTTCAACTTTTTCCTCTTCAACTTTAACCTTTTCGGCTCTTTCTCCCACAATATCCAATTTAACGCCGGTCAGGCGAGCGGCTAACCTAACGTTTTGCCCTTCACGGCCGATAGCGAGTGACAGCTGGTCTTCGGCTACTTTAACTATGGCTTTCTTTTCTTCCTTATTAATTTCCACGCTTAAAATCTTGGCCGGGGCC
>Ga0265296_1000768_pt1 | contig 43598 bp, 40 predicted proteins | sample MunlanPumphouse1_FD_189073 | JGI IMG/M metagenome (GOLD analysis project Ga0265296, IMG submission 189073) | Groundwater microbial communities from a municipal landfill in Southern Ontario, Canada - Pumphouse #1 | ecosystem: Environmental > Aquatic > Deep subsurface > Groundwater | place... | reverse complement strand
TCTTGAGGGAAATAATTCGCAAATATAATTAATAAAAAACATTTATGCCCTTGACCGAAGAGCAAGTTAAAAACTTCCAAAAAATATTTAAAGATGAGCATGGAAAGGAGTTATCTTATAAGGAAGCTTATGAAGCGGGCGAAAATTTGATTGGATTTTTCAAGCTTCTTTGGGAGATTGATAGTAGAAATTCGCAAAAAGAGAAAGAATCGAAATAGCCCTAAGTACTGTCGCATTTGTCGCATTTTGTGAAAAGCCGACCCTGACCCACGTGCCTTGACCGAAGAGCAGTAATAATGCTAAAATATCCCTAAGGTGATTGGAGTTATGGGTACATAACCCGAGCCGCCTACCATGACAACTTTTTATCGGAGCGACCCAGGTGGTTGGGGAAGTGGGGCGACCCGAGTATATAAGAATCCGCTTGACGGGTTTCTTTTTTTGAAACAAAATACTAATAACACGGATTAATATATGAAGTATAAAAGTATTTACATAACAATAGCCATCCTCACAATAATCTTGGCGGGAGTTTTGGTTATAATATATAAAAATAATAACAACGAAGCTGAACTGCCAAAAATAAACTTTGACACAGAAATTCAACTGCCAAATACCAATATTAATTTCAAATATCCAAAGGAGGGATTTTATAACTTAGGGATCAATATAACTAATGAAGAAACTAATGGTAATCTAATAGCCGGGGCACATATTGAATCAACCGCAAAATTTGATAGCAACGCCCAGAGCGCTTATGTAGTGGCAGAGATTAAATTACTAAAGAATGAAAAAAATTTTGAAGATATGGAAAAATTTTCCTCTTCTTATAAAGAAGACCCCAACTTGTCAATATTTGATAGAGAATATGCCAAAGAAAATGGCCATGTCGTAGATATTAGTGGTAATAAATACTTTTTATACAAAGTTACGGAAGATGCCACCGTTTGGCGCGCGTTAACCATTGCAGAAGAAGGTATTTTGGAAGTTAACTTAGCTTACACAAACAGTTTTACTCCTTATTCTGAAGCGATATATAAAAATAATGACGGTCTCTTTTTAGAGATATTGGAAAATATTAGCCCTAGATAATTTTTCCAACACTATATTTGTTGGGGAAGAAGAAGCGAACGGTGTATGACGAAAATAATAATAGACACAAACATATACCTTAATTTCTATCGGCTGAACAGCGGACATTCTTTAGAGATGCTAAAAAATCTTAACAAACTTATTGCAGACGGTAAATTTAAATTAGTTTTGCCTCGTCAAATCGAAGATGAATTTATTCGAAACAAAAACAGTAGAAGTGCAATATATGGTGACCACATTTTAAATTTTCAAAAAGGTCTTGAAGTCCAATTCAAAATTCCTCACTTGATTAAATCCACTCAAAAAATTGAACAAATAAAAAGAACGGTCAAAAAACTTCAACTGCTAAAAGAAAATGCTGTCGAAGACTATAAAAATAGAGTCTTTAACCCAAGAAGCAAAATAAATCAACAAATTAACCAACTTTTTTCTCATGCCGATCGTCTATCTGAAACGGATTCAATTCTGCAGAGATCTTGGTTTAGAACACTAAGGGGCAATCCACCACGAAAAGATAATTCATCGTTTGGTGATGCAATTATCTGGGAAACCATTCTCGATCAATGCGTTGATGAAGATTTAATATTGATCTCTGGAGATGGAGATTTCGCGAGTGAAATTAACGAAGAAAAACTGCACGAACTTTTGAGCATAGAGTGGTCAGGGAAATCTAAAAAGAAATTATCACTTTATACCAAACTTGGTTCGTTTATCAATCAACAAAGTAAAAATAAAAAGAAGCCCATCAAAGAAGAAACTATCCAGGAAGAAGATCGTCTTAACTCTATTTTTGCTACCTCATATATGCCCACGCCCCTGGCTGGACAAGGAGAACACAAGGGAATTGTTCTCAGTGAATCTCTCGGCATTAATACTTGTTCCCCGTCATATACCGTAAGTGGGAAGAGCCGGTGTATTTGCTGCGGGGCAGAAATTGATCGATTAAGTACCAATAATGTATTTGGCTTAGGCAAATGTGAAAATTGCAGTGACTCATTGTTGCCAGGCCGTACTTGCAGTAAATGCGGAAAACATTTTCACAGAGGTATAACGAGCGCTCTTTCGTTTTTTAGTGATCGGTGTGATGAATGTCAAAATAAATTATAAAATTTAAAATAAAAACAACGACTTTTGGTCGCTGTTTTTATTTTTATTCAACCAGCAGTACCAAAGTTTTATCCTTGTAGACAATTTTTGATCTTAAATTTCCGAGCAGTTCTCGTTTTTCTGAAACCGATCCCTCTTTCAAAATATATTTCGCGTAATTTCTTATGTCCGTATCATCGGTATCCTTTATCTTATCCGTGCTACCGAGCACAGATCTTTGAAATATATTAAATCTCTTGATTTCGTCCGTAAGTTTTTGTCGCATGCCGAGTTCGTTAATATTTACCTTTATAGAGGGTTAGAACTTTATTTGGAGATAATAAATAAACAGAGAAGATAATTAGCAGCTTCTATTCGCGGGGAGGACGATATGTTATAGTAATAGTATTAATAAAATTTAAAATAAAATTATGAAAAAACGATTTATCATTTTTTTAGCCATAGTTATTCTTGCGGGATTTATCCCGGCTTATCAATCCCAGGCCGAAGAATTAGCCAGTAAATTAAAGGGTCGAATCCTTTTACAGGTCGAAAGCCATGGCGAGGCCTGGTACGTCCGTCCCAAGGATTTGAAGCGGTACTATATGAAGGACGGCGCGGCCGCGTATTCCATCATGCGTTTTTTCAGTTTGGGAATCGCGGACGTCGATCTTGCAAAAATTCCTCAGGTGTCGAATACGGATGAAATGAAAGCGGCCTCTTCCGCCTGCGCCAGCAACTCGCTTGCCAACCGGTTACGCGGGGAAATTCTTCTCCAAGTCCAACAACATGGGGAAGCCTGGTATGTGGACCCTGTGAAATGTCGCGCGATCTACATGAAGGACGGAGCCGTGGCGTACGAAGTGATGCGCTTCCTAGGATTGGGCATCCTTACAGGCGACCTTGAAAAGATCCAAGACGGCGGGACGGTTGTCGAGAACGGCTCAAGCACAACGCCCAGCATTTCATGTACCAGCCCTGCCGACACGGCGCATATGGATATTTTCGATTCTCATGCCCACATCACATCCAAAGTTAGTGCGTCTCAGATAATTTCAGAGATGGATAAGGCGGGTGTGAGTGTGGCCAACCTATATTCAGGTTCGCTCGAAACCTCAGCTCAATACCCCGGCAGATTTGTAACATTCGTAGATACTCCCGACTCGCCTCAACCTTCTGCCTGGCTCACGCAAGGTCAATCATTTGTTACCTCTGCCGAGACACAATTGAACACGGGGAAATATTATGGCATAGGCGAAGCCAACCTGAGGTACTATGGCGGCAGTAATTACCCTCCGGGTACGCCGGACATCTATGTCGCGCCAGATACGCCGCTCTGGCTTCAGTTGGTGGATCTGTCCGCTCGATATCACGTTCCAATCTCGTTTCACTTCGTACCGGATAACGCTGTTGCGAATGCTGCCTTCGAAAGAATGTCGAGTCACAACAAAGACGCGACGCTCATCTGGGCGCATCTTGGATTCAACAATATGACGCTCGATAGCGCCACGCTTAACGACTACCTCTTGCAATATCCCAATCTGTATCTTGACACGGCTGGGATTCAGAACATGCAAAACCCTCTGCCGCAACCCAATTCTAATTGGGCGTTGCTCGCCGATTCATCTCATAACGGTCAATTGAACGAAGAGTGGAGATCGTTTTTTGAGACCTGGAACTCCCGAATCTTATTCGGTTCAGACGCGGGAGGGGGCTCAAATAGTCTGGAGAGATGGCTCAACTATACGGGCAGTACGTCTCAAAATGCCACGCCTGACGCCATCGGACACTGGAGATCTCTTCTTGCCAATCTGGACTCCAATGCCGCTCGCAATATTCTAAGCGGTAATTCCAGGACTCTCTTTTTGAAAGAAAATAAACCCATCTACAATTATTCGGTTGCTTCAGACGGCAAGTGTTATTCTGTTTCCGTAAGTTCCGACTCCTCTGTTTCGGCTCTGACGTTTAATACGAGTACACGCGCAATCACCTTCACGGTTGCTGACTCCAGCGGAACGACGGGCAATGCCGTAATAACTATACCGACGGCGCTTGTCGGCGGAAATTTCACGGCTTCGGTGGACGGCCAGAGCGTGAACTCTCAATCGACATCAAACTCTACCAGCACTATTATAAGTTTGGAATATGCCGGAGGCATAAGATCGATTACTCTCAGTGCACCAAGCACACCTTAAACTTCTCTTAGACATTGATACCAGAAATTCACAGCGTAAGAAAATCTAAAATAATTTTTTAAGAATTTCGATTTATTTAACAGCTTTTTATTATATCCCCAGAAACCCCAAATACTGTCGCATTCTCGGAAAAGCCGACCTCGACCCACGTGCCTTGACCGAAGGATGAAAATAATGCTAAAATATCCCTAAGGTGATTGGATCTAAGGGTACATGACCCGAATTGCCTATTTGAGATAAATTGGAAATTGAAATTAAACGTCAAAAATAAGTCAGCCGGGAAATGGCTCTAAGGGATTCGAACTGGGAAGGGGTCGGGAAACGGGAGTTTCCCGATTTGCGGAAATATTAAAACCGCAGGGTTTTAAAGCGCAGCGAACGAAGCGAGCGAGCAGTGAGAATTCCCTGTGGGGCTATTTTTTTAAACTAAACACCATGGCACTAGAAGCAACACACATTAGATTTGCATTAGACCTTAAGGACGAGATTGGTGTTGGGGAACTTGATAAATATTTATCGGGCACAATATATCCTGACAGTCGCTATCTCACAAAAATACATAGAAAATTAACCCATAGCGACAGTTACACCAAAAAAGAATTTTACGATGATGATGATTTTAAAAAGGGCTGGGCTGTTCATCTAATATGTGACGCCCTGCAACGGGATATTATCAAGGAATTATTTCCAGATTTACTAAAGGGCGCCGGAGAAGAAATTATTTACGGAAAAGAAAACTGGATTACGCGCACAGCAATAAAAATAATCCAAGATATTTTGGATGCTGAACTTATTGGTGTTAGAAATTATGTTAAATATCTCGGGTATTGCAATAATCCTAACGGCGAAAAATTAGATTTAATAAAAAAATACAATCAAATCTTCATCGATACTTATAATAAAGATCTAATAACTTACGAAGATGAGTTTAAGATGTGGCAGATGCTCGGGCTTGACCAAGACGTGCTTGAAAAAATAATGAAAAAAACTGCGGAACTTAAACAAAACCAGTCAGTAGTCGATAGGGTTAAAAAAATATACGATATCACAAAGAGCTCATATAAAAACGCTAACCGCTCTGACTACTTTTAAAAATCAAACAAAAGAGATATACTATAATAATAATTCGTAATCTCTTTACGATGCTAAAAAACCTCTTCCCGTTTAAAAACCAAATTCCTGAAGAGGAAAATTTTTTTCCAATCCAGAAAGACGGCGGCGAAGACCATCCTTGGTTGACCAAAGAATACGAAGGCCAACTCTCGGTTGATGTTTACCACAACGACAAAGAAATAGTTGTCCGCTCAACCATGGCCGGCGTAAAACCGGGAGATTTGAATATCATCGTCGCGAACGACCTCCTGACTATCCGCGGCAAGCGCGACGCCGAGCCCAGCATAAATCCCTCAGATTATCTTTATCGCGAATGCTACTGGGGCGGTTTTTCAAGGACACTCGTTTTGCCCCAAGACGTTAAAACGGAAAAAATTAAAGCTACTTTGAAAAACGGACTTCTAACCATTGTTTTGCCCAAAGCGCTCGAAAGCGCCAAGATAAAAGTTAAGGAGGAGTTTTAATAATCTATGAATAAATTTTTAAAAGCAGTAATTGATCGGTTCGAGGGTGAATCCGCTGTCATCAAACTTGAAGACGGCCAGGAAATTATCTGGCCCAAAAACGATCTCCCGGAAGACGCAAAAGAAGGTTCCGCTCTCCGACTCTCGGTTTCCACAAGTCAAAGCGACGAAGAAGAAAGAACTAAACTGGCTAAAACGCTTCTGAACGAAATTTTGCAGCCCAAAAAAGATGAATAAAAAAAAACCTCAGAAATCTCCCGATCTCGTCCTAACCAAATCGGTTAAGGGAAAAAATAAAAAGTTTGTCATAAAAAAGTGGCACAAAATTCTTGTCGCCATTTTTTTGTTATTAATTTTAATCCCCGCCGGCACGGTTTTCGCCTTTGAACAAATTTTCTCCAATAAAATTTATCCTGGAATTAAAATCGGCGATTTGTCTTTGGGAGGGAAAAATAAAACCGAAGCCGCTTCCGCCCTAAAAGAGGCCACTCAACGATTCAACGAAGAAGGAATTTCCTTTGTTTATCAAGATAAGACGGCCTCCCTCGTACCAATCGTCACCGCGGCCAATGACCCCGACCTTTCCCGGACAATTTTTATTTTAGAAAATGAAAAAACAATTGAGGAGGCCTTTTCCTTGGGCCGAAACGAAAATTTTTGGAATAATCTCAAAAACCAATTGGGCTTTCTGGTTTTGGGCCAAAAAATTAAAATAAAATACCAAACTAACGTCCCGGAAATGAAAGCTGTTCTAGAAGAAACTTTTGGATATTTGGAAAAACCGACGCAAAACGCCAAATTAAAAATTATCTCCACAAAGCCGGAAGTTGTAGTTGACGTTACGCCGGAACAGGACGGTATTGTTTTTGACTACGACGCGGCGATTGAATCGGCCTTTTTAAAAGTAGCCACCCTGGATAAAACCCCAAACATCTTAAATCTCATCTCTGAAAAACCGCAAATCAAAAAAGATGAGACAGTTTTTCTCGCCGCCCGAGCCGCCCGACTGGCAAAACTTTGCTCCCTAACTTTTGGTGAAGCAAAAAAAACCTGGACTATTTCAGAAAACCAAATTTTAGAATGGCTAGAATTCCAATCAACCCCGGCAGGCCTTTCAGTCGGCCTTTCCGTCGGCCTTGAAGAATATCTAAAAAATTTGACATCAATAATTAACACCGAACCGCAAAACGCTAAACTGACAATTGAAAACGGAAAAGTTGAAGATTTCCAGGTTCATCAAGGAGGAAAAGAGTTAAATGTTGAAGCGAGTTACGACAAAATTAATGATTTCATCGTAAATCTTGACGACGAAAAAATCGCGACGTCTTGTTCAAACTCGAACGGACTCGAAACCATAAATCTTATCGTTAAAATTACCGCTCCCCAAATCCCGATCGGCAGTGTTAATAATTTGGGAATTCAAGAATTAGTCGGTGAGGGTGTTTCAAATTTTGCCGGCAGCCCGACAAATCGCCGACACAACATTAAAGTCGGCGCGACAAAATTGAACGGCGTCTTAATCGCGCCGGGCGAAGAATTTTCCTTAGTTAAAACTTTGGGAGATATTGATGGCTCGACTGGTTATCTCCCGGAACTTGTCATTAAGGGTGATAAAACTATTCCCGAATACGGCGGCGGCCTTTGCCAAATCGGCACCACTGCTTTTCGCGTAGCCCTTGACGCCGGTTTGCCAATTACTGAACGGCGACCGCATTCTTACCGCGTAGTTTATTACGAACCGGCTGGCACGGATGCCACAATTTACAGCCCGCGCCCCGATTTAAAATTTATAAATGACACTCCGGCTTATCTTTTACTCCAAACAAAAATTGAGGGTGATGAATTAACTTTTGAACTCTGGGGCACGCCCGACGGACGAAAAGTAGAAATGACCACACCACGAGTTTTTAATTTTGTGAGTCCCGGCCCGACCAAAATGATTGAAACAGAAGATTTGGAACCCGGGGTTAAAAAATGCACCGAACGGGCGCACACCGGCGCGGATGCTGAATTTAGCCGCACTATTACTGACAAAAATGGTGAAGTAAAAACTGAGACCTGGACCAGTCATTACGTGCCATGGAGCGCGGTTTGCCTTATCGGCAAAGAGCCAGCTCCCCCGCCAGTAGAACCGCCACCGACCGAATCAACCACTCCGTCAGGAATCACTGACCCGGCGTTAAACCCATCCACTTTTTAAAATAAAAATCTTTTAAATAACAAAAACCGCCAGGAATCTGCAGACAAGAGAGTTATTTCTACGCTTTGCCGAGCCAAAGCCAGGCGAGCGCAGGATTAACCCCCGTGCTTGTCGTGTCTGCAGGTTTCCGGCGGCTTTTTATTCCGAACAAGTTATTTTAACACATAGTAAAATTTTGTCAAGGGGGCGGAAGGAAGCAAAGCTTCTTTTTTAATTTGCGCTTCTATAAATTTTTGCGCTCTTGCGATATAAAAAAGAGGGCGAACCCGAATGCCACTGCACCACAGATTCGCCCCGAAGACGATTCAAGCGATTTGGGTGTTCTCCACCCTTTCGCTATTTTCTTCTTCCCCTACATCGTGTCGCCGACGAGAGCGCCGTTCGCCAACGCCGCTATGACATGACCATCGAGGCCGATGTCGTGCTCTTCCCCCGAATGGTCGCCCGAACAGCCAAACCGGCTACAGACGTAACGCTTGCCGAAGCCTCCCTTGCCTCGCGGGTACCGCACATCGACAACCACCACCTCCGCGCCGCAGAGCCGACAGGTCGGGTTCTCCAAGGCCGGAGGCAGGGACCTCAGACAATGCGGACAACGAAGGCGAAGGATTGGTCCCTTCTTCCCGGGCTCGACCCGAATAGGCGGCACGGAAATCTTCTCGAAGATGTCACGCTTCGCCGAGACGTAGATGAGATGCGTGCCGTCATACAAATCCGGGTTGGCATCCTCCCAAAAGAGGCGCACCGATGGCAGCTTCTCGTCGGGCTTGAGCCCCGAAACCATGAGCGACGGTCTGGGCACGAGCAACGACTCGTGGCAGTGCGGGCAGGCCGCCACGATCACGCCATGATTGGCAGCCATCTCCTGGCACTTCGGGCAGTGGAATCCATCCGGCCCGAAAGTCAGCACCACATCATCGTGCACCCGACAAACCCGGATCTCTTCCACCCTTCTACCTTCTGCCATCTCTCTCCTCCTCCCGGCGCCTCCTGCGCCCATCCCAAATTTCCCTCCCCAAAACAGCGGCGAAAATTTTCGCGACTATTTCGGAGAGAAAATATATTTTTCCCCTCGCCCCTCGGGGGAGAGCCCGTCTGCCGACGAGGCAGGGGTTAGGGTGAGGAGTAAAAAGAAAACTGACCGCATTTGGCGGTCAGCTTGTTTTGTAATTCTTTTAAATTTACACAAAACACCTAGCAGACCGCCCATGGCCAGCAATAATGCTAATCAAAATAAAAAATCTTTTAACCATCATACAAAAATCATTTTAACCGACCCGAAAAATTTTGTCAAATCCCGTTAGAAGTTCTTAGAAAAAATTTATTCAAAATTTTTTCAACAAAAAAAACGTGCAATTCGATCAATATCACCTACTTTGGAATAATAACCTTTTAAGAGAACAAACTTCTAACGGGACAAATTAAAATTCCACCCCGATTTAATCGGGGTGGAATTTATCTTTAACCACTAAATCAAAAACCCAATAATCAAGAGCGCCACAATGTTCAACACTTTAATCATCGGATTGATAGCCGGACCGGCCGTGTCTTTGTATGGATCGCCGACCGTATCACCGGTCACCGCCGCCTGGTGAGCAAAAGATCCTTTGCCACCATAATTTCCTTCTTCAATAAATTTTTTAGAATTATCCCAAGCCGCGCCGCCCGAAGTCATGGAAATTCCAACGAAAATTCCGGTCACGATTGAGCCAACCAGTAATCCACCGAGCGCTTTTGGCCCGAGAAGCAAGCCGACCAAAATCGGGGCGACTACCGGCAAGAGCGCCGGCACAATCATCTGGCGGATGGCCGACTTCGTGACAATGTCTACGCAAGCCGCGTAATCGGCTTTGGCCGTGCCGGCCATCAGGCCCGGAATTTCTTTCCATTGGCGGCGAACTTCATCAACCACTTTTCCCCCAGCTTTACCGACCGCCCTCATGGCCATTGAACCAAAAAGATAAGGAAGTAAGCCGCCGATAAATAACCCGGCAATAATTTTTGGATCAGACAAATCAAACACGCTATCTTTAAAACCGAGCGCCGTTATTTCATGGACATAAGACGCAAACAAAACGAGCGCCGCCAAACCGGCCGAAGCTATCGCGTAAGCTTTTGTCACGGCCTTTGTTGTATTGCCAACCGCATCCAAAGGATCTGTTACATCGCGAACTTCTTTCGGCAACCCGGCCATTTCCGCGATGCCGCCGGCATTGTCAGTAATCGGACCAAACGCGTCAATCGCCACAATAATCCCGGTCATTGACAACATTGTCATAACCGCGATCGCTACGCCGTAAATTCCCGCGAGCCAGAAAGAAACTAAAATTCCCGCGACAATCAAAAGTACGGGCATGGCGGTTGATTCCATGGACATCGCGAGACCAGTAATAATGTTTGTCCCGTGTCCGGTTGTTGAGGCCTTGGCAATTTCCTGCACCGGCCGATATTTTTTTGAAGTGTAATATTCAGTAATCGCCATCATGCCAAAAGTTATAAGAATTCCGACGAGCGACACGACATAAAGTTTCCAAACTTCAAAAGAGCCGTTGCCTTTCATGAGCCATGAGGTAATCGGATAAAAAGCCGCCGCCGCCAAAACCGCGCTCGCAACTAATCCTTTGTAAAGCGCAGCCATTATCCCCTGCTTTTTCCCAAGACGGACAAAAAACGTTCCGATGATTGAACAAATAATGGAAACGCCGCCAAGAACCAAAGGATAGATTAGGGCGTTAGAAAAATCTGGCAAGAGAAGCACGCCTAGTAACATCGCGGCAATCGCCGAAATGGCATAGGTCTCAAATAAGTCCGCGGCCATGCCGGCGCAATCGCCAACATTATCACCGACATTATCCGCGATCACGGCCGGATTTCTTGGATCATCTTCCGGAATACCGGCTTCAACTTTTCCTACGAGATCCGCGCCGACATCAGCGCCTTTGGTATAGATACCACCGCCGAGACGGGCAAAGACAGAAATCAAACTTCCGCCAAATCCCAAACCAACTAATGCTTTTACCGCGTCAGCCGCTTCTTGTTTAAAAACATAAACTAAAAGCATAAAAAATCCAGTCACGGCCAAGAGCGCCAAACCAACTACAAACAAACCGGTCACAGTGCCGCCACGGAAAGCAACATTCAGGGCATTTTTTAATCCACTCCTTGCCGCTTCAGTTGTCCGAACATTGGCTCGCACAGAAATATACATGCCGAGATAGCCGGCTAAAGCCGAAGCCGCCGCGCCAACCAAAAATCCGAGCGAGGCATAAATTCCCAAGAAGAGGAGCAGAACAAATAATACGGCCGCGACAACCGCCACGGTTTTGTACTGCCGATCTAAATACGCCTTGGCCCCTTCTTGAATGGCCCTAGCAATCGATTGCATTTTTTCGTCTCCGGCTGGAAGTTTTAAAATCCATCGCATGAGAATAAACCCAAAAACGATGGCCAAAATCGCGGCACCCAGAGCAAAAAATAGGGAAGTCAACATACAGTTTTGTTAAATTGTTAACATTAATTCTTAAAAACTATTTATTAAATTTACATTAGAATCTATAAATTGTAAAGAGCAAAATGCCCCCTTCGTCACCATTGATCTGGTCGGGAGTCCAAAAATAAAAACTAAATTCCCCAGTCAGGCCAAGGAATGCCAACCGGTCGACGTCATTGACAATTCACCCCATTTCTGGTATGATTACAATTGAATTATATATGGCACAAAATGCTTTATTCTTGCTGAAAAAGATGGGCATCAAGATTCTGGCTGGCTTTTTGAACGGCCTGATTCATTTGAAAAATTTAATCGTCTTCATCCTGACATGGACAGTCGCAAAACCACTTTGGTGGCTCGGTAAAACTGTCCTTTTTTCATTTGCGGTAAAAATCTATAAAATCGCCCTTGTTGTAAAAATCCGTTGGTGGGATAAATTCTACGCACCAATTAAAACTAAATTCATTTACCCCCTGACTCGCCGCTACGTCATTCACTCTGTCATTATTTTGATTGCCCTTCTTTCTGTTTCCTCAAACATCAGCGCCAAAGAGGCGTCACTTGAAAACGCAGAACAAATCGGCCAGAAAAGCCTTCTTTATACTTTAACTTATAATAACGCTTCTGAACTTAATGACTTTGCTCTTGAAACGGCCGACACGGGCGGTGTAAGAACAGTAAGCTATCTCGGACAAGATGTTGGTGTATCACTGCCGGCCTCAGCCCTAGGAGATGAAAATTTTTCCGGTGATTTGCCCATCCCCTCAATCGGAGAGGATAGCGCGCTCTTAAATCCAATTCTCCCATCTACCATAAATGAGAATAGCCGAACAAAAATTGTTGAATATCAAGTCGAGGGCGGAGACACAATCAGTACGATCGCCGAAAAATTTTCACTCAACGTAAGCACAATTCTTTGGGCCAACAAACTTACTTCCACAAGCACTATCCGTCCGGGCGATAAATTAGTTATTTTGCCGACGAACGGCGTTCTGCACCAGGTAAAGACCGGCGACACGGTAGACAAAATCGCCAAATATTACAGCACGGACGCGGAAAAAGTTTTGGAATTCAATGCTCTACCCGACGCGAGCGATATTAAAATTGGTGAAACCCTTATTGTCCCCGGGGGAGTCGCTCCAAAACCAATCCCAACACCAACTCCGCGCACCACCGTGGCCAGCAGAAATGCCGTAAACATTCCTTCCTTGTCTGCCGTCCCGACTGGCGGAAAAATGCTCTGGCCAAACGGCTGCAGTCGCATTACTCAATATTATGGCTGGCGCCATACTGGCATAGACATCGCCTGTACAGCCGGCACATCAATTCTTGCTGCTGACGACGGTGTTGTCTCTCGCGTTCAATACATTAAAACGGGCTACGGACACAACGTTATGATTGACCACGGCGGAGGCGTTGTAACTCTCTACGGCCATCTGACCAAAATCTTTGTCGAAGCGGGAGATACTGTAAAAAAAGGACAAGAAATTGGCTCGGAGGGCTCAACTGGCCGCTCTACTGGACCTCATTTACACTTTGAAGTTAGAATCAACGGTAAAATTTACAATCCATTGAATTACATAAAATAAAGACGATACTCTAACCAAAAAACACCGGCACTTCCGCCGGCGTTTTTATTTTTTTAAAAATTCAAATCGAAAATCGAAAATTACTCCGCCGCTTTCGCCCGATATTGCAATGCCTCAGCCACATGGGACAGTAAAATTTTTTCTTCGCCGGACAAATCTGCGACAGTTCTCGCAATTTTTAACAAACGATAATAAGCCCTGGCGGACAAACGCATCTGGTTCACCGCATTTTTTAAAAACTCCTGACTCACTTCATCAACCTGACAAAAATCTTTAATCATCTTTGACGGTAACTCCGCGTTCGTCATTATTTTAAAATTCTTGTAACGCGCTCTCTGTAATTTTCTCGCGTTCATAACCCGCCTTTTTATTTCCCCCGAACTTTCTGCCACTTTTTCCTCGGCCAATTTTTCAAACTTTACCCGCGGCACTTCAATATGTAAATCAATTCTATCCAAAAGCGGACCGGAAATTTTTTTCTGATAACGTAAAATCGCCGACGGCGAACAAGTACAAAATTTTTCCGGATCGGTATTGTAACCGCAGGGACAAGGATTTCTCGCCGCCACTAAAATAAATTTTGCCGGAAACTGCAAACTGCCCGCGGCGCGAGAAATGGTGACCATACCATCTTCCAGGGGCTGGCGCAAACTTTCAAGCACCGCGCGATTAAACTCGGGAAGTTCATCTAAAAATAACACGCCGCGATGGGATAAACTTACCTCGCCCGGCCGTGGCCACGTTCCTCCGCCCACAAGTGAAACATTTGAGGCGGTGTGATGCGGGCTCCGAAACGGCCGACGAATTATGAGCGGCTCGTCCGGCGGTAAAAGCCCGGCCACAGAATAAATTCTCGTCACTTCAAGCGCTTCATCAATTGAAAGCGACGGCAAAATAGACGGCAAGGTTTTGGAAAGCAAGGTTTTCCCCGAGCCCGGCGGTCCAGACATCAAGATGTTATGGCCGCCGGCCGCCACGATCTCCAGCGCGCGCTTCGCATATTCCTGGCCGCGAACGTAGGCCATATCAAAATTTTCTTCATCACCCAAACCATCTTCCCCGGAATCAAACGGCTCCTCAGAAGTATAGGGCAAGATTAAATTTTTTCCGGCCAAATGTTCGACCAATTGAAATAAATTATTTATTGGGATAACTTCTAAACCTTCTATCAAACTTGCTTCCCGGGCATTTGCTTCGGGAACGCATAGCGTTTTTAGGCCGCGAGCCCGAGCCGCGGCGGCAATCGCCAACATTCCATTCACTGGCCGCACCACTCCGTCTAAAGCCAATTCGCCGACAAAGAGCATTTCAGGATAACAAAGATTAGCCACAACTTTTGTTCCCGGTAAAAGTTCAAGATTTTCCCCTAAGGTCTCCGCGGTCTTCTCTGGCAATTTTAAAAAATGCGATGCCAAAAGAATCGCAACCGCGATGGGCAAATCATAAGACGGCCCTTCCTTTTTTAAATCAGCCGGCGCAAGATTCACCGTAACGCGAGTTCGAGGAAAGGGAAGATTGCTGTTTTTAATAGCCGCTCGTACCCGCTCGCGCGATTCTTGCACGGCCATGTCCGGCAAACCGACAATCGTAAAATGACTAAGCCCCGGAGAAATGTCGGCTTCCACTTCTACGAGTTCCGCGTCTAACCCGACAATCGCCGCTGACAATATTTTTGATGACATATTCCAAAAATTTACAATTTTCAATTTTCAATTTTCAATTTTTTATTTTTTAACTCCCAAAACAAAATTAATCCCACACCACCGACAATATAGACATCTGACAAATTAAAAATTGAATAATCAAAAAAACTTATAAAATCCACAACAAAACCGAAATAAAGTCGATCAATTAAATTGCTCACTGCACCGACAATAATTAAACTCAAAGAAAAAATTAAAAAAATATTTTCCCGGCGATAATTTTTTACCAAAAGCCAAACAACTACCGCTAAAATTATACCGATGAGACCAAACATTAAACCTTCGGGCAGCGCGATATTGAAAATCAAATTAAAATTTTTGTAAAAACGTAGGCCAACGAACTTTTCCGAAAATAAAAAAACGCCTCCCTCGGGAATTCCGAGAGCGCGCCACTTAGTCAGCCGATCAATCAAAAATAAAATGCTTACCAAAAGATTGATAAGCATTATTTTTTTGGTAAAAATTGTATTCATCGTCTCTCAATTACTTTCCGCTAAACTTGGTTTTACACTCCATGCAAGCAGAAGAAGCCGGACGCGCCTCAAGGCGCTTCGGATCAATCGGCTTACCGCAATAACGGCAAATTCCGTAGGTCCCATCTTCAATGCGTTTCAGGGCACTGTTAACATCCCGCAGAGCCGACTCAAGCGTCCGCTCCAAAGTCAGGTTGTCGCTATAAACGGCCACTTCCGCGGCGTTTTCATCTTCCGCGTCGCCAATGGTTGGGAAGTTAGCATCAAAATCAGCTTTGTTATGCGGATTTTTTTGGGTGAATTGGGCCAGTTCTTTTTCTAAACGGGCTTTTTCTTCTAAAAGTTGTTTTTCAATTTTCTTTAAAAATTCTTTATCAGGGTTGCTTTGCACTGCCATAAAATTAACGGTTATGAATTTTATAATAACTTCCTTTAATTTAGTATATATGAATCAAGAATTTAATTCAAGGGAATCCATAATCCCCGGCCTTATCTCATTTTTTCAACTTTAAAAGGCGCAAACTGCGCCCGTTTATAATAATATTGATAAATGGCCGTTTGCGCCCTTTGTGCCCCCTTGACTCACCCTTTATCCGCCAAAGGCGGGAAAAGAGATTCTGGTCGTGGGGGTGGGACGCTTTTTGCTGACTTCAAAGCGAGAGGCCTCTCTACCATTCTTGTGGTGAAGTTCACGAGAAACCCCACCGAGGAAATAATTTTTGTTTTTATTTTAGAGTCAGGTCTTGCCAGCTGAAGACCTTTGACGAAGAGTAGAGAAGAGAGAAATTAGGCTGACCTTTCAGCCGAATGTCTCTGGTTTCAATGTTCTAAGATTATTATATCATGAAATCATCATCCTTGTCAACCCCAGAAGATTGGCTTATTTAAAAGAAAAAACCTTTTTCAGGTTTATTTTTCTCTCCACTTATCCACAAAAGAATAATACTCCTATCCACAACTTATCCCCCATTTCACAAAAATCTACCTTATTTTATTAAATCTACACCAAAAACCACCCCGCCAAAGTCGGCGGTCATCCATTTTAACCAATCTGAAAATAATTCTACTAAATTTTTGCCATAATAATCCGGCCGGGAAGGTAAAGCAACTAAATAATCCACCATTTTTTGACTTGAATTACCAACGACTACATTATTGGCGTCATACGCAATCAAAAAATCCTGTTTTAATTCAGGAACCGAAAGGTAATCAATCTCCCGACCAACTAACGTTTGTTTTGAAAAAGAAAAAAGTGCGGGATTGGCAATAATTTCTTGGACCACTGTTTTATCGGGCAGAATGCGCTCCTTTTTTTCGGGTAAAGCAACCGCCAAATTATTTTTTATTAAATTTTCCGCATTTTTATAAAGATCACGGTTATCAGTTCTAATAAACCACAAAAAATCAGACAAACCGCGCGACTCGCCGGAAAATGATCCGCCAAGACCAACTGACAAAATATTTTTTTCCCAAAAATCTGAACGCCAATTTATAGCATTTAAATCTTCAAATTTAAAATTATCTTTAAAATAAATTTGGGCGGACAAACGACGGTTAGCTCGGTTCCAGGCGATTAATCTAACTTTGTTGTCGGCCAAGGTTTCACTCTTCCCGCCCAAAACAGCTAAAACTTCATTTAAGGCAAACCGCGTATTAGTGATTGTAATTTTTCCACCATCTTCAAAAATATAATTAAATTTTTCTGTTTCTAATTTTCTTTTTAACTCCTCTGCCTTCCCAACGTCAATTTTTCCCCAAAAAATAAAATCTTCATAACCAGATAAAACAGCAAGAGAAATTTCCGAGGATATTGGCCCGACTTCTTTGAATAAAAAATCCGTTTCTTTAGCCGCCTGTCCCGCCAATAATTTTTTAGAGAATGTTTGAAGCCAAAGATCATCTACTCCTTCCGGAAAAGAACTGTGCCAATAAATTGCCGACTCCGCCGGAGCATCATCAAAAAAAACGTCATGACTAACCAAAAAATATTTATACAACCCAAAAATCAATCCGGCGAAACAGACTGGCACTAAAAACCCTGCTACAATTAGCAAGGTTTTCATTTTAATTAGCGACGTAAGGCGAGAGAAATGAAAGGGTTTTATTTTTTCATTTCCGAGCCGAGGAGCTAATACAGGTTTGATGACCTTTATTTTTTTGAAGAATTCAAAAAACATTAATTTATCTCTAATTTTTACCCTCTCGGCCGATCTTGGTGCGGCGGCCGTCCACTGCCTCTGTCAAATCCGCCACCCTTATCACCATTTTCCTGCAATCGTTTTATGGAAAGATCAACTCTGCCTTGCTCATCAACCTTTATAACTTTTACGCGAACAACGTCACCAATATTTACAACGTCAGTAACTTTGCCGACGCGATAAGGCGCAAGTTCCGAGATATGAACCAACCCATCTTTGTGCGGAAAAATTTCCACGAATGCCCCGAAATCCAAGATGCGCGTGACCGGTCCTTGATAAATTGCTCCGACCTCGGCTTCCTGGGTCAAACTTTTTACCCAAGCCACGGCTTTATCAAGCGCCGGCGGCTGAGATGAACAAATAACCACGCTTCCGTCGTTAGCAATATCAATAGATACTCCGGTCGCGTCAATAATTTCATTAATAATTTTTCCGCCCGGACCGATTACATCGCGGATTCTATCCGGATTAATCTTAAAGGTGATAATTCTTGGGGCATATTGGGAAAGTTCCGGACGCGGCGCGGCGATCGCGCTCTCCATCACATCCAAAATTTTCATTCTCGCTTCGCGGCCTTGCGTCAAGGTTTTTTCAACCATTTCCATTGTTAATCCTAAAGTTTTGGTATCCATCTGAATCGCGGTCACACCAGTTCTCGTTCCGGCGATTTTGAAATCCATGCCGCCCTTGCTGTCTTCCAAGTCCTGTAAATCAGTTAAAACTTTATATTTTCCTTTTTCATCAGAAGCCAAACCCATAGCAATGCCCGCGACCGGAGATTTAATCGGCACACCCGCGTCCATCAAGGCCAAAGTTGAAGCACAAGTTGAAGCCATGGACGAAGAACCGTTTGAACTTAAGACCTCAGAGACAACGCGAATGGTGTAAGGAAAATCTTCCGTCTTGGGCAAAACCGGCAGAAGAGCCCGTTCCGCGAGAGCCCCGTGGCCAATTTCCCGCCGACCTGGCCCACGCATCGGCGAGGCCTCGCCAACTGAAAAAGGCGGAAAATTATAATGATGCATAAATCTTTTTTTACCGGAGACCTCCATACCATCCAAAGTTTGTTCTTCAGACGGCGAACCCAAAGTCACCGCGGACAAAACATGCGTGTCACCGCGCGTAAAATATCCTGAGCCATGAGTCCGGGGCAAGAGCGCCACTTCGGCGGCGAGCGGACGAATATCAAGCAATGACCGACAATCAACCCGCAATTCTTTTTCTAAAATCACTCGGCTGATTTCTTCTTCCACAATGCCATAAAAAAATCCCATCGCGTCTTTTCGGCGATCTTTACCAATCCCCTCCTCTTTCAAATATTCTTCCAAGTCCTTTTCCAACTTATCCAAGACCTCCTGGCGCGAGGCCTTGCTTTCTTTTTTGCTATCAAAAAGACAAGTCGTGAGTTTCTCGCGTAAAAATTCTTTAACTTTATTTTTTAATCCTTCTTTTTCCGACGCGGCTTCCGGGTCATCTTCCACGATGGACATTTTTGTTTTGCCGATTTCCTCGCGGATATTTTCAATCAATTCAGTAACTTTTTTCAAATGTTTCTGGCCGAATTTTATTCCTTCCAAAACATCTGCTTCCAAAACTTCATTAGCTCCGGCCTCAAGCATACAAACTTTTTCTTCCGTCCCGGCCACGACAATGTCCATTGTACTCTTGTTTCGCGCTTCGTAAGTCGGATTCAAAACCCACTCACCATTTATTTGCCCAACGCGAACCGCTGCAATCGGCCCATTCCAAGGAATATTAGAAATAGAAAGAGCGACTGAAGCGCCGATTAACGCCGGAATATCTGAATCATTTTCCTGATCCCAAGATAAAGTTGAAGCGACAACTTGAATATCATTTCTCATTCGATCATTAAAAAACGGCCTGATTGCACGATCAACCAGCCGCGCTGTTAAAATTGCTTCGTCAGTTGGACGGCCCTCGCGTTTTATAAAGCGAGACCCTTTTATTTTTCCGGCCGCGTAAAGTTTTTCTTCGTACTCAACCATTAAAGGAAAATAATCAATTCCTTCCCTTTGATTTCCCGACATTGTAGCTGTGGCCAAAACTAGCGTGTCGCCGTAGCGCACCGTACAAGAGCCATTAGCTTGGCCGGCAAATTTTCCCGTCTCAATAATTAAATTCTTTCCTCCCCACTCTAACTCAAACTTTTTTACCATAATTTTCTGTTTTGACCACCAAACTTTAGACTTCTGGTTACCCAGAAGAAGCCTACTTGTCTGGCGATCAAAGTTATTAACAAACGACTTACAACTGACAACTTTTAAACATTGTTAGTCGACTGTTGTTTGTCGTTAGTTGTTAGTTATATAATAGTTCTTTTTGTCCGGCCGCTAATCATCATCCGGCCGCTAATCAAATAGCGTCTTTTATCATGGCTCAAATCAACAAAATTGTCAACTGTTTCCACTAATTTTGTGGAAGTCGTTTCGCGAAAAGCCATTGACTCAACCCGGCAGCCCTTGTTCATTTTAAGATATTGCACAAGTGGAATAAAATCGCCGTCGCCGGAAACAATCACGATGACATCCAATCTTTCGGCCAAGGCGATGGAGTCAATACAAATTCCAACGTCCCAGTCGGCTTTTTTCGCGCCGTCGTAAACCATTAATTCTTTCTCGCGTGTCTCAAGGCCAAGTTTTTCTAACGCTTCAAAAAAAACTTTTTCCTCGCCGGTCTTTGTCTTCACAACATAAGCGATAGCACGGATTAATTTTCTGTTACCAACCGCTGTTTCCAAAATATTTCCAAAATTTACTTTGGCGTTATACAAATTCTTGGCTGAATAATACATGTTTTGCACGTCGATAAAAACTCCGACGCGCTGCTCTTTATAAGTTACCATAAAATTTCCTCCTTATTTTTTAGACGAAAACCCCTCGCAAAGGAGGGGCTTCCAAATTTTTACAATTTTAATTTTTCCATCAACTCTGCGTGACCTTTTTGATCTTCTCTCTCTAAATATTTCAAGAGTTTACGTCGCTCCCCAACTTTTTTCAACAAACCGCGACGAGAAGAAAAATCTTTCTTGTGCTGTTTCAAGTGCTCGACCAATTCTTTAATCTCTGATGTCAAAATCGCGACTTGCACCTGCGGCGAACCAGTGTCTGTTTCATGGATCCGAAACTTCTCAATAATTTTGTCCTTTGCTTTTTTTTCTAACATTTTTGTCACGGGTTGCCGAGTCCACCCTCTCCTTGACCCAGCGAACCGTCATTAATAAATTTACTTAATCATCTTACCATATCCTTTTTTATTTGACAAGTCTGCGCTATAATAAAATTGTACGACACTAAAACGACTTCCTATGGCTGGCCTCGAAAATTTGATCACCCAGTTTTTGGAATATCTGGAAATAGAAAAAAACCGTTCGGATAAAACCGTTCGGAACTATAATTTTTATTTAAAAAGATTTAATGAGTGGGCGGGCGACACTTCCCCTTCCGGCATCACTCAAGAAAAAGTTCGTCAATACCGCCTTTGGCTGAACCGTTTTGCCGACGAGCATGGTCACACTCTGAAAAAAAATACTCAAAATTACCATCTGATCGCCCTTCGCGCTTTTTTGAAATATTTGGCCAAGCGCGACATCAAAACACTATCGGCGGAAAAAATTGAATTGGGGAAAATGCCGGAACGGATCGTGGATTTTTTGGAAGGAAACGATTTGGAACGGATTCTTGAAGCGCCGACATTAGCCGACTCGCCAGAAGTTATAAAAAAACGCGACAAGGCAATTATTGAACTTCTTTTTTCCACCGGGCTCCGCGTTTCCGAATTGGCAAATTTAAAAAAAGAACAGATCAATTTGAAAAAAGAAGAATTCACGGTCCGCGGCAAGGGCGACAAACCGCGTGTGGTCTTTTTATCAAACCAAGCAAGGTTTTGGGTCAAACAATATTTGGAAGCGCGCCACGATATGTCGCCGTTTTTGTTTGTCTCTCATGATCGAGCGCATGAAAGCGAGGCGGCTCTCACTCCCCGGAGCGTGGAGCGGCTCGTAAAAAAATACTCTAAAATCGCGGGCATCACCAAAAAAGTTACGCCGCACACCATGCGCCATTCCTACGCCACGGATTTATTGATGAACGGCGCCGATATTCGTTCGGTCCAAGCCATGCTCGGCCATTCATCTATTACTACAACTCAAATTTATACCCACATCACAAATCAACAACTCCGCGACGTTCATAAAAGTTTTCACGGACGGAGAAGAGGAAAATAATTTTCTTACACCTCCTCTCCCCTTCGGGGAGAGGATTGAGGTGAGGGGTTACAAATGATACACCCTCCCCTAACCCCTCCCATCGAGGGAGGGGAAATAGAATTGACAATCTAAAAATTATCTGTTATATTAAAAAATAATTTACTCAAAAACTTTTAACTTTTCACTTTAAACTTTTAACTTATTACGACCCCATAGCTCAATGGACAGAGCAACACCCTTCTAAGGTGAAGATGTAGGTTCGATTCCTGCTGGGGTCACCAGAATTTCATGGTGGCTATAGTTTAACGGTAGAACAGCGGGTTGTGGTCCCGCTAGCCTGGGTTCAACTCCCAGTAGCCACCCTTCAAATACGTCTCCTTAATCGGAGGCGTTTTTGATTTTGGATTTGACTTTTATCATAAAAATTAATAAAATAAAAAAATTGATAATCATTAAACTATAAAACTATGGAAAACCAAGAGGGTGATTTTAACCCACGAGAACATACTCAATGGGCAGCGCAACGCGCCCTTGAACTTTTAGCACAAGGGAAACTAAAAGAGGCGGTGGATTCAATGGTTTCAGACTTAAGCAAAGACCCCACAAGACCTGAAGGACAGAAAAGAATGATAGGCATGATGGGCATGTCCTTAAGAAATGATCCAGAATTAAACGAGCAAAAGGTAAGAGAATTTATTAAAGGATTTCCCTCTTAATAAACTATCAGAAATATATGACCGCCCTCGCGGGCGGTCATTGTTTTTTTGCTATAACGCATACACTTAAAAGTCAGACAATAATCGGTATATTTATTTGGGTAAAATCCTTAAAAATAGTTCTAACAACCTCCACTACGTGACCCCACCAAAACATCTCCTTAGCCGGAGGTGTTTTGGTTTTGGAAAATAAAAAAAGAGCCACCAACAGGAGTCGGTAGCTCACGAACCTAATGCGCCAATGGGCAATTGCTGACCACGGGTGAATCGTAGGCGTGGATATTTCCTCCTAAGGTGGGCGACTAGAAGGTGTGGCTAGATCGGGTGATAGTAAGCCGACTACCTAACCCGCCGGGCTGGACCTCGAGACGCAGAGTCCTGCCACACAACTCCAAGCTCACAGGAAACTCATCGTTGATCTTGCGCAGACCGAGAGCTGCAGTGAGCGGGGCGCAGTGGAAGACCTCCCTGGAATCAAATTGGATGACAATGATGCCAGAGAGCTTTTCTCCGCCGTCGCCCGAGTGGGTCATGATGTAGGCCCTCGCGCGGGTTCCTTGTCGGATGAGCCGTTGCACGTCAGGAAACGCCAGTTCACGGATGTCAGAGGTTGGACATACGTAAGCCATTAAGACCTCCTTTCCTCTTCCTACGGAAGTGGGCGGCAAGGGTAGTCGGAGGGAAGAGCGATTCTTTCGCCGCCCCACACATGCGACACCACTGCTTCCTCCGGCGTCACGGAAACCACGATGGCCGGGATAGTTTCGAAACCGCCCTCCCTCGCGAAGGAGACGCGCACTCTTTCCCCGACTGGCACTTCTCGGAGCATGGTGACCGTCACCTCGCCCGGGCCCTCCGCCCGCAGGATCCTCTCCAAGTCGGCTCGCTGTTCTTCGGTTAGCTCTACCTTTCCCTCATCCATCTTTTTCTCGCTCCCCTTTTTTGTTTTTCGGCTGGATTACACATCAAGTCAGCCACCATAGCTAACTTAATGGATAAGATTATCACAAATTTATATTCTGTCAAGATTATTTAGATAAAAATGGAATTAAAAAATTCTGATTTATCTGAAAATATTTCTAACAACCTCCGCTACGCGACCCTGCTAAAACATCTCCTTCGCGGAGGTGTTTTGGTTTTGGAAAATGGAGTATAATTAAAATATATTAGTTCATCTCTTATGTATTTGTAATCTATCTAAATAAATATGACACACTCAAAAAATATTCTTATAGTCCTTATGGTCATTGTATTTTTAGGTTTGGCCCTAATTATTAGTAGCTGTACTAAACAAACAATCCAGGGAAAGTGTGCCGACGGTGTGTGCGATGACACTGAAAGCTGTACTTCGTGTCCATCTGATTGCGAGAGTTGTCTCGTTACAAACGGGGACAATCCCACAAGCGGGGAAAGCCACTTTGGTATTGGCATACACGCAGAGAGTTCTAACTACAACTCGGCGATATTAGAGATTGGAAATGTATATGTAAGGTTAAATTTTGGTATGGATGCTTTTGGCTGGAAAAAAGTAAAAGGATCGGATACATCAAGAGCGGAATGCAGAAGCTGTTGCGATCCTGCTATTTCAAAAACTTGCAATTGCGAAACCGGCTCTTTCTATTATTGCACTCCCGATAGCAGGGATAACAGAATCACCGGAGAATATAACGCGGACACATTCTATTCTTATAATCACGATATATTATTTAGCGTCTGGCCTAGTTTGTATGGAGAAAACGAACCAAAAAGTTTGGAAGACCTCCTGAGTTTAGAATACCCTGCAAATGAAGGAACGTATAAAGACTATATTAAGTATTTGGTGGAGCAGTATCCTAATGTAAAATATTGGGAAGTGGGCAATGAGGCTGATAATCCTAGATTCTGGGGTGATACAGCAGTAAATTACGCACGACTTGTTACCTTAACTTATAATGAAGTTAAGCGTTATTGTCCCGATTGCAGAGTTGGAATTTCACTTGTGAAGCCAGATGCTCCTACTGAATGGTTTAATGAAATTATAAAGGTTTGTGACGATATTGATTTTTTGGACCTTCACCATTATGTAAACAACATGGACAAATTGGAGGATGCTGAACGGGGTCAGTTGACTAGGTGGAAAAATTCATGTCCCGGAGCGGAAATTATTTCTACAGAAACAGGAATCCCGAGTGCCCCAACCACTTTTAAAGACGTGACTTGGGAATTGGGAACTACCGAAACAGCACAGGCACAGGATATAATTAAGTATTTTACCATAATGTTTAATGCTGGTTACAGCAAGATATATAATTATGTTGTTGACCATGATGACGTCTCTGGAATGGCAGACCCATGGGAGTCCATAGGTATTCTGGATAAAAATGGACGCAAGAAAATTTCGTTTGGGACATACCAACTAATGATAGAAAAACTTGATTATTTCACATCAATAGCTAAATTAGCCGACGGGCAGTACAAATACACTTTTTCGAATAAAGAACCAATCTATGTTCTTTGGTGCGGCACAAGAAATTGTTCTCTACCCCCAGAGATCTCGGGTCAAGTTGCGGTCACTGATTTTCTTGGCAAGGAAGATCTATTGGATGCAAATCAAATCACACTAACAGGGAGTCCTCTTTTTGTTCAATAAATCGGTATATTTATTTAGGCAGAATTTCTCGAGATAGTTCTAACAACCTCCACTGCGTGACCCTGCTAAAACACCCCGCAATACTGCAGGGTGTTCTGGTTTTGGGAAAGAGAGTATAATTAAAAGAGATTTACCCCTTAATAAAAATGTATGGAGAAAAAAATTAATAAGTTTGTATATTGGACGCCAAGAATATTATCAATAATACTAGTTTTATTCTTAACAATATTTTCAGGGGATGTTTTTGATGAAAATTTAGGCTTTTGGCAAACTATTTTAGGTTTATTATTACACAATATCCCCGCACTGATATTAGCAGTGATAATATGGATATCCTGGAAATATGAGGTAGTTGGCGGGATTGCTTTTATTATTGCAGGCATAGCACACATGGTATTTTCAATTCTAAGAGAAAACATTAACCCCTGGTATATTACTCTCGCTATATCGCTAGTACTTGATGGGCCTGCCTTTCTTATAGGAATTTTATTTCTGCTTGGTTGGTTCAGAAAGAGAAAAATAACGCGAGCCGAGGGCATCCACTAATGTTAGACAACAGCCGGTATATTTATTTGGGTATAACTCCTAAAAAAATTTAAACAACCTCCACTACGTGACCCCTTAAAAACATCTTGTCATCCCGGCGAGGTGTTTTTATTTTTTAAAAATCTTGTAACACTCTTATCAACCACGCGTGAAAGCCGCCGCAATCTAAACGGCCTCGACATCTTTCCTCTTTTTTGATATTATTATGTTTAATCATCAAAATATGAACATAAAACCGTTAGACACACTGAAAATCTATTGGCAGCAGGTGCGTAAACATAAACCCCTGCTCTTTTTGATGTTTTTGGCTTTGGGCGCGACAACGGTTCTTGAACTTATCGTTCCACTTTATTACAAAGATTTTTTTAACGTCCTCACGGGGAGTACTTCGGCGGAAAATAATGTCGCGGCAGAATTAATTCGGGTGTTGGTTACTGTTCTTTTTATCAACATAATTTCTTGGGTTCTCTATCGTTTTACCACTTTCGCGAATAGCTATCTCCAGCCGTCCGTCATGGCGGATTTGTCACAGCATGCCTTTGACCATTTGATGCGCCACTCGCACGGTTTTTTTACAAACCGTTTTGTCGGAGCGCTGGTTAGAAAACTTACGCGTCTTTCCCGCGCCTTTGAGGTCTTAGCCGACCGAATTTATTGGGACATGTTTCCACTCGTAATCCGCATCCTCGGCGCGGTGATTATTTTATATATTTTCAACCATACGATTGCCTACATCCTCCTTGCCTGGACGGTGTTTTTCATTTTCTTTAATTATCTTTTTTCTGTCTGGAAATTAAAATATGACAAACAACGAGCGGCGAAAGACACCGAAACAACGGCGACCCTGGCCGACGCGATTACCAACCAAACAAACGTGCAAATTTTTAACGGTCACCAATATGAATTTGGGCGTTTTAAAAAAGTAACGCGGGAATTACAGCGCTTACAAACTTTAACCTGGAATCTAAGCGCCTTTATTGAGGCCGTGCAAGCCGCGCTTTTCATCGCGGTTGAATTTTTGCTTATGTATTTTGCCGTCAGATATTGGCAGCAAGGACTACTTACGGTTGGGGACTTTGTTCTTATCCAATCGTACATTATCGGTCTGATCATACACCTCTGGGGCGTAGGAAGAAATTTCAGAGATATTTATGAAAGTTTCGCCGACGCGGAAGAAATGACTGAAATTTTAAATACTCCTCATGAGATTAAAGATGTAAAAACCGCGAAGCCACTCATCGTTAGTACCGGCAAAGTTGAATTTAAGGAAGTAAGTTTTAATTTCAATAAGACCCGCGAGGTGCTCCATAAAATAAATCTGACAATCGAGGGTGGAGAAAAATTAGCCATCATCGGACCGTCGGGAGCCGGCAAATCAACTATCGTGAGACTGCTTTTCCGTTTTTATGATTTAACGAGCGGAAAAATTTTAATTGATGGACAAAAAATTAATCAAGTGACACAGAAAAGTTTGCATGAGGCCTTGAGCATTGTACCCCAAGAACCAATTCTTTTTCACCGATCGCTTTCGGAAAATATTCGTTACGGCCGGCGTGAGGCGACGGACAAGGAAGTTATCCGAGCTGCCAAACTCGCCCACTGCGATGAGTTTATTGAAACCCTCCCGGAAAAATACAACACCTTTGTCGGAGAACGCGGCGTTAAACTTTCCGGCGGCGAACGCCAGCGAGTTGCGATCGCGCGTGCTATTTTAAAAGACGCGCCAATTTTAGTGCTGGACGAAGCAACTTCAAGTTTGGATTCCCACTCCGAGGCCTTGATCCAAGACGCCTTAAAAACGCTTATGAAAAATAAGACCGTTGTTGTTATTGCCCATCGCCTTTCAACCATCAGACAAATGGATAGAATTGTCGTACTTGATAACGGCCAAATTGTTGATGATGGAACTCACGAAGAACTGCTCGCCAAAGACGGCCTTTACAAACAACTCTGGCAACTGCAAGCCGGCGGATTTTTACCGGCCGGGAGTGATGAAAAATAAACCGCGTTTATGAAAAGCCATGGTATCGTAGCAATAATAAAAAGGGGCAAAAAATATTTACTGCTCAAAGAAAGACGTGATTTAATGTTTGGTTATTGGAGACCCCCTTGCGGTAGAATGGAGAAAACCGATTTGAACGAAGAAGCAACCGTTGTAAGAGAGGTTATGGAAGAAACAAATTTAAAAGTTAAGCCCAAGGAAAAACTTTGGACCACAAAAGCTGATACAAAAGTTAAAACCATAACTTTCTGGTCGGCTAAAATAATTGGCGGAGATCTGAAAATCGATAAAAAAGAATCCTCTGATTTCAAATGGGTGACACCCGACGAAGCGCTCAAATTGGAGTTGTTCCCCGGCACTAAAAAATTCTTTGAAAAAGTAAAATTGGGAAAAATAAAAATCTAATTACAAAAATAAACGCCTCCTTGGGGGTGTTTTTTGTTTTGCATAAAAACAATTTATATGATAAATTTTAATCAACAAGAAAGGAGGACTTGCAATGAAAATCGGGATGACGATGGACGAGATCCGCCGACCGCCGGGAAGCGGTCTACCTCCCGAAGCCAGGCGCCTCGCGCCATACATCAACACGGGGGATTACAACAATGAAGGATGGGGTATTCCCGAAGGCGACCCCATCGACTAGAACGCCCTGAACCGAGCCGGCGCCGAGAATGATCGCGCCCAACTCGCAAGCGGCCCCAAGGCCAAGTGACAGAAGGAGGACTTGCTATGGCCACCAAGAAACGCGAAGTGACGAAAGAACAACTGCTCCGACCGTTGAGCGACCACATCACCGAGGAGACGAGGCGTCCCTACAGAAAGCGGCGTCAGCGAGACGACCGGCTATTCTGCGAGGGGGATCTCAATACTCTCGGGAAGGAACCGGACCATGACGACACGAAGAACTAGGTCCGGATGGCAAGCACTTCACAAGAAGTGTCTGCAAATCAAGACTTCTCTTCTGCGCCCTCCGCGCGGAACGCTGAACCGACCCAGCGGGAAAAAACGCGCCCCACGAACGCCTCTGGCCGGCGACCTCTTGCGCCCTAAGACCCTGAAAGACCTCTTGGCACGACAAGCCGAAGAACGCCGTCTCGCCGAAGAGGCCGAGGATCGCGAGATCAGAGAGTGGGACGAAGAGATCTGCGCCCACCCCATCGGCCACCCCGGCCATGTCCCCCACGGATGTGCCTGATGTGCCGACCCGCCTACACTCCCCCGAACCCTCGGTTCGCGCGGGAGTTTTTTTATTTATTCTAATTGTCATTCCCGCGAAAGCGGGAATCCAGAAAAATGAACTGGATCCGTCCCCGTGAAAACGGGGATCAGGTCGGGGATGACAAGCGTAGAGAACTGATTAAATTAAATGCTGAGACAATTTATCTTGACCAAAAATATTTTTTATTATAATATAAATATACTTAAAATTATTTTTCAAATATGCCTTTCACCTGGAACGAAAATTACAGCGTTGGAATTAAACTTTTCGACGAACAGCACCAAAAATATCTTGAACTTGCTAACCAAATTGACGTGCTGTCAGTAGCCAATACACTTGATAAAGAAAAACTCCTGGAAAAAATACGTGAATTCGGTAATTACGCCCTACTCCACTTTCGCTCCGAGGAAGAATATTTTGAAAAATATAAATTTCCTCCCCGCGAAACGCACATCGAGGCACACAATCAATATCGCGAAAAGATAAAAGAATTTTTATCCAAAGTACAAGGTCCCGCGGCCGACGTAAAACAAATCGCCCACGATCTTTCCGACTTTGCCGTGGACTGGCTCCTGCAACATGTTACTTTAATGGACCAACACTACACTGATTTTTTTCACGACCGCGGAGTGAAATAATTTAAAAAACAAAAACACCCCGAATTTCCCGGAGCGTTTTTTTGATATAATCTTTACGCCTGATCTTTTTCTTTATCCTTTTTCCCGATTCTTTCAAACGCCCGAAGAACTTCAAGCGGAATGGCAAAGACAATTGTGTTGGACTGGTCAGAACTTACGTCATTAATCGTGCTTAAAGTTCGAAGATGCAGGGCGCCGTCGGACGCGGACAGAGTAGTCGCTGCCTTGGCCAAATTTTCCGCGGCAATCACTTCGCCTTCGGCTTTAATGATAACCGATCTTTTTTCCCGCTCGGCTTCGGCTTGTTTGCCAATGACCCGTTTCATTTCTTCCGGTAAAGTTACATCTTTCAACTCCACTGAATGCACTTCAATCCCCCAAGCTTCGGTTGCCTTGTCTACAATTTCTTTAATTTTATTGGCCACGGCTTCGCGGCTGGAAAGCAATTCATCCAAATTAACTTCGCCGACCGCGTTTCTCATTGTTGTCTGCGCGAGCTGCGAGGTGGCATAACCAAAATCTTCCACTTCAATAATTGCTTTTTCCGCGTTGCCGACTTTGTAATAAATCACGGCGTTTACCCGGACGGAAATATTATCTTTAGTAATCGCTTCCTGATCCGGAACGTCAACCGCCTTAATTCTCATATCAACTTTTCTCGCGGATTGGAAAACAGGAATTACCAGACGCCAACCCGGCACCATAATTCCGGTGTATCGACCCATCGTAAACTTTACTCCCCGCTGATATTGATTGATCTGCCGAATGGAAGCTAAAATAATCACTAAAATGACGATACCAACCGTAATTAAAGCGTTCATAAGTTAAAAAATTAAGATTAAAAACTCTCCTATCATTATACACCCCTTTCTATTATTTTAAAATTAAAAAACCGGCCAAAAACGAAACGATTGACGACCTCGCATAATCTTGTTATCATTAAAATACTTTAACAATTAATTTAAAAAATATGGGACAAAATAGCGCGGCCAAAGCCAGAACCAAACAGGCCTTAAAAAATACTAAAAAGGGCAAAGAATTACTAAAACATACTAAACGATTGAAAGAATACTGTTGCAAGTGTTGCAAATAATTTTAAGGAAAGAGGCCAAGACGGCCTCTTTTTTGTTTTAAAAAAATGGGACCGCGCGTTGCGATCCCTCTTGGGAAATCGGGCCATGCCCGATTCATGCCTCCTGCAATCCGATTGCCCTGTCGCCCGGCTTCTGGATAAACCAGCCGGGCTCCACTTCGCGAAGAAGGATGTAGCGCCGGCGATATGGCTCTCCGACGACGAGAAAAGCAACTCGATCGAAGTCGCCCACCGTCGTCACGGAAAGGACGTGAATTTCCTGTACGGATCCACTCAAGGGAACCTCAATCCTATCTCCGACCTGGAGTGTTGTAGCGGCCATTTTTCTTCCCTCCTCCCGCCCGGTTTTTATCACTTAAACGGGGATTGCCAATTAAAAATTAAAACAAATTTTGAAAATTTTGTCAAGCATCTTTAAATCCCTCCTTTATTTTGTTAAAATGAAATTGAGCAAAGGAGGACGCTCATGAAGACAAATATTTTGTTCGCGGTTCTTTTCATCGTGACGCTCGGCTGTCGGGAAACCTACATTGAGCTCTGCCCCGGAGAGTTCTACGTCGCGACGGCCGTGGCGGTTGAGGGCGGCGACGAAGACGGCACGTCGGCTGTCCCGGTCGGGGATCTGACCAACGCCAACGCCTACAAGCTTCTTGCTCGTGTCATCAACAGCCGAGGCATGGACACGTTTGGGGATGTAGAGTGGCAGATTGTCGATTCGGATCTTGCCCATCTCGCAACGATCGATGCTGATCCCGTCACCTACCGCGACGCCTCGGCGATTATCTCCACTCTCTCTGACATTCTGGACCAGGATGGCACGACCGAACCGGAGACGACGCTCCGGGTTTGCGCGACAAATGACTGTACAAACTACCTCGGCGGGGACGGATGCGCTCCGTGCGTTGCCGAAGTCTGCAGTTCCCCGCGCACCATCCGGGCAGTGATCAATGCCGAAGGAGACTGGATAATCCAGGGCGCGACATTCCCCTTCGCGGTTGAACTTCACGTCACCCAAGCGGGCCGGAAACTCGATGCCGCTTTCTACGCACCGGAAATTCACGGCCGGCAAATTGAATTCACTTCCGGCGACTACCTCTATGCCGGAGAATTCGCTGACCGCGAACACGTCACGGGCGAAGTTGTAAACGTCCCGACCGGCGAGGACCTCGGCGAGTGGACCGCAACCAAGTGTCCGCTGGCCGGCTGCCCTCCGCCCGAGCCGTAGACCAAATGTCTTCTCTTCCGTCGAGATCAAAAATCTCGGCGACCCACATCATCGCCTGGTGTGGGTATTTTTTTATTTAAAATTAATAATTATGTTATAAAATAAAAGCCGGCTGCGCGTTTCCACACAACCGGCGACTCCCCCTATTCGTGACGACTAGCACGGCTGGAAAGGTCCATCCCCCCAACTTTCTCCGCCACATTCTTGACGGTGAGAAAAAGTTGGACGAAGACCTCGCTATCCTGCAGGGACTTCCAGAGAGCAGATTCGTTGCGAGCCAACTCGTCCAGCGCCTGCGACGCCCGATCAATTTCACTCTTCACTTGCTGCAGAACTAGCACTGCGCCTGCGACGCCGTTTCCCGGGGCGGCTTTCGCGTCCCTCCTCAACTGTTCCTGGAGCCGCGCAACCTCCTGCTTGGTAGAAGAGAGGAGTATTTCACGCCGCCTACCGGCTTCTGCGAGACGATGAATCTCCAACTCTTCTTCCTTCAGGAACGCCAGCACCGCATCCGGCAACTTGAAAAATTCCTTGAGAAACGCTAGGTCGAGTTCGATGATCTTGCCTGGCTCCGTAACCTGAGCTGTCGTCTCGAATTTTCCCGGGAGCATGAAGGTTCGCATACCGAGAAAGCGCCTCGCTCCCAGCTCATTGATGCGAGTTGCACCCTTGTATTGGGCAACCTTCCCGGACACGATCATCCAGAAACAGGTAGCCTCCTGTCCCGCATGGAAGAGGTAGTCCCCGGCCTTGAAGGTCTTGATCGATGCCTCCCTGATCTGTTTTGCGAGAAGCTCTCCTCCCGAGCCCTCACCGGGCAGATCATATCGGCCGGTGGCCCCATTCATCGTTTCTTCGCCCGGAGGCGACGGCTCTTCCGAGCTGGATCCGTTTTTCTGTCTACTTTCCTCACTCACGGCTATCCTCCCTTCCCTCCCCTTATTGTTCGTGATTACTCATCTTAGGTCAGAAAATCGGATTTGTCAAGTTATCATCGACAAATGATTTTTTTCATGTTATTATGCCCTTACAACAAGAACGGCCAACGCGCCGCTTCTTTACAGACTCACCCCGGCCTCCCTAACGGAGGCAACTTCTGGGGAATTTTTTGCGTATACAAACGTCATTGCGAGGTGCCGTAGCGCCGAAGCAATCTCATTCATGTTGCGAGATTGCCGCGCTCCCTCCGGTCGCTCGCAATGACAAATAGAATGAACCAATTCAAATTAAAATCCAAATTCAAACCGGCGGGCGATCAGCCAAAAGCAATCGACGAGTTAGTTTTTGGTTTGAAAAAAAATTACGGACACCAAACACTACTCGGCGTCACTGGGTCGGGCAAAACTTTTACCGTGGCCAATGTCATCGCGAAAGTTAATAAACCTACGCTCGTAATCGCCCACAATAAAACTTTAGCGGCGCAACTTTGCAACGAATTCCGTGAATTTTTTCCGGACAATGCCGTGGAATATTTTGTTTCTTATTACGATTACTACCAACCCGAAGCATATCTCCCGCGCACTGATACTTACATTGAAAAAGAGGCCATGATCAATGATGAGATTGATCGTCTCCGCCATGCCGCGACTCAAGCGCTTTTGACTCGCCGCGATGTGATTATTGTCGCTTCGGTTTCCTGCATTTACGGTTTGGGCGCGCCGGAGACCTATGAGAAAATTGTTTTGCATTTGACTAAAGATCAAACTATCACTCGCGCCGATTTATTGAATCAACTCATCACCATGCAATTTAATCGGACTAATTCCGACTTGAAACGCGGGGAATTTCGTTTGCGCGGCGAGACCTTGGAAATAATGCCAATGAACCAAGAAATTATTTATCGGGTGGAATCAGCCAGACAAAAAATAAATGAAATTTTTGCCATTGACCCGGTGACAAGAAAAATAAAAGATGAACCGGCCGACGTCTGGATTTTTCCGGCCAAACATTTTGTCACTCTTGGTCCGGAACGAGAACGAGCATTCAAAACTATTAAGACCGAATTAAAAGATCGTTTGGAATATTTTAATAAAAATGGAAAACTGCTTGAAGCCGAACGCCTGGAGCGCCGGACAAATTCTGATTTGGAAATGATTAAAGAAGTTGGCTACTGCCACGGGATTGAAAATTATTCGCGGCACTTGTCGGGCCGCGCCGCGGGCGAACCGCCGGAGACCTTACTTGACTATTTTGGAAAAAATAAAGATTGGTTAATGGTAATTGATGAATCACACGTCACGGTGCCGCAAATTTCCGGAATGTATGAAGGCGATGCGTCGCGAAAAAGAGCGTTAATTGATTTCGGTTTTCGTCTGCCTTCCGCCGCCGATAATCGGCCGCTAAAATTTGGCGAATTTGAAGCGCGGATGCCACAGACAATTTATACTTCAGCTACGCCGGCTGATTACGAATTAACTCGGAGCGGGCAAATCGTTGAACAAATTATCAGACCAACAGGTTTGATTGATCCAGAAATTATTGTTAAACCCATTACTCCAAAAAATAAAAATGAGAAATCTCAAGTTGATGATTTAATGGAACGCATCGCCGACCGCGTGAAACGGAACGAGCGCGTTCTTGTCACGACTCTTACCAAAAAAATGGCCGAGGACTTAAGCGAATATCTCGCGGAAAAAAAATTAAAAGTTAATTATATTCACAGTGAAGTGCAAACATTGGACCGGATAAAAATTCTGACCGAATTCCGCCGGGGAAAATTTGATATTTTAGTTGGCGTAAACTTACTTCGCGAAGGATTGGATTTGCCGGAGGTAACGCTCGTCGCCATTTTGGACGCAGACAAAGAAGGATTTTTACGAAGCGAGACCTCGCTCATCCAGACGATCGGCCGGGCGGCAAGAAATGTTCGCGGCCAAGTTTTACTTTATGCCGACCAGATGACTGGTTCAATGGAACGCGCCATCAACGAAACCGAACGCCGGAGAAAAAGACAAACAGAATATAACAAAAAACACGGCATCACGCCGCGCACCATTGAAAAGAAAATTAAAGATATTATTGGCGAAAAAATTACAAAATCAAAAGTTAAAAATATTTTGGATCTTGATATCGCCGCGGAAAAAGGAAAAAATGTTGAGGAAATAATTAAGGAAAAAGAAAAACAAATGAAAGAGGCGGCCAAAGATTTACAATTTGAACTGGCGGCGATTTTACGCGATGAAATTCGGGAATTAAAAAAGAAAAGATAAAAATATGCAGGATAAAATTATAATTAAAGGCGCTCGGGAACATAATCTAAAAAATGTTTCTCTGGAAATCCCAAGAAATAAAATGACGGTTTTCACCGGACTTTCCGGCTCGGGAAAATCATCTCTGGCTTTTGATACCATTTTTGCCGAAGGCCAACGGCGCTACGTGGAATCACTCTCGGCCTACGCCCGGCAATTTTTGGGACAAATGGATAAACCCGATGTTGATGAAATTGAAGGACTCTCGCCGGCTATTTCCATTGACCAAAAAGCTCACAGCGCCAATCCCCGCTCCACGGTCGCGACTATCACGGAAATTTATGATTATCTCCGCGTCCTTTTCGCCCGCGTCGGCAAACCGCATTGTCCAATCTGCGGAAAAGAAATTAAAAAAATGACAGCTGAAGAAATAGTGGATTTAATTTTACGGAAAACCGCGGAAATTCATCAAAAAGATAAAAATTCTTCTACAAAATTAAATGACCACATCACTATCCTCGCCCCGGTCGTCCGCGGGAGAAAAGGAGAATATTACCAATTACTATACAATCTATATAATGACGGTTTTTCCGAGGTGCGCGTAAACGGAAAAATGAGGGAGCTACGGAACAAGATCGTTCTTGCCCGATACAAACAACACAATATCGATTTAGTCGTGGATAAAATTACCCTCGGCTGGCCGCTAGAAAATAATAAAGGTTTGCGAGCGCGCTTGGCCGAAGCCGTGGAAAACGCTTTAAAATATGGCGAGGGTGTCGTCACAATAATTTTGGATAATAATGAAGAAATGGTAATGTCGGCAAAATATTCCTGTCCGGATGATGGTTTTTCTTTTCCGGAAATTGAGCCGCGCCTTTTTTCTTTTAATAGTCCTTACGGCGCCTGCCAAACCTGCCACGGGCTTGGCACTGAGTCATTATTTTCTGAAAAACCTTGCCCGGACTGCGGCGGGGCGCGGCTTAGAAAAGAAAGTTTGCATGTTTTAGTTGGTAAAAAAAATATTGTGGAAGTGACCGAAATGTCCATTGAAGAGGCACGCGATTTTTTCACCGCTCTGGCTGGTAAAGAAAAAACTAAAATAATTATACAAAAATTAAACGACACCGAACTTGAAATCGCGGAAACCGTTTTGAAAGAAATTATGAATCGACTTCTGTTTATGTTGAATGTTGGTTTGGGATATTTGACTCTTGGCCGCACGGCCGGCACGCTTTCCGGCGGCGAAGCCCAGCGCATTCGGCTGGCTTCGCAAGTCGGCTCGCGGCTCGTTGGCGCGCTTTATATTTTGGACGAACCGACGATTGGTCTTCATCCGAAAGATAATGAAAAATTATTGGCGACGCTCGCGAATTTGCGCGATATTGGTAATACCGTCATCGTGGTAGAACATGATCCGGAAACAATTTGGATGGCTGATTATTTAGTTGATCTTGGTCCGGGCGCCGGCGTGCACGGCGGAGAAATCGTCGCCGCCGGGCCAATGCCTGATGTTCTACAAGATAAAAAATCTTTGACCGCGGCCTATTTGCGGGGAGATAAAGAAATTAAAACTCCGGAAAAACGCCGCCATGTTGATGATAAAAATAAATATTTTTCTTCGGGGCAGATAAAAATTGTCGGCGCCACGGAAAATAATTTAAAAAATATTGATGTTAGAATTCCGCTCAAACGCTTTGTTTGTGTGACCGGTGTTTCCGGCTCGGGCAAAAGCACTCTTATAAATAATATTTTATACAAAGGGCTTTCCAATAAACTAAATCATACAAATTGGAAAATTGGAAAACACGCCCGGATTGAAGGATTGGATTATTTAGACAAAATTATTGTTATTGACCAGTCGCCGATCGGCCGCACCCCACGTTCCAACCCGGCAACTTACACTGGCGCCTGGACGCACATCCGCGAACTTTTTACCGCTATGCCCGAAGCCCGCGCCCGCGGTTACCAGCCGGGACGATTTAGTTTTAACGTGCCGGGCGGACGCTGTGAAAACTGCGAAGGAGCCGGACTGATTAAAATTGAAATGCATTTTTTGCCGGCAGTTTATGTAACTTGTCCGGTCTGCAAGGGAACTCGTTTTGACCGGGAGACATTAGCCATAAAATATAAAGGAAAAAATATCCACGACGTTTTACAGATGACGATTGAAGAAGCGGAGACATTTTTCCGAAATATTCCTCCGGTTTATGATCGGCTGAAAATTTTGCGCGAAGTCGGTTTACAATATCTGACGCTTGGCCAAGCCGCAACAACTTTATCCGGCGGCGAGGCGCAGAGAATAAAACTCGGCGCGGAACTTGCTCGCCGTTCTACCGGGCGGACGATTTATATTTTGGACGAACCGACAGTTGGTTTACATTATGCTGACGTAGAAAAATTACTGGAAGTTCTACATCGCTTGGTTAGTTTGGGCAATACAGTAATTGTAATTGAACATAATTTAGATTTTATAAAAACGGCCGACTGGATTATTGATCTCGGGCCAGATGGCGGCGACGCCGGCGGACAATTGATCGCGACCGGCACGCCGGAAGAATTGGCAAAAAATCCAAAATCATATACCGGACAGTATTTGAAAAAGGTTTTGAGTAAAAAATAACGGCCACAATTGCTGTAGCCGTTTCCTACCCCCCCCTACTTCGACGGAACATGATGGGTCCTCCATCTCGGATTCACGGTAACGCCGTACTTCACGCAGAGCGCCTTCAGATTATCCATGATGCCAACAACCATGATGTCCTTGCTGAATTCGCTGAAAGCCGCCGCAAGCTGCTTCGCGACAACGTCATCCCTTCCCGATAGAATGAAGCACTCACTGCCAACGTATTCTTTCGCGCCGAGGTCATAGAGGGAAAGAATCCACCCTCCCAACCAGTTCCTTTTGATGCGGACAATTTTCATGTGCGACCCTCCTTTCGCAAACTTATCTTAAAACAAAATCATCCAAACTGTCAACTGTATGGCTCAAATATTATTAAAAAATAAAATAAAAAAACTCCCCAAAACCCCAGGCGTGTATTTAATGAAAAACGCCGCGGGTAAGATTATTTATGTCGGAAAGGCGACTTCACTCCGCGATCGGGTCGGAAGTTATTTTACACAACCTCACGATCGGCGTATAGAAAGTTTAGTCGCAGAAATTTCTGACATTGATTATAAAAAAACTCCCACCGTAATTGAAGCCCTGATTTTGGAAGCCAATCTCATAAAAAAATATTTCCCAAAATATAATGTTAAAGAAAAAGATGACAAATCGTTCCTCTATGTAGCTTTTACAAACGAAAAGTTCCCACGCATAATATTACTTCGTGGTCATGAGTTGGAAAAAATTAAAAATTCAAAAGACAAAATTAAAAAATTATTTGGGCCGTTTACCAGCGCTTCATCTTTGCGAGCAGCTTTAGATATTTTACGACGGCGAATTTTTCCTTTCCGCGATTGTGTCACAATGGCTAAAAAGCCATGTCTCTACTACAGTTTAAAACGATGTCCGGCGCCTTGCGCTGGTCTTGTTTCGCAAAAAGATTACCGCCGCCTTATCCGCCATCTGATTTTATTTTTTGAAGGTAAAAAAGAAAAAGTTATTAAAAATTTAAAAAAAGAAATGGTTGCCGCGAGCCGCGAGGAAGATTTTGAAAAAGCAGCCCGTTTTCGCAATCAAATATTTTCCTTGGAGCATATTCAGGACGTAGCCGTCATCAAAGAAGAATCAAAGTTTAAAAATCGGGAATCCGGCATTAACATTTTTGGCCGAATTGAAGGTTATGATATTTCAAATATAAACGGCACGGCGGCGACAGGAAGTATGGTAGTTTTTGAAGATGGCAAACCAAATAAGAATGAATACCGAAAATTTAAAATAAAAACTTTATCCACGCCAAACGACGTTGGGATGATGAAAGAAGTGATGACGCGGCGGCTGACGCACACAGAGTGGCCGCGGCCAAATTTAATTTTGGTTGACGGCGGCTGGGGGCAAATAAATGCCGTCCGGGAAATTCTTGCTGAACAAAAAATTAAAATTCCGGTTTTGGGAATTGCCAAAGGTTTTGACCGCAAACAAGATCGGCTGATTGCCGACCCAAAAAATCCCGAACTTGTCCGCGTCGCCGAATTACATAAAGATATTTTGCTCCGAGTCCGCGACGAAGCCCACCGTTTTGCCATTGGCTACCACAAACTTCTGCGACGGAAAAAATTATTTAATAAATAAACTTTCCCCCTCACCTTAATCCTCTCCCCCCTGGGGCGAGGAGACCCTCTCTCTCCTTCGGGGAGAGAGTTGGAGTGAGGGGTTTTAAATTTTTTGATATAAAAAGACGGGGCGTGATTTTGAGTCACGACCCCGTCGAAGTCAAGCGTCCGAGAACCAAAACCTCAAGGGTCTTGATCCAAGGAACAAGAAACCAAAGTCCGAGTGGCAGACACTACCCGAGGACGACGAGCCCGCCGGAGCAGCTGCGGTAGGCGTCCAGGCTCCTGCCGCTGAAGTCGAGGTCGTCGCCGTCGGCCCTGAAGTAGAGCGAGCCGCCCTGCCAATGCAGCGCGGTACAATCCAAACTGGGCGTCTGGCCGTGGCGCGCCAGAATGTCCGGGTACATGATTAGCGCCATGGCCGGCTCCAGAGCTCCGGCGAGGAGAGTGTTATCCGGCAGTATTGCCATCTGCTCAAGGCAGGCCAAAGCGGAATAACCTTGCAGGGCGGTCGGGAAGTAGAGACCCACAACCGGACCGGCTACCATAGCTGCGAGAAGATCGCAGTGCCGGCTGCCCTCGGCCACCGTCACCTGGCCCGCAAGCGTTCCCCGCCGGTGGTTGTAGAACTTCCGACCGGGGAATGCAATCTCATAAGATCGGCCAACGGCCGGCAAGAACACTACCTCCAACGCCGTGCCGTAGTCGCCGATCGCGATCTGCGGCAGGGCAATCGGCAGATGCACGCCATGGAGGAGGTTGGCGAGCCGTTCGTCGCCGCGAATCCTCTCGCGCAGAGCGTTGGCTCGATCCACGAACTCCTCCGGGTCTATCGCGATCGACCGGCCGAGATAACCAGCCGCGAGCGTCAACCTCAACCCATAATCTTCCAGTTTCATCACCTTCTGGTCGAGGTAGAAGTTGCGGTCGGCATCCACCACACTGGTCTTCATCCCCTGCGGCGGAATGCGCCGGCCGTGGCGGTCGAAGAGAACGCAAGCCGCTTCCTCCATCACGAGCCGGATCTCTCCGGCCATGAGCCGCCGGAAGCTTGCTTCACGCTCCTCCGGACTTCCGAGCGCGCCCCACACTTTCATGTGGAAGGCGTTCTGCTGCTTGCCCGTCATCTCGTCCCAGAAATCCTCAAAACGCTTTACCATTTTCTTTCTCCTTTCAGGCGCCTCGCCCGAAAAGCATTTTGCCCCGCCCCGGGGCCCAGGATTCTCCCACTCTGGGAAAACATCTCAATCTAACCTCGCCCACCCTCAAAAGTCAAGGGCTTTTTTATTTATCTCAAATTTGATAGAATAGAGAAATAAAAAACAATGTCGTTGCGAGGAACGAAGCGACAAAGCAATCCCGTAAAAAATGAGATTGCCGCGCTCGGCTACGACCTCGCTCGCAATGACAATATATATGAATCCACAACAAATCAAAAAATTAGACAAATCAAACCTCCTCGGATCAATTAAACTTCTGGGCAAACAATGTGAGGCGGCCTGGAAAGAAGTTAAAAAAATAAAAGTACCGGCCGGTTACCGCGGCATGGAAAATATTGTCGTCGCGGGAATGGGCGGTTCAGCGCTCGGCGGACATTTGATCCAATCACTTTTTGCCGACAAATTAAAAAAACCACTGGAAATTATCCGCGGCTACACCCTTCCGGCCTACGTCGGACCAAAAACTCTTTTAATTCTTTCGAGTTATTCCGGCAACACCGAAGAAACTTTGGCTGCGGCTGCCGAAGGTAAAAAAAGAAAAGCCAAAATCCTTGGTCTCGCCACCGGCGGAAAACTAGCCAACTTTTTACGCACTAATAATTATCCGGCTTATATTTTTAAACCAACTTATAACCCCTCAAACCAACCGCGCATGGGATTGGGCTACTCAATTTTTGGACAACTAGGCCTCCTCGCGCGATGCGGCCTCTTGAAAATTGATGAAAAAGAAATTAACCAAGCCATCACTCTCCTAAATCGTAAAAATGACGCGACCAAAACTTTCGCGGAAAAATTAAAAAATAAAATTCCAATCATTGTCGCTTCTGAATTTTTGACGGGTAACGCTCACGCGTTTACCAATCAAATAAATGAAAATGCCAAATGTTTCGCGGCTTATTTTGAACTTCCAGAATTAAATCATCATTTGATGGAAGGACTAAAAAATCCAGATGCCAAAAAGAATCTCAAATTCGTTCTTATTAATTCCAACCTTTACCATCCGCGAAATCAAAAAAGATATAGGGTTCTGAAAGAAGTTTTACAAGAAAATAAAGTTGATTTTATTGAATACCAGCCGAAAGCCAAAACTAAATTTCAACAATCGATGGAGACCCTGCTTTTCGGAAGTTATGTCAGTTTTTATTTAGCCATGCTTTACAACTTAGACCCGGCGCCCGTTCCTTGGGTTGATTTCTTTAAAAAACGCTTGGCTTAATTTTAGGGGAGGAGTTTTCTGATGAAAAATAATATATTCCTAAAATATTTTCTCCTCTTCGCCGTCTCTTTTTCTTTTTTCGCGTACTTGCAATCCTTCCCCACCTTTCCCGACCCAGATTCTTTTTACCACGCCAAAATGGCGGTGTTGATTCGCGATCAGGGTATTATCACGGACTTTCCTTGGCTGCAATTTACTGTCCTCAAAGATTATTATATTGATCATCATTTTCTCTACCACCTCACTCTCGTTCCTTTTGTCACTTTTTTGGACCCGCTCGTTGGCGTAAAACTGGCCACGGCAACTTTTGGCGCGCTGCTTATTTTGATTTTTTCCTGGCTTCTTCAAAAATTCAAACTCCGTGGCGCTTTTTTTTATTCTCTTCTACTTTTAATCACCAGCCCTTTTATTTTTAGAATTAACTTAGCCAAGGCCTCGGCCCTATCCGTCATTTTTTTGCTCATCGGCATCTATTTTATTTTTAACCGCAAACATTGGCGGCTATTTTTTTTATCATTTGCCTACGTCTGGCTATTCGACGGCTGGCCACTCGTGTTTATTTTAACTTCGCTCTACGTCATTGCTGATTCACTTATAAATCTATCTCCCCCCTCACAACGAGATGAAAGTAACACATACCAAGGAGCAAGTATCAAAAAAATAATTCAAAAATTAAAAAAATATACTTCATGCTTTTTCCGCCACATTTTTTCCAAGCCAAACATTAAACTGCTCGGCGCTTGTTTCGGCGGTCTCGCCGCCGGCGTTATTATCAACCCCTATTTCCCCAAAAATTTATATTTCTATTGGTATCACATAATAAAAATCGCCGTTGTAAACTATAAAGATAAAATCGGCGTGGGGGCAGAGTGGTATCCCTACGCACTGGGCGACCTGATTGCCAACGATTCTCTTATTTTTATTCTTTTAATTATCACCTTCACTGTCTTCTTTATAAATTTCATCAAATATTTTTCCGATAAAACCAAACAACAATCTTTACCCCGAGAACAAAAAGTATCAACTTTGGCGTCAACTTTCTTCATGTTACTTTTTCTAGCCCTAACTCTCCGCTCGCGGCGTAACGTTGAGTATTTTATTCCCTTCGCCGTTATTCTCTCTGCCTTCGCCCTGAACCAACCGCTTTCACTTTTCGGGAAATATTTGTTGTTTGCGAAAAATTGGTGGCAAAAAAGAAAAGTCCTAGCCAGCATCCTTGGCCTTTTTTTCTTTATTATGATTCCCCTCACGATTGGACAAAATATCTGGTCATTAAAAAATCTTTTTTCCGCCGGCTACCCCGTGGACAAATACAAAAAAATCAGCGAGTGGTTAGAGGACAACACGCCGGAAAAATCTATTGTCTTTCACAACGACTGGGATGACTTCCCACCACTTTTTTACTATAATACTCATAACTACTACATCGCCGGCCTTGATCCGACTTTTATGTATGATTACGATAAAGATCTACACAAAGAATGGGTTGATATCACGACCGGCCGACGGCCAAATATCTCCGAGATTATTAAAAATGATTTTCGTTCAAAATATGTTTTTGTCGACAAAGATCATGTTGCTCTAGAAAATAATTTAAGGAGTGACGGAAATTTTCTAATGGTCTACAAAGACGATGAAGGGAAAATTTATAAACTAGTTGATAACCAATAATTCATAATCATCTAAACTATGAAAGTTATCGTCGTCCTCCCGGTTTACAACGAAGAAATAATTTTGGAAAATAATACCCTCCAACTTTTTGATTTTTTAAAAAATAATCTGACCGATGATTGGCAAATCGTCCTCGCCGACAACGGTTCAACCGACAACACGGCCGCGATTAGTAAAACGCTCGTCGCC
>Ga0265296_1000767_pt1 | contig 43703 bp, 34 predicted proteins | sample MunlanPumphouse1_FD_189073 | JGI IMG/M metagenome (GOLD analysis project Ga0265296, IMG submission 189073) | Groundwater microbial communities from a municipal landfill in Southern Ontario, Canada - Pumphouse #1 | ecosystem: Environmental > Aquatic > Deep subsurface > Groundwater | place... | reverse complement strand
TCATGAATCGTTTGGCAATGAATATTTGTAAGGCGTTATCAAGTTTTGGGACAAAATATCCTTTTTCAGTAAGAAGTTTTTATATCGCAGCATAATTGGAACAGGGCTTTTTCAACAGCCCCACAGTACCCATATAAATAGAGAATAATTCAATCGCCGGTAATGCCATGTTGAGCTTTTTTCATTTTTTTTTAAAGCCTCCAAGCCTAAGACACCTCCCTCTTAAACGATATCTAATTGAATTTTCTTTAGATGTTCTCGTTCGTGGGGTAGATAACATCCACATCGATGTCCATCTCAGTCCTCAAGTTTACAACGCCGTCAAACGAGCAGCCTTTCTTCTAATGATCAAACATAGTCGAACTGAAAACTTTTTTAGTCAGTACAACAAAGAGCACTGCGAAAAAGAAAAAAAAACTTTGCGGGGTATTTGCACAAATATTCTCCTTGATGGGATAAATAGGGCTAAATCGGCATCTGAAGTTAAAATCGATTTCCTGGGACAGGCTTCTATTGCCAAATTGTTTCTTAAAGAAATCAAGAAACAATTTGAAACACTTATAGCGAAGATTGAAGATATCATCAGAACTTATGAATTATCTCATTCTCATGACCCGTTTGAATCTTTCAAGATTAAGGAGAAACTGGCGGAAATCAAGTACAATCAGCAACAAATGCTCCTCCGTGTTGGAGAAGAACTGTTCCAAATAATGGCTGATGTTCAGGACAGCAGTCTGCGCAATATCAGAGAGTCTAATTTCCAATCCGAACACATTCTCCCGAACATTTTTTTCCTCAATCCTATGCTCCAGGCGGATAACATTGTAGATGACCGTTTTTTGACCGCAGCATATGTACTTATTGGCCAACGATCCGAAGATCACGATAGTTACCCGAAGATTAAATCAATGATCTACGCCCTATTGGGCGAAACGGACATTGATTGCGAAGGTACGAGAGGCGAGCATTTGTTCGATGAAACGGTAAAAAGGAACGGGCAAGAAAACGTCATCTTGCAAACAGAAATAAATACATTAGATCCATGGATAATGGAAGTCGACAATATTGACCTGATGTTCAATTATTTTGATACGCAGGAACAATATAATAGGTCCAGGAAGAATCGGGAGGCCGCAAACATTCTCGGCGAGATCAAATCGCGGATGAAAACTCAAGAGAAACTGCTCAATTTCTTTTATCGCGAATTCAAGAAAAGGCAAGTGATCAAGAGCGTAGTGGCAGCCTTTGAAATGAAATCCATATACGGCAGGTACTGCCCCCCCATGCGACCGCGTCAGATTCGTGATCTTCTGGCTAATTCAAGATCGCGACGAAGTATAATTAGACAGATGAAAGGCCGGAAATCACATTCTCTTTTACCCCTTCACAAGACAATCCGTCGGATGCGAAGGTATTCCGATCGTGAAAAGAAACAACATCTGCTGCATTTTCTTAGACATTTTTCCCAATATAACAGGGATCTAAGCAATTGCCGTCTTCTTAAAGGCGCGATGGACAGTATCAACCTCGTAAGAGAAGAAAAAATATTGATTTTGTCGAGGGAAAACCGTTCCTTGTATGAGTTTCTGCTGCCTGACGAAAGGGCCAAGGAAGAAAATCCCATCATTAATCATGTAATTATCAAAGCGGATATTCGAGGCTCCGTGGATATCACTTATATGATGAGAGCCAGGGGGCTTAACCCGGCTTCATATTTCAGCCTTAATTTTTTTGATCCTATCTCGGAAATTCTTTCTGACTATGGTGGGTCTAAGGAATTCATCGAAGGGGATGCAATTATTTTGTCCCTCTTCGAACATGAAAACATGCCGCAGGGTTGGTATAGTGTGGCTCGTGCATGCGGACTCGCAATCAGAATGCTTCATATCGTTCAGCAATATAATGTGAGAAGTCAAAAGCATAATCTGCCGATACTCGAATTAGGGGTCGGAATCTGTTACAACGAAAGCCCTCCGACGTTTCTCTTTGACGGCAATTCCAGGATCATAATCTCCCCTGCGATTAATCTGGCAGACCGCTTATCGGGTTGCGATAAGCGGTTGCGCAAGTGGTTCAAGAATGAAAATCAGATGGTCAATCTATTTTTATATCAAAGTGTTTCGGATGAAGAAATTGAGGCCACGGCGGATGACCTTTATCTGAGATATAACTCCAATGGGATTGAGCTCGACCCAGGCGGGTTTGCTAAACTTTCCAAAGAAATCCACCTGAAAAGCATAACGTATCCGATAGGTAGTAATGAAAATATACAGCTTTATACCGGCAAAGTACCGACATTAACCGGTAAATATCAGCGCCTGATTATTCGAGAAGCTGATGTTCTTCGGGTCAGGCCCGAAACCATGGAAGTGATCGGCAAGACATCCAGAAAATACTACGAAGTTTGTACTCACCCGGTAATCTACGAATTTATAAGAAACCCCGGCGGGACGTTGAAAAACGGCCTTATTTGACGCTATTTGAGCTTTTGATCCTTCTTTACCGCTTTTTCTCGAAACTCTTTCGTGTATCGCCCGTTGGGTACTCTTTACATTTTCGCACCTCTGTCTTGGTCTCTCCATCTAAACATTGGTGTCCATTTTTTTCAACCTACCACACCCTATCAAAATAACAAAACTTACTTCTTTTTTTCTATAAAAGTGTTGTTATCTGCCATAAAAAATTACAAAAGTGTTGTCGTATCTGTTATTATTAACCTATTTGCGGTGATGTGGTTTTAGGCGTAAACTCTAAAGTACACGGGCATGTCTGTAGAATTTGGGAATATAAATATTTCATTGGCATAGCTTTTGCTCAATAGTAAATACTAAAAAGGTGCAGTTAAAATAAGAATAGGGGAATAAAAAAGGAGGTCAAAAGATGATCTGTAGAAATGCGGACGATGTAATGAAAATTGTTAAGGAAAGAAATGTCAGTTTTATTCAATTATGGTTTGTGGATGTTCTCGGTATTTTGAAGAGTTTTGCGATTACTCCCTCGGAGCTGGAGGAGGGGTTGCTGGAAGGGATGGGGTTTGATGGTTCCTCTATTGAAGGATTTGCCCGGATCGAAGAGAGCGACATGATCGCCAAACCCGATCCTACAACCTTGCAGTTTTTGCCTTGGCAAGGTACGGAAAAACCCGTCTGCAGGATGTTTTGCGATATCTTACAGCCCGATGGAACTCCTTATGAGGGCGATCCCCGTTATGTACTGAAAAGGGTTTTGAAGCGCGCCGCTGATATGGGCTATATCTTTTATATAGGACCGGAGCTTGAGTATTTCTATTTTGAAAACAGCGAAGCTCCGAAGATTATTGATAAAGCTGGATATTTTGATACCCGGCCTTTAGACAGGGGGGGGGAGTTAAGAAGGGATACGATCTTTGCTCTTCAGGATATGGGGATTCAGATAGAATACAGCCACCATGAGGTTGCGCCAAGCCAGCACGAGATTGATATGCGATATGACGAGTGCTTGAAAATGGCTGATAAGACTGTCACCCTTAGAATGGTGACCAAGGAAATAGCAAGACAACACGGTTATTATGCCACCTTTATGCCTAAGCCTTTATTCGGTCAGAATGGAAGTGGTATGCACACCCATCAGTCTCTCTTCAAAGGGGAGAGGAATGCCTTTTATGATCCGCAGGACAAGTACCATCTTTCCTCTTTGGCAAAAAATTATATCGCCGGCATTATGAAGCATGCGAGAGAAATTACCGCCGTGGCTAACCAGTGGGTCAACTCTTACAAAAGACTGGTCCCCGGTTATGAGGCCCCGGTTTATATCTCCTGGGCCAGGCGGAACCGTTCCGCTCTGGTCAGGGTTCCCATGTACAAACCGGGGAAAGAAAAAGCGACCCGCATTGAATTTCGTTCTCCCGACCCAGCCTGCAACCCCTATCTGGCTTTTGCCGTCATGCTGGCTGCCGGATTGAAGGGAATTGAGAATAACTATCCTTTGCCGGAGCCGATTGAAGAGGATATCTATGAGTCCACTCCGGAGAGGCGCAAAGAGCTTCAAATAGATGAACTTCCGGGGAATCTCTACGCGGCTATTAGCGAGGTCGAGAAATCAGAAGTTGTGAAAGAAGCCCTGGGGGAGCATATCTTCAATAAATTCATTGAAAACAAGAAGATTGAATGGGATCGTTACCGGATCCATGTAAGTGAATATGAAATTGAAAAGTACCTTCCTATTATGTAGGGTCGGTAATGCCGGGAGATGATAGTAGCGAGGGAGAGGGATGCCGCAGCGTTTCATTGTTTTTCAGCATGTATCATGGGAAAAACCGGGGCGTTATCTGATTGATTTTGCTAAAAGTCAGCGTATACAACTCGATATCGTGGAGGTCTGGCACCAGCCGATCCACGATGTTGCCTCCTATGATGGCCTGATTGTGCTGGGAGGCACGCCGAACGTGGATCAAGAAGAGAGTTATCCCTTCCTTAAAAACGAAAAAAACGTGATCTGTCAGGCGATAAAAAAAGATATGTCTTACCTTGGTTTTTGTCTTGGTCACCAGCTCATGGCAGATGCACTTGGGGTTAAGGTAGGACATAACTTTTGCTCCAGTGTGGGATTTATACAGGGGCAGATTACAAAAGATGGCAGCAGGCACCCAATCTTTCAAGGTCTTCCCTCCCAAATCCATTGCCCTCTTTAAATGGCATTCCCAGGCTGTTTTACCTCCTCTGCCCAAAGAAATAGAGATACTGGCGACATCGTCGGAGTGCCAGGTAGAGGCAATGTCGATTCGGGGGCGGCCTCATCTCGTTGGAGTTCAGTTTGACAATTACGCGGCCTCGCCGGTTGATGTGAGGAAGTGGGTGGAAGGTGATCGTGAATGGTTGTCGCGGATCGGTATTGATGGCACGATGATCATAAAAGATGCCTTGGAACAGGAAAAGCTTATTAAAATCCAGCTGGGAATCATTTTGAATAATTATTTTAAGTCAATATCATGAATCGGCATTGAAGGTACAAGCCCTGCCAACAGAAAAAACTCATTTCTAAAGAGATTTGATTCTTACCACGAGGCTTTGCAAATTTTACTCATCGACACTCAAAAATCTTTGCCAACCATGCCCATTCCACTCATGGCGGACTGAAATCCTTAAATTTCCAACACCTGCAAGGGGTTTTTTCCTTACAGATGTGTCTTTTTTTTGCTGTTTATCTTACAATAATGTAGCTTACATTATCCTGCAGACTTCATCTTTGTAGCCAACATAACGAAATTGTTGTAATTATTGTTTTGGTCTGACAATTGCAAATTATACCTATACAGGTCTTTGCGAGTTGGCAACAATAACGTAAAGATTAACAGGTTTTGAAAGTAAGCAATGAGGTGTTATAAAATGCCCGAGAAATATAAACAAACCCTGGCACTTTTTTACTGTCAAAATGTCCCCGAAAGTGATGAGGCCAACAGGCAGCTTCTGGAAAAAGAATATGGGAAACAGATCAGACTATTCCCCCTCCCCTGCAGCGGGAGGCTGGAGCCTTTTCATCTGCTGAGGGCACTTGAAGAGTTTGCCGATGCAGCCTACCTGATCGCCTGTCCTGAAGGCGCCTGCCGGTATTTTGAAGGCAATAAGCGGGCCCAAAAACGGGTACAACGGACCCGGGAGATTATTTCAGGTATTGGTCTTGAAAAAGAACGGGTTGGAATTGTCATTCGATCCGCTGATAATCCCAGGACGTTGGCAGAACTGGCCTGGGAGATCCTGGAAAAGATTTCCGGGATAGATCCCTCACCGGTGCTCAAACGGGCCAATGGTTGATATTTTTGAGAGAATAAATCAAGGAGTAAAAACATGATAACTGCGGAACAAAAACCCATTTCCGAAATTCGGGGAATGATCAAACCCTATAGGCGGATACTGGTTCTTGGCTGTGCCTCGTGCGTGGCGGAATGTGCTGCCGGCGGGCAAAAAGAGACCGCCATGCTGGCATCCACGCTGCGAATGAAAGCCAAGATGGAAAATGAGGATGTGGCCATCGAAGAATATACGCTTGACCGCCAGTGCGTGAACGATTTTGTGGTCCGTCTGGATGATATCATAGATAAATATGACGCGGTCCTTTCTCTGGCTTGTGGTGCCGGTGTCCAGGCGGTTGCTGAAATGTATCAGGAGATACCGATCATTCCCGCCCTGAATACGGAATTTCTCGGTGAGACAAGAGCCCAGGGTTTGTGGGTGGAAAACTGCCTGGGTTGTGGCGACTGCATACTTTATTACTTCGGTGGTGTGTGTCCGCTGGCACGCTGTTCCAAACAGCTTTTCAACGGGCCCTGTGGCGGATCTGTGAATGGAAAATGCGAAATCAACCGGGAAGTTCCCTGCGCATGGCAGACCATTATTGACCGTTTGGCAAAATTCGGGGCATTGGACAGGCTGGAAACTATTTATCCGCCTAAAAACTGGGCCAAAAAACAGGGCGGCGGACCGAGAAAAATAGTGAGGGAGGACCAGGAAAAGTGAATACCATGAGCCGATTGAGAAGAGTACTCGAAAAAGGTGAATTTGCGGTAACTTCGGAATGTGGTCCTCCAAAAGGCGCAGATCCGGAGATCGTTCTTAAAAAGGCTGAGTTACTGCGCGGAAAGGTGGATTCTATAAACGTGACAGATAACCAGACTGCCATTGTACGCATGTCCAGCATGGCAGCCTGCAGCCTGATCAAAAACGCGGGTCTGGATCCTGTATTGCAAATGGTGGTGAGAGACCGGAACCGGATCGCATTGCAGTCTGATATCCTGGGCGCGTCTGCCATGGGAATCCGAAATGTCCTTTGTCTTTCCGGTGATCATCAGTGTTTTGGGAATCAGCCGGAAGCGGTTGGCGTTTTTGACCTTGATTCCATTCAGTTTATCCAGGTGGTCAAAAACATGCGGGATGAAGGTGTGATTGTGGGCGGTGAAAAACTGGAATCAAAGCCTGACATCTTTATCGGCGCGGCAGCTAATCCATTTGCTGATCCTCTGGAATTCAGAGTGGTTCGTCTTGCCAAGAAAATAAATGCCGGTGCTGATTTTATTCAAACCCAGTGCATCTACAATCTGGATCGATTTGAGAACTGGCTGAAAATGGCCCGGGATAAAGGCCTGACCGAAAAGGCCTATATCCTCGGAGGTGTGACGCCTCTGAAATCCGCGGGCATGGCAAAATATATGAAAAACAAGGTTTCGGGGATGGATGTCCCTGATGATCTTGTCAAGAGAATGGAAGGGGTTTCCAAGGAAAAGCAGAAAGAAGAAGGGATCAAGATCTGTGTGGAAACCATCAAGAAACTCAAGGAGATGGACGGGGTCAAAGGCATTCATGTAATGGCCATAGAATGGGAAGATGCTGTTGGCGAAATCGTGGAAAAGGCAGGGTTGTTACCCAGGCCGGAACTGGATGGTGAATAGGGGGTTGGAATGCCGGAAAAATATGTAATCCACACGCACCCGGTTCCCAATCGGTTTAAACCCATTGCAAGATCAGGGGTTATTGCCTGGGAAGAAGGCTGTTTAAGGTGTGCGGTCTGTGTAAAAGAAAAGTGTGTGTATGACGTGTATTACAAGAGAGGGCTGGATGCCCGTTATATGACAGACTCCATTGATAACCTGTGTATGAACTGTTATCGCTGTGTTCAGGGCTGCCCCAAGGAATTGATCCAGAAGTCGGTCAATCCGGAATTTACGGCCATGGGTGATTCATTCTTTACGCCGGCTATCATTGCAAGGCTCTGGTATCAGGCAGAGACCGGAAAGATTCCCGTATCCGGCGCCGGCTATCCCGGACCGTTTTGCGGCCCCGGGTTTGATTCCATCTGGACGGATATGTCGGAAATTGTGCGTCCAACCAGAGACGGTATTCACGGACGGGAATATATCTCCACTTCTGTGGACCTCGGGCGGCCTTCTGATTTTCTGCTGCTGGACGATGCGGGGAACATGGTGGAAGAACCACCGGTGCTGGTTGATATTCCCATGCCCATTTTATTGAAAGTCCCGCCGTTCGGGAATATAAATCATACTACCTTTCTGGGGTGGGCCACAGCAGCCATGAAACTCGGCACCATGCTGGCCTGTTCCCTTGAACAATTAAGCGTCCTGCCCCGGGAACTTCATCCGTGGCTGATTCCGCTTCTGGATATGGATTCTCTGAATCCTGAATCTATTCCCAAAGGGGTTCGCATTGTCGAGTTAGTGAAAAATGACGGCTGGGAAGACAATTTGGCCAAAATAAAATCTACTTTTTCGGATCTTCTGGTTTGCATCAGAATTCCCATGAAACAGGGAATGGAAAAAGAAGCGCTTATACTGGCAAATGCGGGTGCGGATATCATTCATTTACAGCGTGAAGAAGCTTTGACTGCTGATGAAAAGGCTTCTGAAGAATTTGGACCACGTCATGTTAAAGAAGGGATTCGTTCTGTTCATATGGCTCTGGTTGATGCAAATATCAGGAATAATGTGACCTTGATTGCCAGTGGCGGCTTTGCCATGGCTGAGCATGTACCCAAGGCCCTGCTTTGCGGCGCAGATGCTGTTTTTTCTGAATTTCAGCTCTTGATTGCGCTCCAGTGCCGCATGTGCCGGCGCTGTGTTTCCGGACTTTCATGTCCTGTTGATATCGGTGGTGCATCAGCCAAATGGGTCACCGCACGTGTCATTAATCTTTTTGGTGCGTGGCACAACCAGCTTTTGGAAGTCATGGGTGCCATGGGCATTAGAGAAGCCCGCCGCCTCAGGGGTGAAGTGGGACGCGCCATGTTTTACGAGGATCTGGACGAAGCGACCTTTGGATCACTTGGATCGGTCGGGGAGGGTTTTGAACTTGAGTAGTCAAAGCAAATTTAAGTTTCCTGAGGCCGTAAAGACGCCGTCGCGATTCAGGAACCCAATAGGAAAATATAGACTGCACCGGACGGACAAGTGCATATCATGCGGAAAATGCGTGGAAATCTGCTCTTATGGTGTTCATGTGATCAGACGGGGGAAGGTTTTTGCTGAAAACCATTACCTGTGTGTCGGACCCGGTTGTCCTGATCCCTGTCATAAAAACTGCCCTGAAGATGCGCTTTTCTGCAGGAAAAATCCCACATTTGATGCGCTGGGAGACAAAAGGTGGACTGCTGATCTTCTGGTTAGTACGTGGTATATGGCGGAAAACGGTTGTGTGCCACCCGGTGGTCTGGATTACAAGGTTGGCGCATCAGGAGGTGGTTTTGATAAACTCCGTATCATCGTTAAAAAAGGGAAGACCGGTCTTGAAGATCTGCCGGATGAGGAATTCGATACCACGGTGAAGCTTAACCGCAGAGAGGATAACGCCCATCGGGTGAAGATAGAAGTTCCTTTCTACGGCGGCGGTATGTCCTATGGATCGGTAAGTATCCGGACCATATTGAGCCGCATGAAAGCGGCCAAGGCACTGGGGACTTTCTGCTGTACCGGAGAAGGAGGATACCCGGATGAATTGAAACCTTATGATGACAATGTTATCACCCAGGTGGCCACCGGTCTTTTTGGCGTCAAAGAGGAGACTATTAAACGGGTAAAGATCGTTGAGCTCAAGTACGCGCAGGGCGCAAAGCCCGGCCTTGGCGGGCATTTGCTGGGAGACAAGGTGACCCCGGCGGTGGCACGCATGCGTGAGGCGGTGGTTGGTCATCCGCTGTTTTCCCCCTTTCCCTTCCACAGTGTGTATTCAGTGGAAGACCACAAAAAACATGTGGACTGGATCAAGGCCATCAATCCGCAGGCACTGGTGTCCGTAAAAGTCTCAACCCCCACGGATATAGATATGGTGGCAGTGGGCATTTATTATGCCGGTGCCCATATCGTGCATCTGGACGGAAGCTACGGCGGCACAGGCGCTGCGCCTGAAATTGCCAAAAAGAATATTGCCATGCCGCTGGAATATGCATTGCCTAAAGTTCATCGTTTTTTGACGGAAGAAGGTGTGCGCGACAAAATTACGGTGATTGCCGGCGGCGGTATCAGGACGCCCCATGACATGGCCAAGATCATCGCCCTGGGCGCAGACGGTATCTGTACCGGAACCGCGGATCTGGTGGCTCTGGAATGCCTGCGCTGTCATAACTGTGAAAGCGGCAGGGGTTGTGCCAGGGGGATCGCCACAACCGACCCGGAACTGACGGAACTGATGGAACATGACTGGGGCACACAGCGTATCATCAATATGTTCCTGGCCTGGCGAAAAGAGTTCGTCAGAATCCTGAAACGCCTGGGCATGAAAAGCGTTAAGGAACTGGTGGGCCGCAGCGATTGCCTCGTACACCTGGACTATATGGAAAAGAAGAGTTTAAAAAGTTAAAGAACTCAAAGTTGAAAATCAAGAGATCTTTAACACAATGGCCTGCCCGGGGAGGGCGATTGTGTCCATTGAAACATCGTCGTACAGAATTTACGTTTTTAAAATACAGGACTAGAGAAAGTTATGCCAAAACGTCAGATGATATCCAATATAATTCAATCCAGACAGCCTCTGGTAGAGGATCTTCCCAAACACGCCCATTTTGAGACCGAAGAAGAGGGCGGCTGTGGTGTTACCGGATTTGTGTGCAGTATCCCGGTGAGAGGAAAACATATATTTGAGCCGTCCAAACAGATGCATAACCGGGGGAACGGCCGTGGCGGCGGTATTGCCGCCATGGGCTTTGACCACAGGATGATGGGCGTCTCCGGTGAGATGCTGGAAAACGGCTATATTCTTCAGATTGCGGTTCTGGAAGACGGTGTGATTAAGGAAGTGGAACAGCAGTTCATCGAACCGTTTCTGGAGGTGCACAAATCACGGGAACTGCCCCATGTGGACGATTACCGTGATATTCCGGGCCTCGATGTCAAACCGCCGGATGTGTGGCGTTATTTTGTCCGGGTAAAACCGATTGTCCTCAAAGCGTTTATTGAAAAAAACAACCTTTCCCGACTGACCGAAAGGCGGGCGGAAGATGAATTTATTTTTCAGAACAGCTTTAATATCAACAAGATATTTTATAACGCCGTGGGTAAACAGAGGGCCTTTGTGCTGTCCCATGGAAGGAACTTTTTTATTCTGAAAATCGTCGGATACGCGGAACACGTGGTCCAGTATTACCAGCTGGAGGATTTTAAGGCAAACATATGGATTGCGCATCAGCGCTATCCCACCAAGGGAAAGGTCTGGCATCCGGCAGGCGCGCATCCATTTATCGGATTAAATGAGGCCCTGGTCCATAATGGTGACTTTGCCAACTATTATTCTGTTTCTGAATATCTAAAACAGAAAAATCTGTATCCCCAGTTCCTGACCGATACAGAGGTTTCAACACTTCTGTTTGATCTCTACAGTAGAACCTACGGGTACCCTCTGGAATACGTCATTGAGGCGCTGGCGCCGACCATGGAACGCGATTTTGATCAACTTCCTTTTGAGAAGCAAAAGATTTACAGGGCGATCCAGGCTACCCATGTTCATGGATCCCCTGATGGGCCCTGGTTTTTTATCATTGCCCGTAATGATACGGAAAATGACCGTCTGCAGCTCATCGGTATTACAGATACGGCCATGCTTCGACCGCAGGTGTTCGCGCTCCATGACGGTCAGGTACAGGTGGGGCTGATCTGTTCTGAAAAACAGGCGGCAGATGCAACATTGAAAAGCATTGCAGAAGAAGACCCCCGGGTCGGCACCGTGGCAGACCGTTACTGGAATGCCCGCGGCGGCAGTCATACGGATGGCGGGTCTTTTATTTTCAACCTGGATAAAACAGACAATCCCAGCGAACGGATTGTCTCCTGTGTCGATAAATTTGGAAACGCAGTAACCGTGGCCCAGGGACAAACCGCCTATCTTCCTGGCAGCGTTTATTATCTGATGGAAGATGAGAAAAATTCCCGTTTCAATATCTCTAGTTATTTTGATTTGCAGCGTCCGGATCAGTTGTTTGAATATGTAAAAAAGGGTATTCAGGAATGGGATTATGCCAATCTCATGGATTGCCTGAAAGATATCAAAAGCTGGGCATTAAAGGGGGATGCGCACTTTGAAGTGGCGCTTGAGGCGTTGACACTGCTTATGGACCGGCGCTACCCCACTTTTGATAAGAAGCGGAGGTCCATTCTTCAAATGGTCCAGCAGACCCTTGAAACAATTTTCCGGCATCTCCCGTCCCTGACCAAAGATGATAAGGAAGGCGCATACCGGCTGGTGGACTGGGAAAACCGTTATCTTTTCAGAGGACCGGTTTATAATGAGAAGGTGATGGTGATTGATGCCTCGCTTTTTCCACCCGAAGGAGACAGCTGTGACAGCCGTCTGATGTCCGAGGCCTATCTTAAGGGCTGGCGTCGCTTTCTTGTGTTCGGCCTGAAAGGTCAGCGGTTCCACGGCTGCGGTTTTGGGCCGGAATCCGGAAGTGTCCGTATTGATATCTACGGCAGTTCCGGTGACTATATTGCTTCGGGAATCGATGGCATGACCGTCACCATTCATGGAAATGCCCAGGATCAGCTGGGACAGATTATGAAGACCGGAAAGCTTGTGATTCACGGGGACACGGGCCAGACATTCATGTACGGCGCAAAGGGTGGCGATGTTTATGTCATGGGCAATGCTGCGGGTCGTCCTTTGGTCAACGCGGTGGGGCGACCGAAAGTGGTGATCAATGGAACCTGCCTGGACTATCTTGCCGAGTCTTTTATGGCAGGAGATCCATTGAATGGCGGCGGGTTTGTGGTTCTAAACGGCATTACCTTTGATGATAACGGTAATGTGTTTCCTCTGGAAACCCCCTATCCAGGATCAAACCTTTTTTCACTGGCATCGGGCGGTGCCATCTTTGTGAGAGATCCGCACAAGCTGATCGATGATCGGCAGTTGAACGGCGGAGAAGTGGCTCCCATGGAGGAAAGGGACTGGGATCTGATCCTTCCCTTTCTGCAGGAAAACGAAAAGCTGTTTAACATCTCCATTGAAAAAGATCTGCTGACAGTCGATGGGGTAAAAAAGGCACCCCTTGAAGTATATCGCAAGGTGCGTCCAAAACAGGCAGAGAACATTACCATAGACGGCCTGGAAGAATGGGGCGAGAAGTGCGGTTAGAGAAAAGGGTTTTGTTTGGAAAATATTATAAATGGACAGTGCTGTATTGTAGCCGCAGTCGGGGAAGCGATCGGGTTTAATATACGGTAAGTCCGGTCAGGATTATGGTCGCTTTTATGAAGGAACCGAAAATCACCGTTTAAGGAGCGGATATTCGATGAAAAATATTGAAGAACTAAAGATTCTTTACGAGATAAGCATGGCGCTTCATGAAACTCTCGACCTTAAGAAATCGCTCTATAAGGTGCTGAATATTATTGCCGATTCACTGGGTATGATTCGTGGTACCATAACGATTCTGAATCCCCTGCGCGATGAGATTAGTATTGAGGTGGCCCATGGCCTCACAAAGGGGGCAATTGAGAGGGGGAAATACAGGATAGGTGAGGGTATAACCGGTCGTGTCATTGCCACCGGCAATTCCCTTATAGTCCCGAAAATCAGCGAGGAACCGCTGTTTCTCAACCGTACGGCGACAAGAAGGAAAGAATTAGATCGGGAATTATCCTTTATCTGTGTCCCCATTAAAAAGGGTGCACAGGTTGTTGGGGCCTTGAGTGTAGATCGTCCTTATGATGAGTTATTTTCTTTGACAGATGGGGAAAAGCTTCTCTCAATTATTGCCACTATGATTGCTCAGCATGTTGTAAATCTGGAAGATATTTATCTCGAAAGGGAACAGTTAAGGCAGGAGAACCAGAGGTTGCGGGATGAGCTTGCCAAAAGATACCGTATTACTAATATCGTGGGGAACAGCAACAAGATGAGGGAGGTCTTTCAGATGATCTCTCAGGTGTCCCGGAGCAATGCCACCGTCCTGGTTCGAGGGGAAAGTGGGACCGGCAAGGAACTTGTGGCCAACGCCATACATTATGACAGTTCAAGATCAAAGAATCCTTTTGTAAAGGTTAACTGTGCGGCTTTACCGATAAATCTCATTGAGAGCGAGCTGTTTGGTCACGAGAGAGGTTCTTTCACCGGAGCCATTCGGCAGAAGGTGGGGAAGTTCGAACTTGCTCATAAAGGTACTATCTTCCTGGACGAAATTGGCTCTATAGGCATGGATGTTCAGGCGAAGTTACTGAGGGTAATTCAGGAGAAGGAATTTGAACGTGTTGGCGGTACGGATACCATAAAAACCGATGTGAGGATAGTTACGGCTACCAATAAAAACTTGGAGAAAGCTGTGGAGAAGGGAGAATTTCGCGAGGATCTCTACTGGAGGATGAATGTCTTTCCCATCTATCTCCCCCCCTTGAGGGAACGTAAAACGGATATAATCCTTTTAGCCGATTACTTTCTTACGAAATATGCCGCCGAGAATCAGAAAGATATCCAGGGCTTTTCCAAGACAACGATTGATATGCTAATGAACTACCACTGGCCGGGCAATGTTCGGGAACTTGAAAACTGTATTGAGCGGGCTGTACTTCTCTGCGAGGAAAATATCATTCGGAGCTACCATCTGCCGCCTTCTGTGCAAATTGTAAATGAATCCGGCAACACAGCTTATAACGCAACCGGTGCATCACTGGAAGAATGCGTGGAGAATATCGAGAGGGAAAGAATAATTGATGCATTGAAAAGCACCCAAGGCAACATGGTAAAGGCAGCCCGACTTCTTGGTCTTACAGAGCGAAAGTTTTCCTATAGAGCTGCAAAGTACGGCATAGATTTCCACTGGTACCGCTCTTAGCAAACAAACGGGTCATACCAATCCCAAATCCAAGCCCTCTCTTCGTTGTTTTCGTCGTCGGCTCCTCGACGTACTATCGGTGTACGCCTGCGGGGTCTCCTCCTTGCCGCCTTGAGATCATCTTTTATTTGTAATTGGTATCAGTCAGTGGTTATTATAAGGGGGGTACAGTTTCTTCCGGATTGAGGGCTTTGAAAAATAAAGTTTATATAATCTTTATTGGTCCTTCGATTTTCCCGGATAGAAACTGCTCAACAACAGGATTTTTAGATGCTTTGATCTTCTCAGGAGTTCCGTACTCGACGATCTTTCCTTCATAAAGCATGGCAATCATATGACCGATCTTTAAGACAGACTGGATATCGTGACTGATGACCACACAGGTAAGGCCGAATTTTTCCTGAGTATCCGTGATAAGCTGGTTAATTGCCTCCGTCATAATGGGGTCAAGACCGGTTGTCGGTTCATCAAAGAGAACGATCCGGGGATGCATGGCGAGCGCTCTTGCTAGGCCAACTCTTTTTTTCATGCCCCCGCTCAGTTCGGAGGGCATCTTATTTTCCACTCCTGTCAGTCCTACTGCCTTCAATCTGTCGGCAACGGTCTGTCCAATCTCCTCTTCCTTCATCTTCGTGTGTTCCCTCAAGGGGAAAGCTACGTTTTCTCCCACTGTCATGGAGTCGAAGAGAGCCGATTCCTGAAAAAGCACCCCGAATTTTTTTCTCGTCTCGTTGAGATCCTTTTCGTTGAGATTTGTAATGTTTATATCATCTATCATGACATGACCCTGGTCCGGCTTGAGGAGTCCTATTATATGTTTCAGGAGTACGCTTTTCCCCCCGCCGCTCTTTCCAATGACTACTGTGGTTTTTCTGTCTTCGATATCGAGATTGAGACCATCCAGGACCGTTTGTTTTCCAAATGACTTATGGAGATCAACAATTTTAATCATAAGCAGAGAAAAAGGTCCTTTTACCCGTTTTAAAACATGATCGCCGTCAGGAAATAATCACTGATCAGGATCATTATGGAAGCTAAAACTACGGCCTCGGTTGTTGACCGGCCAACTCCCGCTGCCCCTCCCTGTGTATTGAAACCTTTGTAACACCCGATCAGGGATAGTATCAGGCCGAAACAGGCGGCCTTGATTAGACCGTTATAGATATCTCCCAGATCAACATACCTGGTGATATTTTTAATGAAGACGCCCGCGTTGACGTTAAGGACATGAACACCGACAAAATATCCGCCGATGATCCCCACAAAATCCGAGACGATTGTCAGGATGGGAAGCATCAGAACACCGGCAATAACCCTCGGAACGATCAGATGCTTTACGGGATTGGCGGCCATCACGTACAGTGCATCAATCTGTTCAGTGACCTTCATCGTTCCCAGCTCAGCGGCCATGGCGGAACCAGCCCTCGCTGTGACCATCAGAGCCGTAATAACCGGTCCCAGTTCTCTTGTCATTCCGAGAGCTACCGTTGAACCGACCAGACCCTCGGCGCTGAACATCCTGAAACCATGGTAAGTCTGCATAGCCATTACCATACCGGTGAAAGTACCCGTTAAAATGACGACGAAGATAGATTTAACTCCGACAAACTCCATCTGTTTGAAGATGTTCCGGAGCTTTAAAGGAGGTCTGAACATCCAGGCAAGAACAGAGAAGAAGAGAATGATGATTTTTCCCAGTTCTTCAACGTTTGCCAGCACTGATCTGCCCAGATGATCAAGAGCGGTAGATATCCTGTTCATCATAGCGGCCTCTTTTTTGTGGCATGTACCTTCAGTGCCGACTCTATAATTCGATCAATCTTTTTCGATATTTTTATGCTGTTTTCCGCCATACATGTTTCCTTCGCATGTATTCTTCCAATGAAAGATCAAAAGCCGACTGTCAGGGCCAAGTAAGGGCCGGAAAACTCCGAGTTCAGATAGATGCCGCTTTCATCCACATCTAATTTTATGATTTTATAGCCACCGTGAAGATCGATGAAGGGGAGCGGGGTCCATGAAACATCGGCCAGACCTTCATAAATCGTATTGCCGGAGTAGCTCATTCCGGTAATCTTTGCCCTTGCTTCAAGAATATCGGCAAGGATACCGACATGGGCGCCCAGGCCCACCATGGGAAGGGGAATCTGGAAGGTCTCTTTTTCGTCAAATCCAAGAGATGGTGCGTTCAGTTTAGCCTCGCCGTCGAGATACTTGATCTTGCCGATAGCGCCGATAGAAAAGCCGGCCGGCAGGTTTTCCAGGTTTAATATATCAAACTGATACTCCAGATCGAGCATTGTGAATTCGATGTCTGTCGCGACATCGGTGCCGGCGGTATATTGCCTGCCTCTGAATATGAGTGTTTGCGAGAGCGTTGTCGAACCGGAGTAATCAACTGATGTGTACATAATACTCCAATGGTGTTTCCCGATGCCGGCAAAGGCCTCAACCGAAGGGAAGTCCTCATTGCCCACACCAAGGGTATCCTTTGCATCCACCTCGGTACCCACTATGCCGTTATCAACCCGCAGGTCGGATTTAAATGTAGGAAACCAGTAGTAACCTCTTGCCCCTAATTCAAAGGCATCTGCCGTTGCCACAGAACAGACGAAGAAAGTTAAACCTACCAAAGCACAAAGAATCACCCCAACGGATTTTTTCATTAAAATATCCTCCTCATAAAGAATTTAATGTCACGTGGCAGATGGTAATAATGTTTTATTATTTTGTAAAGCTATTTCCAATACCCCCAATAAGCATTTTAAAAAGGGATCGGCAGATTTTTATGCAATTATTCTGGTATGTTATTCAATATAAAAAATATTTTGGGCAAATTAATTTTTTTCTTGACTTTAGGGGGTGGAACAATTATTCTAAACCTGACTGAGCGCTCAGTCAGGTTTAGAATCCATTTGAGATAATAATATGTCCAAGAAAGACGCTATACTTAATGCAGCAACCGTCCTTTTTTCTGTAAAAGGTTTTGATCAAACCCATATGTCGGAGATCTCAAAATTGACAGGTGCAGCGGAAGGGACAATATTCTATCATTTCAAAAACAAGGAAGAGCTATTTATACATATCCTTAAGAAGTTTAAGGAAGATATAATTGTTGAATTTGCACAACATAAAAAAGAGATTCGTTGTGATTCCGGACTTGATATGATGGAGAGTACACTAACTTTTTACTTGAATCTTGCCAGTACAATGGAGGATCGTTTTCGTCTTTTGCACAGGCACGATGCATACGAGCTGGCCAAAGTCAACCCTGTCTGCAAGCAACATCTTGAGGCCATATATAGCTGCTTCATCGATATCTTTGAAATGGCAATCTTAGAGGGTCAGAAGGAAGGAACGATAATAAATATTCCTCCCAGGAAGGCAGCAATGATCGTCTTCTCAATGGTGGACGGTTTGGTCAGGTTTAATACATACAATCTTTATGACGCAGGTTCGCTTTATTCTGAGCTTATCGAGTTATGTAAGAGAATGTTGGAAAATAAATGAAATCCGGAGGGTAAAGTTACAGATGCTTTATAAGATATTTCCATTTATAGAGTGGTTTAAAAATTACAATTTAGAAACACTTAAGAATGACGCCATCGCCGGACTCACCGTAGCGCTGGTACTCATCCCGCAGTCAATGGCCTATGCGCAGCTGGCAGGTCTACCCCCCTATTACGGGTTATATGCCGCATTACTGCCACCCATGGTTGCTGCCCTGTTTGGTTCAAGCCGTCAGCTTGCGACCGGACCGGTCGCTGTTGTTTCATTAATGGTATCAGCGTCACTTGCACCACTGGCCACGGCTGGCACTGAAGGATATATCGCTTATGCAATCATGCTTTCCCTGATGGTGGGCCTATTCCAGCTTGCTCTCGGTGTTTTAAGGCTTGGGGTAGTTGTAAATTTCCTTTCCCATCCGGTTGTCAACGGCTTTACAAATGCCGCAGCCATTATCATCGCATCGTCGCAGCTTTCAAAAATATTCGGTGTGTATGTAGACAGTGGAGAGCACCATTATGAAACTGTCATTCGAGTCATTCAGGCGGCTTTTAATTATACACACTGGCCTACACTTTTTATGGGGGTACTAGCCTTTGCCATTATGTACGGTCTTAAATTGTTTTACCCAAAGGTTCCCAATGTGCTTGTGGCAGTGGTTGTCACTACTATACTTTCATGGGCCGTCGGGTTCGAACGCAATATCAATATAAGCATCTCGGCTATCGAATCTCCAGAAGCTCGTGATCTGATAAGCGGTTTTAATAAAACTGTCGATGATATTTCTAAATTCGCCGAGCAACGGACCGAGACCTATAAAATCATTGATGAAGTCAGTAAAAGACATAATATTGTTTCTGTTCTCGACGCGGAGCATGCAGCCAATGTGCTTACGGCTAATATTGGGGATCTTAGGGAGAAAGCACATATTTATAGAGAAAGGATCAGAGATCTCAAGTTCAAGTGTGGTTCCGATATGAACGGCCTTCAAAAGTATTATTTGCTGGAAGATCTTCCCGCAGGAGTAAAATATGACCATCGTATTTTGCATATAAAGGTCGGTAATAATCCCCTCCCGGATGATCGAATTGTCATGGTCGGTGGCGGAGAAGTTGTTGGTTCCATTCCAAGGGGGCTTCCATCCATATCGATTCCTGAAATCGATTATAAGATACTCTTGCATCTCTTTCCATACGCGGCAATCATTTCTCTTCTGGGGTTTATGGAGGCTATTTCCATCGCCAAGGCAATGGCAGGAAAGACGGGTCAGCGCCTGGATCCTAATCAAGAGCTTATTGGCCAGGGTATGGCCAACATCTGCGGCGCTATAAGCAAGAGCTACCCGGTCTCCGGCTCCTTTTCCAGATCTGCCGTGAACCTCCAGGCCGGAGCGATCTCGGGACTATCAAGCATATTCTCAAGTCTCACGGTTGTCGTGGCACTTATATTTTTTACCCCGTTGCTTTACCACCTGCCACAGTCTGTGCTTGCTGCAGTTATTATGATGGCCGTCATAGGTCTGATCAATGTTTCCGGATTCATACATGCCTGGGAAGCCCAATGGTATGATGGGGTTATCTCCGTGATTACCTTTATTGCCACCCTGATCTTTGCCCCGCATCTGGATAAGGGAATCATGATCGGAGTGGTGCTTTCACTGTTAGTTTTTCTCTACAAGAGTATGAGGCCGAGGGTTGCGGCTCTTTCCAGGTATGAGGATAATGCGCTTCGCTGTGCGGCAACCCACGGGTTGAAAGAATGTGAGTATATTGCCATGGTCCGTTTTGATGGACCAATTTTCTTTGCCAGTTCAAGTTATCTGGAAGATAATATCATGGAACAGATTCGTGACAAGAAGAATCTGAAGCATATCATCCTGGTGTCTAACGGTATCAACGACATGGACGCATCAGGGGAAGAGACCTTATCTTTACTTGTGGACAGAGTCAGAAGTGCCGGTATTGATATTTCTTTAAGCGGGGTGAATGAATCTGTGATGAAAGTCTTTAAACGCACTCATTTTATAGAAAAGATAGGAGAGGACCATCTTTATCCTACAATGGAGAATGCTATCAGTTCTGTATATGAAGAAACACATCGTTCGGGCATCGAAGAGATATGTCCGCTTATAACCTGCCGTCTTGTTTGATGGTAAGAAAAGAATCAGGAGGCTTATATGTCTTGTGTAAGCATATTTAGTAGCATATTCTGTAATGAAGAGCCTGTTGTCACAGAACTGTCCGCTAATATGGGGGGTATAGTGGCTAGAGACCATAATATAGTATCGGAAGCCAGCAGCATTTCGGGTATTCCAATAAATAAAATGGAGAAAGCCTTTTCCGCACGGACCTCGGTGTTCAATAAGTTCACGCACGAAAGGGAGCGCTCCATTGCCTATCTCAAGCTGGTCCTGGCCCGAATGCTGACCAATGAAGATCTTATTATTGAGGGCTTTGTCTCTCACCTCATACCTAAAGAGATAAACCATGTCCTTCGCGTCTGCCTTATCGCGAATCTGCCCTCCAGGATTTCGACAGCCGTTAAAGAACAGGGATTAACCGAAGATGAGGCATTGAAGCTCATTCATAAACAGGATGAAGATCGTGCTGTATGGACTAATAATCTGTTTAATAAACAAGATCCCTGGGATTCCTCGCTTTATGATATGCTCATTCCCACAGATAAAATGGGGGAATTGGAAATTATAATGTCTATTGAAAAAAGCATGGGAAATGAAGCTGTTCAAGCCACACAGTATTCAAGACAGGCAGTCGGGGATTTTCTGCTCTCTGCCGAGGTTGAGGTAAGTCTTGCAAAGGAAGGACATAATGTTGGAGTGGAATCTAAATGTGGGGAAGTAACCCTGACGATAAATAAGCATGTTCTAATGTTGGGCCGTCTTGAAGATGAACTGAAGTATATCGCGAATAAGGTGCCGGGAGTAAAAACCGTATTGACAAAAGTGGGGCCGGGATTTCACAAGACGGACATATACAGAAAATTTGATTTTGATATGCCCTCCAAAGTGCTTCTTGTAGATGACGAACGTGAGTTTGTGCAGACCTTGTCCGAACGATTACTTATGAGAGATATGGGATCGGCTGTGGCCTATGATGGCGAGTCCGCCCTTCAACTGATCAAAGAGGATGAACCTGATGTAATGATTCTGGATCTCAGGATGCCGGGCATCGATGGAATAGAGGTGCTGAAAAGGGTAAAGCAGACCAATCCCTTAGTTGAGGTTGTTATCCTTACCGCCCATGGATCCGAAGCTGACAAGGAAATCTGTATGGGATTGGGGGCATTCGCATATTTGCAGAAACCGGTGGATATCGATAAATTGAGCGAGACGATCAAAAGTGCCCAAAAGAAGATCTGCAGGGAAAGCACAGTGAAGTGAACAGTTGTCTGATAAGAAATAGTCCAGGTAATGCAAATATGAGCTTGCGGGAAAAACTAAAAATTACTTTTGGGGAGACAAAAAGAGCAGCCCCAGGGAGATCCAGGTATCTGTTTAATTACCGACGGATATGGAAGTCTGTTGTCCTGATCACAGGTGGTGTTTCAATCTTACCGTTGCTTTTCATTACTCTGGTGAACTATGTGACTATACAGCATTCAATTGAGTCGGAATTCATCCTGCGTACAACCCGTATTGTCTCAAATACAAGACGTTCTATATCCTTTTTTCTTACTGAGCGTAAATCCGCCTTGGATTTTATTGTTCATGACAATAGTTTTGAGACCCTGAATAACAGGGAGAGGCTTGAGGATATACTCGAAAATCTTAAGAGAAGCTTCGGTGGGGGATTCGTGGACCTTGGGGTAATCGATTCTTCAGGGTTTCAGAGAAATTATGCCGGTCCTTACAATCTACAGGGCAAGAACTATCGAGACCAGGAGTGGTTTAAACAGGTCGTTGATTCCGGGGTGTATATAAGCGATGTCTTTTTGGGATTTCGAAACGTACCCCACTTGATCATTGCAGTCAAAGGTCCAGCTTCCGACAATTCTTTTTACATTCTAAGAGCGGCCTTGAGCCTTTCTCCCTTTGAAGATCTTCTCACCAATCTGGAACTGGCCGGCAGTGGGGACGCATTCATGATAAATCATAACGGCATCTTACAGACTCCTTCACGGTATCACGGCAAGGTGCTCGAAAAACTAGCGTTACCTGTTCCCGCATATTCCGTCAAAAGCGAAGTTTTGGCGGGTAGGAGTCAAGACAATGAGGATATTATCGTAGGTTACAGGTATATCGATGAAAGCCCCTTTATTTTAATGATCGTTAAAAATAAAGATGTACTTATGAAGCACTGGTACAGAACACGTTTGAAGCTTATCGCATTTCTGTTAATCAGTATAACGATTATCGTAACAGTCATTCTGAGGACCGCCAGTTACATGGTTAAGAGAATGAAGATGGCCGATGAGAGGCGTTTATTTACTCTCCACCAGGTAGAGTATTCCAATAAGATGGTCTCCATAGGGCGGATGGCAGCGAGCGTAGCCCATGAGATCAATAATCCCCTTGCGATTATCAATGAAAAGGCAGGTCTGATCCAGGATCTTTTTATCCTTAGGAAGGAATATGCCGATGACCGGAAACTTTTAGACCTTGTAAACTCAATACTCAGGTCGGTAAAAAGGGCTGGAACGATCACAAAGAGACTTTTGACATTTTCGAGGAATCTAGATACCAGTATAGAGACCATTAACCTGAAACAAGTTGTCGAGGAAGTTCTGAGTTTTGTGAGTAAGGAGGCCGAACTGCGGGCCATTGAAACTACGGTGGAGATATCGGAAGACATTCCACCATTTGAAAGCGACAGGGGGAAGCTCCAGCAGATATTTCTTAATATTATTAATAATGCTTATGCATCAGTAAAAGATGAAGGGTACCTGAAAATCAAGGCCCTTCGTGAGGGGAATTTTGTTTCCATAAAATTTATTGACAACGGGTGTGGCATTGCTCAAGAAGATATAAATCGCATATTTGAGCCGTTTTTTTCACGAAAAACAGGACAGGGGGGCACCGGGCTCGGACTGTCCATAACATACAATCTTATTCAGGAAATCGGGGGAAGGATCAGTGTGGAAAGCAAGTTGGGAAAGGGCACAACCTTCATTGTATACGTTCCTCTTAACATGAAAAAGGGAGAAAACAGTGAAAAAGATGCGGGTATTATTAGTGGATGATGAGGAGGAACTCGTTACTGCCATGGCAGAACGATTATCTCTCCGGGGTATTCATGCTGATTGGGCAACCAGCGCAGAAGACGCCCTGAGTAAATTAGAGAACAATAGATACGATGTCGCTCTTCTGGATGTGAAGATTCCAGGGATGAGCGGCATAAAGCTGAAAAAAGAGATGGAAGAGAAGTATGCCGGTATGAAGTTTATTTTTATAACCGGGCATGGTTCTGAAGCGGATTTCAGGGCCGGCTCGATCGAAGCCGGACCTGACTATTATTTAGTAAAGCCGGTTGATATAGAGGAACTCATTAAGAAGATGAATGAAGTTACGGAGAAGTGAGGAGAATTGCCATGGGTTTTGATCTGGACATCATCAGCAAGAGAGGATTACAATTTTTCGGGAAGATATCAGCTTCAATCTCCCATGAGATCAAAAATGTTCTAGCCGTTCTTAATGAAAATGCAGGTCTTCTGGAGGATCTTGTCCTGATAGCAGAAAAAGGCGGGACTATCAATCATGAACGTTTTAAATCTTTGGCAGGCTCAATGAAGAAGCAGGTCCAGCGTGCGGATCTAATCGTAAACAATATGAACAGATTCGCACATAGCGTGGATGAGTTTTTATACAGTATAGATTTGTGTGAGACGTTAGGACTCGTTACCTCTCTCTCGGTCAGGTTCGCAGATATGCGAGGAGTGGAGTTATGTCCTTTATACAGCAACGACAGGATTAATATTACAACGAATCCCTTCCTGTTGGAAAACCTCCTGTGGTGTTGTCTGGACTTTGCCACAACCGTAACAGGGGAAGGAAAGACTGTGAGAATAATTGTCGGGGAAAAGGAAGATCGTGCATGGATTGAGTTTGCAGGCTTGCAGAAGTTAACATCAATGGCGCCGGATATATTTCCTTCAGAAAGAGAAAGAGACTTGATCAGGGCGCTTGATGCTGAAATTGAAACCAATACCGGCGCCGGACAGTTTATTGTCAAACTGCCGAAAAAGATAAATCTGTGAAATTAAGATTGATGAAAGTGGAGGATAGGCGTGAAAAACTATACCATCACGGAATTAATGCTGCCCCTTTCCGAATATGCCACGGTTCCGGCAGGATCCACGTTACTTGACGCTGTTTTGGCTTTGGAGAAAGCCCAGGAGGCATTCAATCACCATACCTACAAGCACCGAGCCATATTGATACTGGATAAGGAAAAACGTGTCGTCGGCAAGCTGAGTCAATTGGATGTACTTCGCGCTCTTGAACCAAAAGAAGAAGATGGAGAGAGCCTTATGCAACTTGCCCGATTTGGTTTCAGCCGGCCGTTTATTCGCGACATTCAAAAACAAAAACGCCTTAAAGGCGCACCGTTGAAGGATCTTTACACCAAAGCCATGAGCTTGAAGGTGGAAGAATTCATGCAAACCCCGACCGAAGGAGAATATGTCGCCCATGATGCATCCCTGGACATCGCCATTCATCAACTGGTCCGCGGCGATCATTTATCCCTTTTAGTCACCCGTGAAAAGGATATCGTCGGCATCTTGCGGCTGACCGATGTATTCGCGGCAATATTTTGTTCCATAAAGGATTACGAACATACGCTAACGTAAGGATATAAAATGAAGGAACTTAAAAAGTTGATGGCCCGGATCATGCAAAGAGTCAACATCAATCTGCGCGAGCTTGATTATGACGTAACCCCATTAATGCGTAATCTTATCCCTTTGGGCCAGATGGTCAAATTCTACGCGTTTTACGGTATCACGCCGCATCATCCCTTGAGCTTTGAATTCCGACATTCCAGTTTAGCTGGCAGCTATTTTCTGGGTAAATGCCGGACGGCCAATTCCATACTTTATAAAACGGACATCCGGGGCGATGAACTTCAAAAGAAAGGCCAGGTATTCAAGTTTTCGGATTTCAACATTCGATTAACCAAGGATGAGATCATTGATATCGAAGACAGCTTTCTGATTAAAACCCTGGTCCACAGCTATTCCCACGACCCCGAGAGCCATGAGCGATTTTTTATCACCAGCACCGTATCCACTCATTATGCCAATATCCATGGTTCACCTATCGACGGCAGCTTTTTAGGTCCTTTCAGTACGGTCGATCTAACCACGATGAATGATTGTGTTGTCGGGGCTTATTCCTACATTCAGGCTGGAGAGATCGGCCATCTCAAGACCGATCCTGGAACTGTATGGGCCCGCGTCCGCGGCGAGTTTAATTTTCTGTACAAGTATCCTCCGGACCGATTGCAGAAATATATTTGTTTTACAGCAGGCAAAAAGCCGCGCGGAGTATTCATGGATTTTGTGGAGGCACGCAAGGAGGACTTTCAGCGCGTTTTTGAAGTGGTCAACCTCAAACGACCCGCCGGTATTCCCGCCGCCGCATCCTTAGACCGCTTTGCCGTTATCAAACCCAAAACCCAGATCAGCGACAATGTTCTGGTTGCACAGCGGGCCTATCTTGAAAATTCATGGTTGGGCAAAGGAGCCAACGCGCAGGAAAATTGCTACATCATCAACTCGCGCTTGGAAGGCTATAACGTTACCGCCCATGGCGCCAAAATCATCGAGGCCGATTTGGGGGAAAATGTATTTGTGGGATTTAACAGCTTCCTGCAAGGTCAGCCGGATTATCGGCTTACTATCGGCAAGGACAGCATCATCATGCCCCATACAATTATCGACATCAAAAAGCCGCTGACCATACCCGACGGTCACATCGTTTGGGGCTTGGTCACCAACCAGACCGAACTTGAAGCTAATAGCCTGACTCTGGAAGCTTTTTCTAAGATCAACGGCAGGCTTTACAAGGGAGACATGATGTTCGAAGGGGACGGGGCGAGTTTTGTTTCCGCGTTTAAAAATCGCATACATCACATTCTGGAAGATAACGGCGCGTTTTTTGACGGCAAAAACCACAAAGGACATGCCCAAAAAAACCAGAACATCTCGTTTAACACCATCCAACCTTATCCGGATGGTCCACTTGCAGGCTTGTACCCGACTATTCTCATTCAACCCTGAAAGCAAAAAGCGGCTCGGCAACGGCGGCTATTTGGATTCGGTTTTGAGAGCCGTTCGTTGTCTTCGTCGTCGGCTCCTCGACGTACTATCGGTGTACACCTGCGTAGCATCATCCTTGCCGCTTTGAGATAATCTTTGATGTGTAATTGGTATTAGAGCCGATTCTTTTTTAAACCCCTCTTGGGTAACATTTAATTTGCGGCAACTCGGTCCCTCCAATTTTTATTGACTCTGAACACACGATAGGGGATAATAACACATTATAATTGATCGGGAAAAAGTTATTACGGGAAATTATAATTTACCAAAGCGGCGGAAGAAAAAACGCGTGAACAAGTCCAATCTATAAGCGTTTGCGTCCCGATAAACCCGCTTATACAATTACCTAACTGCCGAGGTAGAAGCAGAATTATCATATTTAGAAATCTTATCAATCTTTACTGTAAAGAGGAGGTTGCGCAATGCCGGAGCTGATTATATGGAAAAATCAGCAGTTTGATAAACTACGGAAAGAGATAGATAGGATGTTTGACAGGTTGTGGGGAGAATGCGGCCTGTCCGCTTTTACAAAGACTACTGAAGAATTTCCGAAAATCAAGTTTGTAGACAATAAAGACATCCTTGTTGTTATGGCTGATATGTCGGGCATAAGGCCTGAAGATATTCATATAGACATTACTGAAAATCATCTTACCATTAAATATTCAATCAAGGAAAAAAAGGTAACCGATCAAGAAGGATATCCCAGAAAAGAACAGAAACACAGGTCTTTTTCCCGTACAGTACAGTTGCCTCATCGGATAATAGTTGATGAAGTTAACGGCAGTTACAAAGAAGGAATTTTGACGATTGAGATGCCGAAATATAAACGCAAAAATTATAGGGAATTAAAAATTGAAACGTAGGTGTCAGTCTTTAGTATCTGTATGATAAACAAAATCTTGAATCCGAGATATCTTTGTAATTAATAAAGGAAAAATGAGGAGATCATAAATGCCTGGAAAAACAAGTGATAAAGAGGTCCAAATTGAGAAGCTGAGGTGGCGTCTTGATCCGGCGACGCTTTCCTTTAAGAATACAAAAGATCTTAAGCCTCTGAAGGAAATCATCGGCCAGCAAAGGGGGGTGGAGGCCTTTAAGTTCGGTATGGGCATGGCAAGAAAGGGTTATAATGTCTTTGTCACAGGGGCTTCGGGTTCGGGGCGATTATCAACGATCATTAAGCTGCTTGAAGAGATATCCGGTAAAAACGGCAAAGCACCTAAGGACCTGTGTTATATCAATAACTTTAAAACTCCTGAAGAACCGATTCTTTTATATCTGGACGCGGGAAAAGGAGAAGAATTTAAAAAAGATGTCCATGATCTTGTCGATTCTTTAAAAAAGGATGTTCCCCGGCTATTCGAAAGCCAGGACCATCTTAATCAGAAAAAGGGAATCATGGAGGAATATGAGGAAAAAGGAAAAACCTTTTTTAAGGAGTTGGATAAGAAAGTCAGGGAACAGGGCTTTTCACTTGTAGATGTTCAGGTGGGACAGGTTAAGCGCCCGGATGTTCTACCCCTGGTTGATGGGAATCCTCTTCATATCGAACAGGTAGAGGAAATGGTGGGGAAGGGAAGGTACCCTAAAGATGAATATGAGGAGATGAAAAAAAATCAGGCCGAATTACGGGCGGAGATTGACCAGATATTTCTTGAACTCCGAGAATTACAAAAAGAGTTACAACAAAGGATCGAGGAAATAGACCGCCTGATGTTTATGAAGATGGCCGAAGCAATTGTAGGGCCTGTTAATAACAAATATAAGAACAAGAAAATTGAAAAATATCTTGATGACATGATCGAAGATATGTGTAGCGATCTTGGTATATTTTCTTCTCAAACCCAGCAGCCGCTACAGGGAATGATTATGGGAATGCCCCCTGCGGGAGATCAGTTTCATCCTTACCAGGTAAATCTGCTGGTGGGAAATGGAGACCAGAAGGGGCCTCCCGTTATTGTCGAATCTTACCCGACCTACAGGAATCTTTTTGGAAGCATAGAAAGAGTGGTTGACCGGAGCGGAGTCTGGAAGACCGATTTCAGGAGGATCAGAGCCGGCTCCTTTATTAAAGCCAAGGGGGGCTTTCTGGTGTTGAATCTTCTGGAGGTACTGGTTGAGCCCGGGGTATGGCAAGCTCTCAAAAGGGCCTTAAAGACCGAGAAAATGGAGATCCAGACCTATGATCCTTTTTATCTGTTTACCACGACCGGGTTAAAACCGGAGCCTATTGAGGTTGTTGATGTCAAGGTCGTTCTTGTTGCCGAACCTTATATTTATCGTCTTCTGACAGCCTATGACGAAGATGTGGCTAAGATATTCAAAGTGAGGGCGGATTTTGACAACTCCATGGATAAAAATGAAGAGACAATTTTGCAGTTCGCTGAATTTATTAAGTTGAAAAAGGATGAAGAGTCTCTGAGGCCGTTTGATAGAACCGCCATCGCAACACTGGTGGAACAGGCTGTGCGGATGACGGGAAGACAGGAGAAGATTTCCACAAGTTTTCCGGCAATAACGGATATTATCCGTGAGGCAGACTATTGGGCCGGACAGGAAAACGCAACTGAGGTGAAAGAGAAGCATATCGATAAGGCAATTGACGCCAGAATATATCGGTCAAATATGGTGGAGGAACACATCCAGGAAATGATTGATCGCGGGACCCTGATGGTTGACGTGGATGGCGAAGAGGTGGGACAGGTCAACGGACTTGCCGTATACAGCCTTGGAGACTACGCATTCGGAAAACCTTCCAGAATTACCGCATCCACATCCATGGGCCGCGCAGGCATTATTAATATCGAACGGGAAGCCGATCTTTCAGGAAGCACCCACAATAAGGGCGTATTGATCCTGACGGGATATCTTAGAAAAAAATATGCGCAGGATAAACCTCTTACCATGAGTGCCAGCATTGCCTTTGAGCAGTCTTATGGTGGTGTGGATGGGGACAGCGCATCATCTACGGAGATTTACGCATTACTGTCAAGCCTTGCCCATGTTCCGATCAAACAGTATATTGCCGTGACCGGGTCAGTGAACCAGAAGGGAGAGGTCCAGGCCATTGGAGGGGTAAATGAAAAGATAGAGGGCTTTTTCGATTGCTGTAAGCAAGAAAAGTTGACCGGCAAACAGGGGGTGATGATCCCTGAAAGTAATGTAAAAGATCTTATGTTGAGAAAAGACGTACTAAAGGCAGTTAAACAAAAGAAGTTCCACGTCTATGCCGTTAAGACGATTGATGAAGGGATTGAAATACTCACAGGCCTTAAGGCCGGAGATCTTAAGGCGGACGGAACATACCCCAAAGGCACAATTAATTTTCTGGTTGATAAAAAATTGAGGGAGCTGGCAGAAGGTCTTAAAAATTTCGCAGTAGAAGAAAAAAACGGCGAAAAGAAGGCACGAACAAAGCGAAAGACTAACCATTAAAAAGCATTATCTTTTGGGCTACCTTTAAGGTATTTGCCCACGGGATTGATCCCCGGTAGAATATACACAACTCATGAATGCAGAGCGACAGATTTTCACGGTCGAATTGCAACCATCCGTATCTCATGAACTAATTAACACCAATTCGCAATCAAGTCATTGCGAGGAGCATAGCGATGCGGCAATCCAATTATTTGAGATTGCTTCAGTTTGTTCGCAATGATAGTTCAGGGAAAGGGGCATTGCGAATGCGAATTGGAATTACCCTGTTTACTCCCCTATTTATCAGATATTACATTTTTGTTTATCGATCTTTTTTCCCTACAAAAATGCTATCCATCAAAATCATCCGCTGTGCATTAACTGTTGGAATTATTAATAAAAATGTTGTTTTCAGGTATGGCACAGGCCTTGCTTTAAAAGGTAATATGTCAATTCAGATAAAATACCAATGGAGGTGAAAAGCGATGAATCACGGCGACACTGCCTTTGTCTTGATTTCAGCGGCCCTGGTCTTGTTCATGACTATAGGTCTTGCGCTGTTCTATGCAGGGATGGTTAGAACGAAGAACGCCCTGGGTACTATTATGCAGAGCTTCATAATTATTGGTTTGATAAGTATTGAATGGATTCTCTGGGGGTACAGCATGTCCTTTGGTCCTGATAAATACGGGATCATCGGGGGACTGGAATGGTTCGGGTTGAGCGGGGTCGGAGGAGCACCGCATCCGGTTTACGCCCCTACCATTCCTCACCAGGTCTTCATGATTTACCAGTGTATGTTTGCCGTTATCACACCGGCTCTCATTACCGGTGCCTTTGCCGAGAGGATGCGGTTCGGTCCTTTTCTTCTGTTCAGCCTGTTGTGGGCCACATTTGTTTACAACCCGCTTGCCCATTGGATCTGGGGTGATGGAGGGTGGTTAAGAAGCCTTGGTGCGCTTGACTTTGCCGGTGGTATTGCGGTTCATGTCAGCTCCGGTGTCGCCGCCCTGGCCGCAGCAATCGTTTTGGGGAAAAGAAAGGGGTATGGCAGGGAAATTCTGCAACCTCATAACCTTCCGATGACCATTATGGGAGCCGGGATGCTCTGGTTCGGCTGGTTCGGCTTTAATGCGGGAAGCGCTCTTTCTGTGGGCCCCCTGGCCGCAAGCGCATTTATTGCAACCCATGTGGCCGGATCATCCGGTGCATTGGCCTGGATTGCTATGGAATGGAAGTGTAGCGGCAAGGCCACGACCCTTGGAGCCGCCAGTGGTTCTGTTGCAGGTCTTGCTACGATAACTCCGGCAGCAGGATTTGTGGGGCCGCTACCAGCCGCACTGATCGGTATAATTGCCGGCATCGGTTGTTATTTGGCAATTAGGGCCAAGAACAGATTCGGCTATGACGATAGTCTGGATGTCGTTGGTATTCACGGTGTCGGAGGGGTTGTAGGGCTTATTGCCGCGGGGCTTTTCGCGAGCACAGTGGTAAATCCCGGCGGCTCAAATGGGCTTTTTTTCGGGAATCCATCTCAGTTGGGGATACAGTGTCTTGCTGTCTGTGTAACTATCGTTTATACTTTCACCTTAAGTTATATCCTGTTAAAAGTAGTTGACAAGGTATTAGGCTTGCGTGTCCCGGAAGATGAAGAGATAAGCGGACTGGATTTGAGCCAGCATGATGAAATAGCTTATAATCTCTAAACAGACATTTTATGAAGACATTTCAGGAAAGGAGAAAATATCATGAAAAAAGTAGAAGCCATTATCAAACCATTCAAACTGGATGACGTGAAGGACGGCCTTTCCAGCCTTGGCGTGAAAGGCCTGACCGTGACCGAGGTAAAAGGATTCGGGCGGCAGCGCGGACATAAAGAGGTATACCGCGGGGCGGAATATCAGGTTGATTTTTTACCCAAGATCAAAATTGAGGTAGTGATGGAAGATGATCTTGTTCCCGAAGCCGTGAAAGTCATACAGGAGAAGGCCCGTACAGGTCAGATCGGAGATGGTAAGATCTTTGTTATTCCGGTCGAGGAAGTAATTCGCATCCGTACAGGTGAGACAGGAAATGAGGCCATCTAGCAGGATGGGCTGAGTTCAGCGAAACCCCTGCCGATAAAGGTTGCAGCCAAAATGAGGTCCGCCCCCGAAGAATTAAAAGAGTCCAGAGAGCATCTTGTCTCCCAGTTCTCTAACGGCACGGTTTCAGCAAATTTTCGGACAAGCTATACAGAGATCATTGATCATTATTTTAGAAGGAGTCTCCAGGAGAGTGAGGCGGGGCAGAGGCTCTTTGCGGATAAAGAACGTTTTGCCTTTGTCGCAGTAGGTGGATATGGCCGAGAGGAACTCTGCCTTCATTCAGACATTGATATAATGGTCCTGTTTGACGCAAAGATATCGGCGAAGGCAAAAGAACTGGTAGATGAAATCTTTTTTCCGCTCTGGGATCTTGGTCTTGATCTGGGATATGCTGTACGAAGGATCAAAGATTGTATGGTACTCTCCAGGGACGACTTCGGGGTACTCACTTCTGTGATGAATGCCCGTTTTTTGTGCGGTGATTCACCCGCCTACCTGGCCCTTATGGCAGGACTTCAGAAAAAAATTATCCCCGAAAAAGCAACAGCTTTTGCCGTGTGGCTTGATGACCGGGATAAGATCCGCATGGATGCATTTGGAGACGCAAGTTATCTCCTCGAACCTCAATTAAAGGAAGGTATTGGCGGCCTCAGGGACTATCATCATATGCTCTGGCTGGCAGCGGCCTTTTTTGGCCTGAGGGAACCCAAGGATCTGGAGTATCAGGGTAAGCTTTCCAGTGGGGAATACCAGGAACTAAGGGGTCATCTGAAATTCATCTGGCTTGTCCGAAATCACCTGCACTACTTGTCCGGTCGGAGAAATGATAGACTAAGCTTTGAATATCAGGAGGAGATTGCCCGGAGAGTCGGCTTCAAAGACAAAGATGGCTTCCTGGCTGTGGAGCAATTCATGGGCAGGCTTCATGCCTCGATGGGCTCTTTGAAATCTCTTCATCGGGCCTTCGTCAGGAGTCACATATCTGCAAGGAGTGGCACCGAAAGCCGATCTCAGCGTAGCGATGTTGCAAGTGGTATTATTATGTATCAGGGCGAAATGTTTTTTGATTCGTCTACGGTTATCCTGTCAGATCATTGCCTGCTAATGGATATATTTGATCATGGTTCCCGCCTTGACTGTACCTTATCCCTGGAAGCGAAAAGGCTGGTTCGAGAGTTTCTTTTTCTCGTGGATGATGCCTTCAGAAAGTCGGACCAGGTCATTCAGGGCTTTCTCAATATCATGAATCGCACAAATACCTTTGAGACCCTGGAACAGATGTACGAAACCGGGTTTCTCGATGCATTCATCCCCGAATTTGGAAAAGTTAAAGATCTGGTACAATTCGATGCCTACCATACATTTCCTGTTGGAAGACATTGCCTGGAAACAGTGAGGTTTCTCAAAAGCCTTGAAAGAAAACAGGAAGAATTACTTTTAGATATTTTTTCGGAATTCCAGAACTCGGAGCCTCTTTTTCTGGCAGGTCTATTACATGATATTGGTAAAGTCGGGAAAAGCCATGCTCACAGAGGAGTTGAAATAACAAGAAATATCCTGGCCCGATTCGATTATGATAAAGATGCAACAGAAGACATCCTGTTTCTGGTGGAACATCATCTCTTTCTCGTGGAGACTTCTACTCGCAGAGATTTGAATGATGAAAAGGTTATCGTACAATGTGCCCGAACTATTGGAGATGTTAAAAGGCTCAAGATGCTCTACCTGATAACATGGGCGGATTCGAAGGCGACAGGTCCCAGGGCTTGGACCGGATGGATTGCCAATCTGGTTCAGGAACTCTTTTTCAAAGTTCTCCATATCATTGAAATGAAAGAGCTGGCTACACCACAGGCCTCGGAGAGCGTTGAACATACCAAGTGTGTAGTCCGGTCTTTATTAGCCGACAAAATGAATCGCCTTGATCCAGAGGAGCCTTTTGAGATTATGTCTCCGCGGTACCTGTTGAACACTGCTCCCCAGGACGTTGTACGCCACCTTACGATGATTCAACAGCACAGGGAACATGCCAATAATCGTGAAGAAGCCTTCTTCTGTTTCGAGGCTAAAGAAGATTTTGTAGAGGACTATTGGGAAGTCACATTTTTAGCTAAGGACAGGCCTGGTGTTTTTTGTGATCTTGCCGGGGTGCTTGCCCTCAGAAATATAAATATCCTTTCCGCCCACATATATACCTGGCGTGACGGCACTGCCGTTGATATCCTTAAGGTTACCAGCCCGCTGGACCGGATACATTCTGTAGAGGTATGGGATCGGGTGAAGAGAGATATATGCAGTATCTTCAAGGGGAGACTCTCTCTGCGCCACAGGCTGGGGAAAAAAGCTGAGCCGTCTCTTCTGTCGAACCCGAAGAAACCCTCTCATCCCCCTCAGGTAAATGTAGATAACGAATCTTCAGATTTTTTTACACTGATCGAGGTGTTTGCAGATGATCGCATGGGACTTCTTTACTTGATTACCCGCACGCTTTTTGATCTTAAGCTGGATATCAGAATAGCCAAGATTTCAACAAAGGCAGATCAGATAGTAGATATCTTTTATGTCCGAGATCTGGAAGGCCAGAAAGTAACCGATAAAGAACATGTGAATGAGATCAAGCGCGCACTGCTTTACGAAATGAGCGAGGGTTGAAAACACCTGGCGGGTGTATTCTTTCGTCCCGCCAGGGTGAAAAATTTGATACCGGGTATGGTACAATAAAACAGGCGCTGTCGTTTACCTGTCTATTTAACTTCATAATCCCCGGGGCCTTACCTCTTTTGGCCATGGTCCGCGGCCTCTCATAAGGATTCACGCCTTCTCAAAGAAGTAAGTATATGAGGAGAGAATCCAAATTTAACCGGCGCCCCCCTCTGGCAGTTGAAACGCTTTATATCTGAAAAGTGTCGAACAGGCATCTACGACATGAAGGTCATAGAGCACATTCCTATTATTTTCGATCTCTTCCAACGCCTTATCAATTCCCGACTCGCCCGGCATGACCACATCGCAGAGAGTCAGATGGAAATCCTGCTCCTTGAGGTATGCGCGCGCCTCTTCAGCATTATTGGCCGTTGTGCATGTGTACCCATGCCTTGAAAGTATCCGGCTCAGCAACACTGTGATATATTTTTCATCATCGACGATCAAGATGTTTACCGTCATCCAGAACCTCCCTTTGAAGACCCAAGAGGGTTCTTTAAAATCTCCAATCTATTCTCCTTCCAGCACCTCTTTTACCTTTCCGGTCAGTCTTTCGAGTGTAAAGGGCTTCTCAAGAAAGTTCACGTCCTTGACCAGGACACCATGATGCACAATGGCGTTATCCGTATATCCCGACATGTAAATCACCTTGATCTCCGGATACAGGGACCCTATGCGCTTCACCAGTTCTAGGCCGCTCATCTTCGGCATCACCACATCGGTAAGCAGCAGGCGAATATCCCCCTCATACCCATTGGCGATCTCCAGGGCCTCTTCGCCGTTGCGGGCCTCCAGAATTTCGTACCCTGTCCTCTGAAGGGCCTTTATGGCTAGCTCCCGAAGCTGGTCTTCGTCCTCCACAACCAGCACAACTCCACCGCTGCTGATATTCAGGGCGGGTTTCCCTTTCTCCTGCATCACCTCCAGGCCCGCCTCCGCCCTGGGCAGGTAGATCTTGACGGTCGTGCCTTTCCCCGGTTCGCTGTACGTCCAGATGTATCCTTTATTCTGTTTCATGATGCCGTATACCGTGGAAAGCCCAAGACCCGTGCCCATCCCCTTCTCCTTGGTGGTAAAAAAGGGTTCGAAGATGCGGGACCGGGTCTCCTCATCCATGCCCATGCCGTCGTCCGTAACAGCCAGCATTACGTAAGGGCCGGTTACGGGGATATCTCTCACGCCGTGTTTTAGAAAATACTTTTCATCCAGCTCGATGTTGGCTGTCTCAAGGGTCAGCTTCCCTCCCTTGGGCATGGCATCCCTGGCGTTGACCACCAGGTTCATGATCACCTGGCTCATCTGCCCGAAGTCCGCATGGACCTTCCACAGCCCGGGTTGTAAAAGCGTTAAAAACTCGATATCCTCACTAAGCAGGCGCTTCAGCATCTTTTCAGAATCTGCAAGCACTTCATTGAGATCCAGCACATCGGGATGAATAATCTGCCTGCGGCTGAAGGCCAGGAGCTGGCGGGTGAGGGAAGTGGCCCGGTCAGCGGCCTTGAGGATCTCCCGGATATCTTCCGCCAGGGGGCTGTCATCTTCGAGATCCGTCAACACGAGTTTGGCATTGCCGATGATGATCGTCAGAAGATTGTTGAAGTCATGGGCAACACCGCCGGCCAGGGTCCCGATGGCTTCCATCTTCTGAGACTGGTGGAGTTGTTCTTCAAGTATCTTTCGTTCCGAGATGTCTCGGGCTATACCTAATACAATATTTTCCCCATTAATATTTATTGGAACACTCCTTATTTCTGCAAAAACCTGTTTACCGTCTTTTCTGTTGAAAATATATTCATCAGGTCCTGCTAATTGGCCATGGATATTTTTTTTAAGTTGGGCAACTGCTTTTTTTAGGTCATCTGGGGCTAAAAGTTTCAGTTCCGCAAAACTCTTTCCAATGAGTTCCTCTCTGTTATGGCCTATCAGTTCCGCTGCTGCTTTATTTCCATCAATGATTATGCCTTTAAAATCGTGCAGGTAATAGGCATCGGGTGCGGAATCGAACAGGATCTTGAATCGCTTCTCACTTTCTCTGATGGAATCCTCGGCCAGCTTGCGCTCGGTAATGTCCCTGAATACACCGAGCAGGTATTGTCGTCCGCGCAACTCGACGAGAACTGAGCTGACGTCCGCATGGAACACGCTGCCGTCCCTCCGCTTTACAGGGATGTCAAGAGCCAGCATCTTTTCGCCTCTCAGTTGCTTTTCGAACTCGGTAACGACATCGGGTAATCTTTCAGGAGGATGAATGTCGGAAACGGACAAACCTTTGATCTCCTCCAGGGAATACCCCAGAATCTGGCACATGGCTTCGTTAGCGTTCACTAAACGACGGGTTTCTGCGTCCGACATCAGAATGCCATCGTTGAGATGCTGGAATATGGTTCGCAAGGTATACTCCGACTCTCGCCGACTTTCCTCAGCCTCGATGCTGTGGAGAGCAAAAGCTATGTCGTCCGCGAGTTCACGGAACAAGTCTTCCTCATCCATGTCTGAAACAAAAGAGTGGAGTAAAGAGACTACAAGCACGCCGTATACCCGCCCTTCGCATTCTAACCTGATGGCGAAAGCTCCTTGTTCAGCATAACGGCTTGCTAAAGGACAGTCCGTGCATATGGATGGTATGTCCTCAAAAACCTGAACCCCTTGAATGGAGAGCGCTTTCCTGGCACATTGGGGTAATTGACCCTGTTTTAACCCCGCTGCAATGGGCGAAAAGGCTTCACCTAAGCCATGTTCTGCCATCTTCCAGGATGCCCCGGCTTTATCCTGAATGGCGATCCATGCCGATTTATAACCTCTCGTGGATGTCAGGATGCGGCAGGAATCCTGGATCAGGCGGTCCAGGTCTTTCTCCTTGACGATGAGCTGATTCACTTTCCGGATGGCCAGGAGAACCTCATTGAGGTGTCGAATTTTCTCATGCTCTGCTTCCAACTGCCTTGTATGATCTTGGAGGCGCCTTATAAGAGGGTTGATTCCCTTGAGGAACAGCACTGTGCCGGTAACCACAAGCAGGGCCGCAATGGTGAAGGAAATGGCGCCGGCTTTTATGAACGGCATGCGAATCTCAGCGAGATCGATCTTAGCCACCACCCCTAAATTTAAAAGGCTCACAGGTTCATAGGCAGCCAAAACCTTTGAACCTCGATAATCAAGGCCGATAATCGCTCCCGATTTTCCTGAAAGCGCCAGTCGGGCAGGTTCGGCAAGTTTGGAGTCAAAAGGGATAGGATCAAGTTTATCCAGGGCTTCACCAGCATGACAGAGTACAAAATGTATTTGATTCCCATCACGCCTGACGACAACGAATTCCCCTGTTTCACCAAAAGTCTTGTAGCTCTTATAAGCTTTGGTGATCTGGTTTAGGGTCGCAACCTTCCAATTTTCCGGGTGCTCTTTATCTTTCATTTCTTCATGCCGGGCAATCTCTTCCATGAGCCGTGCCTGAGATTGAACGGTCACAAGCAGCAGTTCCTTTTGTCTCTCCAGGGCTGTGTGGTATAGAATAGAGATGGTGATTGCCGTTACAAGAAATGTAACGGCAGCCATGATTGATATTAAAAAAAGGACTCTTCTTCTCTCAGTCATGATCGCACCTATTTTGGTTCTTTATGAAAATACGGCCTTTCTTGCCTCATTCATAGGAAAAGGTGTGGGGTGAGGGGGATGTTCAATCCCCACAAAGCCGGTCAGAAGGCTTTTAACCCCTCGAATCAGGAGATCCGGATCCAACGGTTTTGTCTGGTAACCATCTGCACCGGCAAGCATGATCCGTTCCTTATTCTCTTTAGTTTCATAACCAGTAATGGCCAGTATTTTGATATGAGCGGTAGCTGTCTTTTCTTTTATTCTCTTGCATACCTCAAAGCCATTCATGCCCGGCATAAAAAGATCCAGAATAATGAGGTCAGGTTTGAACTCTAAAACCTTTATTCCGGCTTCAAAGCCATCTGGAGAAATTTCCGTTTTGTATCCATTCCTGGATAGAATTTTGGTCAGGAGTTTCTGAATCTGGGGATCATCATCGACAATAAGGATTCTCTTTTCGTCAGAATGGACATTAAATATCAGGTGTTTCATTTTTTCCTTCAAAAACGTCTCCAGATCATCTCTGCGAATTTGATATCTACCCCCGGGAGTTAAATATGCCTTTAGCTTTCCGAACTTGATCCATCTCCAGAGAGTTACCCTGCTCATGAGACAGTGTTCAGCAGCCTGCGGGATGCTTAGGAAATTGTTCTTTTCTTTCATGTTACCTCCAATCAAGAAACTAATGAAACTAATGAAACTAATGAAACATACAGATCATAATTATGTCAAGAGAAACATGCAAAAAATATCAAAATATCTGATAGCAAGGAATTACTGAAAAGGGTGCTCAACTTGAATGAATGTGGGAAAGACTTTGGATATTATTGGGATTGAAATGGAATGAGACAGGGAGACACAATAATGAAGCTGAAAATGAGAAAGTCTGCCCTTGCCCTGTTATCCATTTCCAGGCCTCCGGTTATGATCCACCCTGGTGTATCCCCGGTTGGTCACCACCTCCGCCCAGTACAGCATAGAGTTTCACCTGGTTTGCGAGTTTGGCCAGGCGCAGGGAGATGAGGCTCTGTTGGGCTGCATAGAGGGAGCGTTGCGCATCCAGCACCCCCAGGTAGCTGTCAATTCCCCTGGTATAACGCATATCGGAGAGGCGGTAGGTTTCTGCTGCGGCTCCTGCCAGAGATTGTTGCGCCGATAGCTGTTCGTTAATCGTACCCCGTATGGCAAGGTTATCGGCCACTTCCCTGAAGGCAGTCTGAATGGCCTTCTCGTATTGGGTCAGGGCGATTTCCCTTTCCACTGTGATCGCTTTTAACGCGGACCAGGTACGGGCGTCAAAGATGGGCATAACGATATTTGGTGCGAAACTCCATGTATCCGAACCGGAGTCGAAGAGCCCGGATAGCTCGCTGCTCGCGGTTCCGATAGATGTTGTCAGCGAAATCCGGGGAAAGAGTGCCGCCCGGGCGGCGCCGATGTTGGCGTTTGCTGCCTTGAGTTGATGTTCCGCCGCCAGAATATCAGGACGGAAGAGGAGAACCTCGGAAGATGTGCCCGGAGAAATATCTTTGGGAGGGATGACGCCGCCCAGGTTTGTGGGCAGGAGTTCGCCCGGCACCGCGGAGCCGACCAGAAGATTCAAAGCGTTTACATCAAGTGCCACCAATTGCGTATAGCGGGCGACGTCTACCCGTGCCGCATCCACTCTCGTTTGAGCCTGGTGAAGATCCAGTTCGGGCGTGAGTCCGACTTCAAAGCGCCGCCGAATTAAATTGTAGGAAGTCTTCTGGGTTTGCAGGGTAGAATCAGCCAGTTTGAGGATTTCCCTGTCCGCGGCCAGGGTCAGGTAGGCGTTGGCAACTGAGGACACTATAAGTATCTGTGTGCTGCGGTGGGCCTGCTCCGTTGCCATGAACGCTTCCAGTGCCTGATCTTTCAGGTTGCGGATACGGCCGAAGAAATCTATTTCCCAGGAAATGATCCCCAGATTTACATCGTATCGCTCCGTGGTCTTGGCTTGTCCATCGGACGAAAGATCAGCCGGTACACGTTGCTTAATTCCGGTTCCGGATGCGCTGAGCGCCGGGAGAAGCTCTGCCCTCTGAATGCCGTAAAGCGCCTGTGCTCTTTGCACATTCAGGGCGGCAAGCTTCAGGTCACGGTTGTTGTCGAGGGCCGTCTTGATGATCGTTTGAAGGCGTTCGTCGGTGAAAAATTCCCGCCATCTCAGTTCCGCGTCTGTCGTTGTGCCGGGCATCGTTTTGATCTCTTTGTATGCTGCACCGGTGGGCCAGTTCGCAGGGATCGGGGCTTCAGGCTTTGTGTATTTCGGGGCCATGTTGCAGCCGGTCAGCAGGATGAGTATTTCAATCAGTAGAAGAAAACGTTGTCTATTCATATCATTGTCCCCCTGATGGGTTCTTTTCAGTAGTCTTGGCCTGTTCATGTTGCCTCCTTTGGCTGAAGGCTTTTCTAATCAATACGTAGAAAAGCGGGGTAAAAAGAATAGCCAGAATAGTGCCGGTGATCATTCCTCCAAGCACGGAGGTGCCGATGGCGTTCATGGCTCCTGCTCCCGCACCCGTGTTCAGAGCCAGGGGCAGGACGCCGAAACCGAAAGCCAGTGAGGTCATGACAATGGGACGCAGTCTTAATTTAGTCCCCTCCAGCGTGGCCTCGATCAGTCCCATCCCTTCTTCCACCCTTGTCTTGGCGAATTGGACGATCAGGATGGCGTTTTTAGTCGTCAGGCCCAGGGTGGTTAAAAGACCGATCTGGAAATAGACGTCATTGGGAAATCCCCGAAGAGTCGTGACTATGACCCCGCCTATGACCCCCAGGGGCATGACCAGGAGAATCGAAAGGGGGATGGGCCAGCTCTCATAAAGGGCCGCAAGGCACAGAAAAATCGCGAAGATGGAAAAGGCGTACAAGAGGGGTGCCTGGGAACTTGCCATCCGTTCCTGGTAGGAAAGCCCGGTCCATTCATAACCTGTTCCCGGGGGCAGTTTTGCGACGATCTCTTCCATGGCCTGCATCGCCTCACCGGAACTCTTCCCCGGTGCCGCTTCGCCCCAGATGTTGATGGACGGAAAGCCGTTGAAGCGCTCAAGCCGCGGCGAACCGCTTGCCCAGTGACCGGACGCAAAAGAGGAAAAGGGTACCATTTTGCCCGTAGTATTGCGAACATAGAGTTTTTCCAGGTCTCTGGGCAGCATGCGGTAAGGGGCATCCGCCTGGACGAAGACACGCTTCACACGTCCGCTCTGAATGAAGTCGTTGACATAGGCGCTGCCGAAGGCCGTCGCGATGGTATTGTGGATGGAGGTGATGGGAATCCCCAGGGTGCCGGCCTTTTCCCAGTCCACATCGATCCGGTATTCGGGTACGTCTTCCATGCCGTTGGGCCGAACATTCGCTAACTTGGAGTCCTGCGCTGCCATACCGAGAAGCTGGTTACGGGCCGCTATCAGGTTGGCGTGGCCTATGCCGCCACGATCCAGTAATTGAAAGTCGAAACCGCCGGCCTGACCCAGTTCCAAAACGGAAGGTGGCGGGAAGAAAAACACCATGGCGCCGCGAAACTTGGAAAAATGCGCCATGGCTTTTCCGGCAATGGCCTTGACCCTCAAATCCTGCCGGTTACGAAGCTTCCAGTCCTTCATTTTGGTAAAAACTATGGCGTTGTTCTGTGCCCTTCCTGAAAAGCCGACGCCGGAAATCACCATAGAGGATTCCACAGCTTCTTTTTCGTTCTCAATCAGATAGTGCTGGACTTTATCCGCGACCTCTTGTGTCTGCTCCAGGGTCGTACCCGTCGGCATGATGATCTGGGCAAACAGGATTCCCTGGTCTTCATCCGGGAGATAGCTCGTTGGCATCCTCATAAAAAGGAATGCCATCGCTATTACAATCAGAAGGAAAACGAAAACGTAACGCAGTTTCCTCGAAAGAGAGTGGCCGACCAGCCTTACGCAAAGGTCTCTGAAGCGGTAAAAGCCGCGGTTAAACCAGAGGAAAAAATGCCGCAGGAAAGAGACCTTACTTTTCGCCGATTCTTGTTCCATTACTGCCGGTTTGAGAAGCGACGCGCACAGAACTGGTGTCAGAATGAGTGCCACCGCAACTGAGAGGAGCATAGCGGCGGCGATGGTTACAGCGAACTGGCGATAGATGACTCCGGTGGAGCCACCGAAAAAGGCCATAGGACCGAACACCGCCGAAAGCACGAGGCCGATGCCGATCAAGGCACTTGTAATCTGCTCCATGGACTTGGCAGTGGCCTCTTTGGGCGGGAGTCCTTCCTCACGCATGATACGTTCCACGTTTTCAACTACTACGATGGCGTCATCCACCAGCAGGCCAATGGCCAGTACCATGGCGAACATGGTCAACATGTTGATGGAGAAACCGAATAGCCCGAGCACACCGAAGGTCCCCAGAATTACTACCGGTACGGCGATGGTGGGGATCAGGGTGGCGCGGATGTTTCCCAGGAAAAGCCACATGACCAGAAAGACTAAAAGAACTGCCTCGAAGAGGGTCTTGACCACTTCTTCTATGGCTACCTTCACGAAGGGGGTGGTGTCATAGGGGTAGACGACCTTCATACCGGGAGGAAAGTACCTGCTCAGCTCTTCCATTTTTTGCTTGACAGCGTCGGCCGTATCCAAGGCATTGGCGCCGGCAGCCATCCTGACGGCGAGAGCGGCAGCGGGTTTTCCTTCGTTGTAATAGGCTACGATATCGTAAAAGTCGGTTCCCAGTTCCGTCCGCCCTACATCCCTGACCCGCACAGTTGAGCCGTCCGGATTGACTCGGAGGGGGATGTCCCCAAACTCCTCCGGGGTTTTCAACAGGCTCTGGACGATTATGGGAGCGTTCAGGCGCTGGCCTTCGACTGCCGGAGTTCCGCCGAACTGGCCTGCGGAGACTTCCACGTTATAAGACCGAAGTGCTGTGATGATATCTTCCACCGTCAGGTGGTAATCGGTGAGTTTATCAGGGTTGAGCCAGATGCGCATGGCATACTGCGATCCGAAGTTTTCCACCTCGCCCACACCGGGTACCCGGGCCAGCACCTTTTCGAGGTTTGACTGGGCATAGTCTCTCAGGTCGTTGCCGTCCATGCTGCCGTCTTCCGAGATCAGGCCCACTATCATCAGCCAGTTCCTGGTGGCCTTTCCGACCGTGACACCCTGGCGCTGGACCACCTCGGGCAGGCTCGCCATGGCGAGTTGGAGCTTGTTCTGCACCTTGGACCAGGCGAGATCCGGCTCGGTCCCCGGAGCAAAGGTTAACTCAATACGGGAGGCGCCGGCCGAGTCACTTGTGGCGGAAAGGTACAGCATCTTG